>Ga0075418_10000469_pt1 | contig 42645 bp, 35 predicted proteins | sample SoiMetdeltSBSDD2_FD_81776 | JGI IMG/M metagenome (GOLD analysis project Ga0075418, IMG submission 81776) | Bulk soil microbial communities from a Populus tree surrounding site in Tennessee, USA - Soil MetaG P. deltoides SBSDD2 | ecosystem: Environmental > Terrestrial > Soil > Tree plantation...
ATATCTTATATCTCAGAGCTAGAATCGACCGCGAGGCCACCCAGCCCGGGCGTAGTCACGGACGTATCCCATCGCGTGCGCCCCGTGACATCATTACTTTCCCGTGCTCGAGTTCTCGTTTCTTCCCACCGGTGAGTCCCGTGAACTGGTGGACGACCTCCGCCAGGTCTTCGCCGATCTGGCCGCCACCCTGGGGCCCGAACAGCGCGCGTTTTCCGGTGAATACCATCCGTCGCTCGACGTGGTGGAAACGTCGACAGACGTGGAGATCCTCATCGACCTCGCGGGCGTCCCGCCCGAGGCCGTACGACTGCTCTTTCGGGGCGATGTGCTGATCGTGGCGGGCGAGAAAGCGCCGCCACCGACGGCATCGGAACCGAATTTTCACTTGCTCGAACGCGGCTTCGGCCGTTTTGCCCGCGCGGTGCGGCTCAGTGGCGCGTTCGAAATCGGCCGGGCGCAGGCCAGGCTCATCGCCGGCGAGCTGACGATCCTCCTGCCCAAGCGGCTCGATCGTCGCGGCCAGGTGCAGCAGATCCCGATTGAGAGCGATTCACGGCGACCGGCATGAACATTCTCTTCATCGGGGACGTCGTCGGACGTCCGGGACGCGAGCTGGTGCGCAAGGGACTTCGCGCCCTCATCGAGCATCACAACGTCGACCTGACGATTGCCAACGCGGAGAATGCCGCCGCGGGCTTCGGCGTGACCAAGGACATCGGCGACTCTCTTCTCGACTGGGGCGTCGATGTGATGACGTCAGGCAATCACATCTGGGACAAGAAAGAGGTGATGGGTTACATCGCCAGCGAACCGCGGCTGCTACGTCCGGCCAACTACCCTGCCGGTGTTCCCGGCCGCGGATCGTTCGTCGCGCAGTCGGGCGACGGCCGCGCCGTCGGTGTCATCAACGTCATGGGGCGTGTGTTCATGCTGAACATCGACGATCCGTTCGCCGTAGTCCTCCGCGAGATCGACGCCCTTCGTCACAAGACGCGCGTCATCATCGTGGACTTCCATGCCGAGGCCACGAGCGAGAAGATCGCGATGGGATGGCATCTCGATGGAAAGGTGACGCTCGTGGTTGGCACGCACACGCACGTGCAGACCGCAGACGAACGCATCCTGCCGAACGGCACGGCGTACATGACCGATGCCGGGATGACGGGGCCGCACGATGGCATCATCGGCATGGAACGCGAACCCTCGCTCGAGCGATTTCTCAGTGGCATGCCGACGAAGCTGGAGCCGGCGTCCGCGAATCCGCGGCTGAATGGGGTGCTGGTCGGCGCCGATGAGAAGACCGGCCGCGCCACCGCCGTCACACGCGTCAGTTACTCGGAACAGGAACTGGCGGCGTTGGCAGCACGAGTTCGAGCAGACGTGATCGGCGCAATTGTGGATCCCGAGTCCCGAGTCCCGAGTCCCGGAAGACGATGAGCCTTTTCGACCTCCCCTTCGAGGAACCTGACGAGACGCTGGAGGAAGAGGAGGGCGCGCGCGCGCGCCGTCAGCCACCGGCGCCGAGGGCCGATGGCGTGACCGATGCCGAGCATCGGCGGCGAGTATTCAGCGTCTCCGAGCTCACGGCGCAGGTCCGGACGCTGCTCGAGGAGCGCTTTTTCGAGATCTGGGTCGAGGGGGAACTGTCGAACTGTCGAGTCTGGAACACCGGGCACCTGTACTTCACGCTGAAGGACGCCGGGGCACAGATCAAAGGGGTGATGTTCCGCTCATCGCTCCGGTTGCTTCGCTTCACGCCCCAGGACGGACTCCGGGTGGTCGCACGCGGCCGCATCAGCGTCTACGACCCGAAAGGCGAATACCAGATCGTCTGCGAGCATCTCGAGCCCGAAGGCCTCGGCGCGCTGCAACTCGCCTTCGATCAATTGAAGCAACGCCTTTCGGCGGAAGGACTCTTCGACCAGGCTCGAAAGCGGCCGCTGCCGGCGCTCCCGCGCAAGATCGGCATTGTCACATCGCTCGACGGCGCGGCCGTGCGCGACATCATCAACGTCCTGCGCCGCCGCTACGCCAACGCGCACCTGGTGATTCGGCCCACGCGCGTGCAGGGTGACGGCGCCGCCCTCGACATCGCGCGCGGCATCCGCGCCATCGCCAGGGTGAAAGGCGTTGACGTGATCCTCGTCGGGCGCGGTGGAGGCTCGATCGAAGATCTGTGGTCCTTCAATCAGGAGGTGGTGGCTCGCGCGATCGCAGGATCCCCTGTACCTGTCATCTCCGCCGTCGGTCACGAGACCGACGTCACGATCGCTGATTTCGTCGCCGACGTGCGCGCCTCCACGCCATCGGCTGCCGCCGAGATCGTCGTCGCACGCAAAGACGAGTTCGTGTCTCGCATCGATCGACTCGTTCGGGGTGTCGCTGCGGCGATGTCGATGCGCAAGCACCGGCTCGAGTCGCGGCTGCGGGCGCTCGAGAGCCGACCGGGATTCGCGGGCATGCGCGGACATCTCGCGCTTCGCGGCCGCCACGCCGACGAGCTGACGTTCGAGCTGCGCCGGGCCTTGCAAGCTGGCCTCGGCGCGCGCGAACGCACGTATCAGCGATTGCGACTGACACTAGAACGGTTCGACTTGCGCAGGCGGCTGGGTGGCGTGCGAAACAGGCTGATCGCCGGCGACGCGCGACTGCACTCCGCGATCCACAAGCGAACGCAGGCACTGAACGCACGGCTGGGCGCAGGAGCGGCGCGGCTGGACAGCCTGAGTCCACTCGCCGTCCTCGGTCGCGGCTACGCCGTGTGCTGGAACGCCGATCGAACCGAGATCATCCGACATGCGACGGACGTCAAGGCCGGAGATCGTGTGCATGTGACAGTCGAGCAGGGCGAGCTTGATTGCGACGTCACGGGCACGAAGCCGGACCGTGTAGAGGGCGCGCATTAGTGGGTGCCGCCAGGTCTGATGCGTAGAGCGCACGCTTTCGCGTGCGCGTAAACTTAGGACAGAGCCATACACGTGGATCCCACCATCAAAGACTTCGAGACCGCGATCGCCGAGCTCGAGACCATCGTCAAGAAACTGGAAGAAGGCGATATGGCGCTCGAAGCGTCGCTCCAGCTGTACGAACGCGGGGTTCATCTCTCTCGCTTCTGCCATGCGCGACTCGAAGAAGCCGAGAAGCGCATCGAGATTCTGAACGAACGCGGCGAGGCGAGACCGGCGCCGCCGGGCTTCGCCGCGGAGTTCAATGGACCCGCGAAAGGCAAGGAGTGAAGATCGCCGAAGGGCTTGCGGAATACCTCGATGCCCGCAGGGCGGAGATCGAGGCCGCCCTCGCCGCGATCCTGCCCACGCCACCAGACGCTCCTGAAGTGGTCGACACGGCCATGCGTTACAGCCTGCTGGCCGGTGGCAAGCGGCTGCGCCCGATCCTCTGCCTGGCGAGCGCGGATGCCGTCGGCGGCGGGCGGAACATGGCGCTGCCCGCAGCCTGCGCCATCGAGCTGATTCACACCTACTCGCTGATCCATGACGACCTGCCTGCGATGGACAACGACACGATGCGACGCGGCAGGCCGACGCTCCACGTAGTCGCCGGAGAAGGCATGGCGATTCTTGCCGGCGATGGTTTGCTGACCGAGGCGTTTCACATCCTCGCCCGACAGCCGGTGAGTGCCGATGCGCGGGTCGCAGCGCGCAAACTGCGCGTCATCGAGATTGTCGCCCACGCCGCCGGCGTCGTCGGCATGGTGGGTGGTCAGGCGATCGATCTGGCATCGGTCACGCCTGACCCGAGCGGTCAACGGCTTCCTGCTCTCGACGCCGCCGGGCTGCGCGCGATGCACGCGCGCAAAACCGGAGCGCTCATACGCGCGTCGGCCGTTTCAGGCGCCATCATGGGCGGAGGATCCGAGGATCAGGTGGCGGCCATCGACCGCGCTGCCGCCGAGTTCGGCCTGGCGTTTCAGATCGTCGACGATATTCTCGACGTCGAGGGTGAGGCTGCGATACTCGGTAAGACGGCGGGTAAGGATGCCGCCGCGGGAAAGCCGACCTACCCGGCGCTGTACGGCCTCGAGGCATCGCGCCGCATGGCGGCCGAATGTCTCGACCGCGCGGAGAGCGCGCTCCGCGCGGCCAGCATCGACGATGACCGGCTTCTTGCGATTGGCAAATGGATCGTCAATCGATCGAACTGAGCCCTTCAAACATTGGTGATTTTGGGATCTTTGATTGTTGATTCGTTGTTGATTGCTGAATGTTGATTGTCGATTGGGTCAGGCTGGTACGAATCACCAATAAATCAACAATCAACAATCAAGATTCAAAAAGCAATCACCAATCAAAGATCCTTAAATCAAGAATGTTCTTTTGATGCCCCGCATTCGCCTGGATCAACTCGTCGTCGAACGCGGGCTGGCGCCCTCGCGCGAGCGGGCGCGCGCGCTGATCCTGGCTGGACAGGTGACGGTCGACGATCGCCCGGCGACCAAGGCGGGCACTGCGGTCGACGATCAGTCGGCAGTCGCGCTCCTCTCACCTGATCATCCGTATGCGGGTCGAGGCGGTCTCAAGCTGGCGCACGCGCTCGACACGTTCCACATCGATGTGTCGGGACGGGACTGCCTCGACATCGGCGCGTCGACCGGGGGCTTCACCGATGTACTGCTTCAGCGCGGCGCTGCCCGAGTCGTGGCGCTCGACGTCGGCCACGGGCAACTGGACTGGAAGCTGCGAAACGACACACGCGTGATCGTCATCGAGCGCTTCAATGCGCGCCACCTCGCTCCTGCCGATCTCCCCGGGCCCGTCGACTTCGTCTGCATCGACGTGTCCTTTATTTCTTTGCGACAGATTCTCCCTGCAGTCACCCCGGTTCTTCGTTCCAGCGCCGACGTCGTGGCGCTGGTGAAGCCACAGTTCGAGGCCGGCCGAGCCGAGGTGCGGAAGGGGATCATTCGCGATCCCGCGGTTCATGCGCGTGTCCTCGACGAAGTCGCGGCCGCGGGCGCTGAGGTAGGATTGAGCCGCGTGGCATCCACACCCTCTCCCATCACCGGCCAGAAAGGCAACGTCGAGTTCCTGGTCCACTTCCGTCCATCATGAGCCACTCGATCACCCGCGTCGGCATCGTTGCCAAGCGCGGTCTGCGCGCGGCTGCCGATCACCTCGACCAGCTGGCGTCCTGGCTGCGCGACCGAGGCATCGAACCGATATTCGAGACCGACACGCGTGAGCTCACCAGCGCGCGCGGCGAGACGCGATCGCGTGACGACCTTTCTCGCGACGTCGATCTGGTCGTGGTCATGGGCGGCGACGGCACGCTCCTCAGCATGGCCACGCGAACCGCGCTGGCCGGCCGTGACACACCCATCCTTGGCGTGAACTTCGGCAGCCTTGGATTTCTGACCGAGACGCGCATCGACGAGCTCTACACGGTGCTGGAGTCGGTCGTAAACGAGCAGGCCACGTTTGACGATCGGGCGATGCTGGCCGCCGATGCCTACCGCGCGCGCGAACACTTCGATTCGCGCATCGTGCTCAACGACGTGGTGTTTACGAAGGCGGCGCTCTCACGCATCATCGAGCTGTCCGTGTCGGTTGGCGACGGGCTGGTCACCAAGGTCAAAGCCGATGGACTCATCGTCGCGACCGCCACCGGGTCCACCGCCTACAACCTCGCGGCCGGCGGCCCGATCGTGCATCCTCGCGCCGATGCCATCATCCTGACGCCGATCGCGCCGCATACGCTGACCAACCGGCCAATCGTCATCCCGGGCAGCGAGGTCATCGAGATCCGCCCGCAAGTCGTCACCGGTCTCGACGACATTTACGTGACCTACGACGGCCAGTTCGGGTATCCGCTGCAACAGGATGATGTGGTGCGCGTGCGGAAATCGGAGCGCACGCTTCGGCTGGTCAAGGCGCCGGCACGAAGCTATTTCGAGGTACTGCGCGAAAAGCTGAAATGGGGAGAACGAGGAGGAAGGGAGTAAGCCATGTCGATGCGCCGAACCATAGCCCGTCATGCGATTTCGTGCCTGAATTTTGTGCTCGTTGCGAGTCCGCATAACGGGCTAGGCCGCGCGGAGCGCGGCAAAAAGATACTGGCCAACCAGCCAAGGGCTTCAAACGGGTTATCAAGAGCATGCCTTTGGCTGGTTCTGCTGTCTGCCGTGGCCGCGCTCGCGACGATCGTCGCAGCGGCACAGCCGCGACGTTCGACGGTGACCAGTCCGCGGATCTACGTGTTCGAAGCCGGAAACATCAGAGGTCTCGACCCGAAACTCTTCAATTTCAAGCGGGAGGAGTTGAAGGAAGTCGACTTCGTCAACACGGCGTACCTGATCGTGCACCCCAAGGGAACGCTGATGTTCGACACCGGCGCCGTGCCCGACAGCCACTTCAAGGCCGATGGCGCACCGATCACCGAAGGCATCATGTCGGCAAGCAAGCCACTGAAGCCCCAGTTGACGGAAACTGGCTACTCCCCCGCTGACGTCAACTACCTCGTCATGTCGCACTACCATTCAGACCACACTGCCAACGCCAACGACTTCGCGTCTGCAACGTGGATCGTGCAGAAGGCCGAGTACGACTTCATGATGTCCGAGAAGCCGCAAGGTATCATCCAACCCGATCACTACAGCGCCCTGCGCAAAGCGAAAGCACGAATCCTGAACAACGAAGACCTCGATGTCTTTGGCGACGGCACTGTCGTGGTCATGTCGACGCCCGGTCACACGCCAGGCCATCAGGTGCTGTTCGTCAAGCTCGCCAAGCGTGGGCCGGTCGTGCTCGGAGGCGATCTGTATCACTACCCGGAGGAGCGGGCGACCGGTCGCATTCCGACCTTCGAGTTCAACGCGGATCAGTCAAAAGCCTCTCGGGCAAAGGTCGAGGCATTCCTGAAGCAGAACAAGGCAGAGCTCTGGATCGAGCACGACATCGCGACTCACGCCAAGCTGCCGAAGGCACCGGGGTTCATCGATTAGAGGCGTCTCACGCCGAACACGACGCACCGAGCCGCAGCCGCTCGCCGGCGTGCGGAGGCGAGCTCCGGCGAGGCCTCGCCGAAGCGGTGTTGAATGCCGCACTGCGAAGGCGGGGGCACTGAAGCACGGAGGAATCCATGTTCTTCTCGCACAGAGCACGTGTGTGGGCATCCTTCGTCGCACTTCTCTGTTTGTCGCGGCTCGCCGGGGCGCAGGTCCCGGAACGCGTGGATGCCGCCCTTCGAGCGATCTATGGAGAGAATCTCTATTCCGCCCTGACCCTCGGGCCAACGCAATGGCTCAACGGCGGCTCGCAGTATGCCCTGCTCAATGCCAATGGCGACATCATCGCCCACGACTCTTCCACTGGACGGCCCGAGAGCCTCGTTGCGGCGAGCGAACTTGTTGACGGCAATGGCACCCGGTTGAGGGTGGCGCAATACGCCGTCTCCAATGACCTGTCCAAGGTGCTGGTGTTTACGAACACGCAGCGCGTGTGGCGACAGAACACTCGTGGCGACTACTGGCTGTTCGACCGCAAACTTCGTCGGGCGCGAAAAGTCGGCGGCGACGCTCCCACCGCGTCACTCATGTTCGCGAAGTTCTCGCCCGACGGAACTCGGATCGCATACGTTCAGTCACAGAATCTCTATGTTGAAGATGTTGCAGACGGCCACGTCACGCCTGACGTCGGACGGGAGTGGAGACCTCATCAACGGAACGTCCGACTGGGTCAACGAGGAGGAGTTCTTCATCAGGGACGCGTTTCGCTGGAGCCCGGACAGCCGATTCATCGCTTACTGGCAATTCGACACGACCGGCGTCGAGCGATTCACTCTCATCAACAACACCGACACGCTGTACCCAACCCTGAAAGAGTTCGCGTACCCCAAGGCCGGGACGCCGAATTCGAAAGTCCGGCTCGGGATCGTCCCCTCCCGTGGAGGAGCCACCGTCTGGGTCAGGACGCCTGGAGATCCGCGGGAGCACTACATTCCGCGGATGGACTGGCTCGATGCCAGCACCATCGTGTTCGACTACACCACTCGACGGCAGAACAGCAACGATCTGATGCTGGCCAATACCGCGACTGGCGAGAGCCATCGAGTGCACGGCGAACGCTCTGATACGTGGATCGATTCCGCAGACCCGCTGGTGCTCGACGAGATCCGTCCCGCCTTCTGGCTGAATGGCGGACGCGAGTTTAGCTGGATCAGTGACAAAGACGGCTGGAGACACGTCTACGCCGTCCGCCGTGATGGCAACGGCGAACGGCTCATTACTCGATTCGCCGCGGACGCCATCCAAATCTCGGCGGTCGACGACCGAGCAGGCCGTATCTACTTCATGGCATCCCCGGACAACGCCACGCAACGGTATCTGTATGTGGCCGACATCGGCACCGGTAACGTGCGGCGGGTCACGCCCGGCGACGTGTCCGGTACGCACTCCTACGACATCTCACCCGATGGCCGATGGGCGCTCGACACCTACTCGCGCGCCGACATGCCCCCGCGCACCGTTCTCGTGTCGCTCCCTGACCATGCCATTGTTCGAGTCCTGATTGACAACGACACCCTGGCGCAACGGGCGCGTACGCAACTGCAACCGCCAACAGAGTTCTTTCAGGTCAGCCTCGCCGAGGGAATCACGCTCGATGGCATGCTCCTCAAGCCGCCATCCTTCGATCCCACACGCAAGTACCCTGTCATCGTCGTCGTGTATACCGAGCCGGCCGACACCAACGTCGACGATCGCTGGGCTGGCGCGGCTGGAATGTTCCGACGGGTGCTTGCATGGGAGGGCTATCTCGTCGTCGCGTTTGAAAACCGGGGCACCCCTGTTCCCAAGGGCGCTGCATGGCGCAAGAGCATCTACGGCAGCATCGGAGATCTATCCGCGAAAGAGCAGGCGGCGGCCCTGACCGCGTTTGCTGCATCCCGGCCATGGGCGGACCTCAGTCGCGTCGGGATATACGGGACTAGCGGAGGCGGATCGGCAACCCTCAATGCCCTCTTTCGATTCCCCGATTTGTACAAGGTCGGAGTGTCAATGGCGCCGGTTCCTGACCAACGCCTGTACGACTCGATCTATCAGGAACGCTATATGGGCCTGCCCCAGGAGAATCCGGACGGGTATCGTCGAGGATCCCCCATCAACTTCGCCGACGGCTTGCGTGGCCACCTGCTGCTGATCCACGGGACAGGCGACGACAACGTCCACATCCAGGGCACCGAGCGCCTTATCAATCGGTTGATCGAGCTGGGCAAGGATGTGGACACGATGATTTATCCGAATCGAACGCACGCGATTTCCGAAGGGGAAGGCACGGCGCTCCATCGCTGGCGCATGGTCGCCAGATATTTCCTCGCCCACCTGCCGTCGACTTCAGCCGACTGAGGGCTCCTCTTCGTTTCATCACTCGGTGGCTCCTCGGCTTGCTCGACGATGCCGCTCTAATCGGCGCTCCGCGCTCATCCCAATTAAAGTCGTAGAACACGCGCAGCTGATTGCCGTCCAGATCCGCGACCCTGAACTCACGGTCTCGGGAACCGCTGGTGGAAAGTGGGTCAGCATTGGAGCTCCCGTGTTTTGGAGTGCAATCAGATCAGCAACGTCTCTCCAGTCATAGCCGCAGTCCGCGACCTCTGTGCCTCGGTGTGTCGTGATTACAAATGAAGTCAGTTGAAGTTTGAACCGAGAGCCTCGACTTCCGCTGGGTCGCGCTCGTCAACGTCGCGCGAGGAAACCCGCCCGCAGCTTCTCGCGATCGACCCGATGCCCGCGTAAGTAAACGCTCGCGATCTTTCTCGTGTTCGTGATGTCGTCGAGCGGGTTAGCGTCGAGCACGACGAAATCGGCACTTTTGCCGACAGCCACGGTTCCCAGGTCTGTCAGTTCGAGAATCTCGGCCGATGTGCGCGTCGCCGCCACCAGCGCCTTCGCCGCCGGAATCCCCGCCATCACCATGTTCTCCAGCTCGGTATGCATCGTCCAGCCGATGAACTGATCACCCTGTTGACCGCCGCCATCCGTGCCGACGCCGATCTTCACGCCCGCGTCGTTGAGACGTGTGATGCCGCGGGCCAGCCGATCCCAGGCATCCCTCGATCGCGCGAGCTGCTCGGGATTGGTTTGTGGAAATCGGCCTTGCAAGCGCTTGATTTGCTCGGGCAGCACCGTTTCGAGAATCAGGGGATGAGCCGGGTTGAGCCACGGCGCGTACACGGCACGGTGCGGCCCGCCCAGCGCAGACAGCACCGCGGTGTTGGGGTGCTGCTTGAACAGCGAGACCAGTTCCTCGTCCACATCGCTGATCATGTGCGCGAACACGTCGATGCCGGTGCGCAGCAGGTCCTTGGCGTCTCGAAGGTCGGTGGCATGAACCGCGACGCGCAGCTTGTGCTTGTGCGCCTCGTCGATGATGGCGCCATACAAATCGGGGGTGAGCTTCTTGATGGTGCCGCCGCGATCGTCGACCCACGTCTTGATGAGCGTGACTTTCCGTGGCACGAGCTCCTGAACCGACGCGCGCGCGCCTTCAGGCGTCGTCACGGGAAACGCCGCCTGACGCATGTTGTCCGGGCTGATCTCGACAAGCGGCGCGAGTCCACGTCCGGCCGTCAGAAATCGTGCGGCGTCTGGATACTTCCCCGCGAGAATGTCGTCGCGGATTTGAAACGGCAACTCGCCGAAGTCGCTCCCCATCGACTGACTCGCGGCGACTCCGAAATACGCGAACCGGTACATGTGGTCGAGGATGTTTTCGCGCGTGTAGTTGACGGCACCACTCGTCAGGTTCTTCATGTAGCCGATGTGCGAGTGGCCATCGACGAGCGCGGGAATGACGGTCTTACCGGTCAGGTCGACGCGCGCGGTGCCCGGCGGCGCCTCGACCGCTCCTCGCCGTCCGACGCGGGTGAACCGCGCATTCTCGACGAGGAATGCGGCGTTCTCAATTGGAGCCGTGCCATCGCCCGTGATCAGGCGTGCCCCTTCGAACAACGTTGCAGGGACGGCGGGGGGTTGCTGCGCCACCGCAGGAAGCAGCGACGCCACCATCAAGACGCACGCAATCGTCACGACCGACCTCGTCATGCCAACCGAGGGAGATTATACGTTCCGCCTGCCGAAACAGGGGGCGGCGTCAGCCCGCAATCACGCCGGCGCTGCGCATCGTGACTCGTGCCAGCAGCGCGCGCAGCATAGGAACGCCGAACACGCCGGTCCCCGACACCACCGGCAGCAGGCTGTCGACCGAAAAGTCCTGCGTGGTCAGATAGAACAGTCCTCCGGCAATCAGGCTGCTCCCGATGAGGCGGCCGGCAACGAGCCACAAGCCGGTGCCGTCCTCTCGCTCCCACTGCTCGACGACATGGTCGTGCTCGATGCTGCGAAGAAAGAGCCGGAAGGAGTTGTTGAAGATCGTCGGCCGCGGGCGCGCGACGATCAGGCCCTTGTGGATCAGCCCCCACACGATTTCACAATTCTGGGTAGTGACGAAACCCTCCTGGGCGAGCTGGATCAACACGATCTTCTCGCAGCGCGTGCAACTCGCCCAGAGGAGATCGTATGAAGCCAGCGCCTGGCTGAGGAAGGTTCGCGCGAGCTGGCCGCGTGAAACGCTCTTATGCGGCGTGCCGCCTCGCGAAAAGGCCTGCCTGACGGAATTCGCCACCTCCACGAGCGGAGGATAGTGAGCCGCTTCCCAGTCAAGCGTTGACGGCCACTTTGTCCTGTCGTAATTCCACCAGGGGTCGGGAAGAGGGCTGGTTTTGATCGGCAGATAACATCGTTGGAATCGACTGAGCACGAGCGACGAGCGGCTCAACTCCACTTCAGGAACATCATCAGGACTATCGTTGTCGTAAATCCCCTCGCGCTCCTGCGTGAAGATCTCGTGAAAGTGCGCGATGGGATCGATGCTCGTCGTAACGACGATGACGCGTGAGGGCTCACCAGGGGAACGTTCCAACAGTTTTTCGAGCAAACCGAGCACTGCCGCCCGACGTTCCGCCGTAATCAGTTGCGTCTCGAGGTTCGAGACATGAATCCACAACCGGTTCTTCGAGTCGAGCGTTCCTCGTTCCTTCAGTAGCTCAGATACCTTGTCCAGACATTTCAGAAACTCCGCGTCAATCGCCGCTTCCAGAAGTTTGATGCGATAGATCGGATCCACCGCTTTCGCCTCGCGTTTCGGATACGCGTACTTCAGCACGGCATCTTTGACCAGGCAATCTTTCCGCGTCCGCGGCGGGCCCACCAGCATGATGCCCTGGTTGCCGTCAGCGGCTGTCAGGTTCAGCACTTCCTCCAAGGTCGATACGGCGACCGTTCTTGGTGTGGTCAACCGTTTCATTGCCCAATACGCCACGAGAATCGTGCCGCCCAGAATCACGAGCGCCAGGACCCATTGCTCCCAAACGAGGTCGCTTGCTGGCGGCTCTCCAACCTGACCCACGCCGGCGCTCCGAACCTTCGAGTCAGCCCCAACCATCGCAGCCAGCGAGATCCCGTTACCGGTGATTTGCAGGCGATTCGATCCCGCACATGCCTTGACCTCGGCAACACCTCTTCGGTCCGACGCGAAGAGTGTCCAACTGAGAAGGCGCCGAACGGGTATCTGGCCGGTCTCAGGCGCGTCCGTGCATGCTTCGTTCGACGGTGTCTGTGCCGAGACCGGTGAGCCTGAAACGTAGTAATGGAGTGCCGGCGGACTCGTCCCTCCCTGGAAGGAAGCATGGTTGACCAGCAGCGCGCGTCTCGCTTCGGTATATCCGGGACTGTTCGCACGCGCGCGCGCTCGATCGGCATGCGCCACGGTACGCTGATGCGCAACTTCCAACCAACGTTCCGTTGCCTGCACATCCTGAACCTGCTGCACGATGCGAGCGAATCCCGCGGCCGGCAACGCACCCACGAGCACCACCAGCAGAGCAAGCTCGGAACGGGTCACCCAGCCGCCGCAGGTGCGAAGGATCTTTCTCTCCCGGCGGCGAGTGGCATCGGACAGTGCCAGTTTTTGTTCGAGGCGAACCAAAGACCGGAGGCGACGGCGAATACTCACGAATCCGTCTCGCCACCGAGCGGAGATAGACACAAACACGGCGGCGAAAGGCAGCGCGACGAAAAAGGAATAGGAGTAGGTCGTCCACCGGTGTGCGCTCGGGAGTCCGACGGCAAAGACCACCACCACGCCAATCACCGTCAGCGGCGTAAGCCACAACAGCCGAACTGGATCCGGTGACACCGGAGCGGTTATCAAATCGCGGATGTCACGGCCGTGCGACCTGGTATACCACCACGCGAGGAAACCGATGACAGCAAGGAGCAACAGGACATTGAGGAGGCTCAGTCGAAGCGTCCCGCTCTGATGCTCGACGATCGCCGCCAGGCCCGGACTGAGATCCTGGAACGTGACGATTTTCCAAGGGCAGCCTTGCAGCTTGTTGACCGGCTGCATGTGGATGCGATGCGGTACGCCGTGGTAGTCCCCGCTCCACGTCACGGGACGTCCCATCTGCATTCGCTCGCGCACGCCAGGCGCGTCACTCACCTCTTCAAAGAAGTTCTCCTCGAGACTGAGACCTTCATTGCTGTGGAAGAGCACCCTGCCGTCGGACGCCACGATCGCAAAGCCGTAACCGGGCGGCATGACGGCATCGACCACGGCGTGGGGGCGAACGTTGAGTGCCAGGAACTGCGCATCTCCAACGCCGTGGCCCGGCGGGTTGTGCGCCGATCGCAGGATGGACTTCAGCGGCATCGCGAACATGACGCCGAGGTCCGCTGTCGTAGGCGCGCGCAGAGACTCGATCGTGAACTGTTCTGGGTGTTTCTCGGGCTCTCCCTTGAGTGACCACAGGTTTCCCGCAATCAGGTCCTGAAAGTGGCTGAAACCGCGGTGCGATGCCTCGCCCGTCAACTGTGCCTTGGTGGTCCACTTGCGAACCTGCTCCGCGCGGTCGTTCAACCAGATCACAACGTCGAGTTCCGGAACGATGTCATTGTTCAGAGAACTCTGCATCGGCTCCCAAAGATCACAGAGGTCGTCGGTGCTCCATCGTTTGACGTTGAGGCGCACCTCGCACGTCTTGAGCTGGCTCGTTCGGTCCGCGAGCTTCACGACGTCACGCGCGAGGCTGACGACGGCCTCGGTCTCCTGTGCCAACCGCGTCTCGATGAGGTCAGCCACGCTGGCGAGCACTTCGTCTCCCGCATTGCTCACCGCCCGCGGACCCAGCGGAATAACGGCACCCAATCCCGCTGCAGCGACTGTCCCGACGGCCATCAGGATCAAATTGACAAGGCTGAATCGTTCCTTCGCATTGATCGTTGCGAGCTTGATGAACGGCAGTACCAGGAACAGGACAGCTATGGGCAGCCAGACGACGACGAGCCAGGTGAGCGGGATTCGCATGGCCTGCTGCTGCAGGCGGCCGCGCGACACGAAGCCGGCCACGTAAAGAGTCTTTCGCGACGCGTCGGTGACGTAGGGTGATTCGAGGTGAACGGCCTGGACCAGCATCAACGTCGACGTCGTGCCAATCCTCACCGCCTTCAGGGCCGCCGTCTTCGGTAGTTCCTTCTTGGCATCAACCACGGGGAAGGCGGTACGAATCGCCCACGAGGGCGACATCAGCGTTCCCTTGTCGTCCTCCGAATACAAGAGCTCGCTGAGATTGCCCAGCCGCGGGCTGGTCTTCTCACGCTGCCAGACGACTTCACCCTGCGCGTCAGCCAGCACGAGATCGTCGAACTCGGGCGCCGACGCCGCAGCGGCCAGGGAGGCAACTCGCTCCCACGCCACTGTCGTGCGCAGGGTCTTCTCGGGTTCTTTCGGGTCAAGCCGATCCAGTTGCAAGCCTGGTAAACGCGCGCTGCTGTTTGGGTTTTCGAGCTGAATGTCGGGCACGAGGAGCCGCAGGTATCTGGCCGTATCCTTTTCGCGGTTTTCGTCGGTGTCTTCCTTATTGTTTGCGGCCCCTTTGTCGCCCTTCTTCTCGGCCTCGACCGCGGTCTTCGCGCCGGCAGGATTGATCGATGGCTCGGGCTCCGGCGCAACCGGCACACTCGACAGAGACCGGCCCAGGCTTTCAGCCTTGCCTTTGATCTGTCCCGAGGCGACGGCCAGCGTCCGGAATCGCAGACCGACGAAGTATTCGAGCTTCTGGGGAACAAACACGAAGAAGTACCAACCCATCGCGACAGCGGCCAGAAGAGCCGCTATGAAATAGGGGGTGGCACTCGGGGGAATGGTGAAAATGTCTCTTACCGTCTTGGCAAGACCAGCCCGTGATCCATTTGTCTTGTCACCAGCTGCCTTCGTATCAGCCGACGCTTTGACTTCTGCGGGATCGCCCGGAGTTTCCTGAGAAACAGGCCTCTTGTCTGCCATAGTTCAGACCGTCTGCAAACCGGCAATATTCTGCACACGACCACGTATCTACCGAAACGATCGATGGGGCGACATCGAACAGGGCGCCACAAGGGACAAGACGTTTGTCGATGCGCGGATTGGGTGAGACTATACACGCACGCTTTGAGGTCCGCCGCGAAAGGCAATCGATGGAGCCGACACCATGAAGAACTATCTGGGTCTTGCAGCGCTGACCTCCGTGCTCGTGGCACTTCCGGGCATGGCGGGTGCCGCGGACTATCACCACGTTCACCTTGCGGCGCCCAACGTCGCGGAAGCGGTCCAGTGGTACATGACGAATATGGGCTGCACGGCGATGAATCGCCCCGACGCCTGTCAAATCGGGACCACACAGCTCATCTTCGCCAATCGGAAGCCCGATGCCGGCAGCCAGGGCTCCGGCGTCGATCACATCGGGTTCTCATTTCCCGATCTCGCCGCGAAGATGCGCGCCTTCGAGGCAGCGGGCGTGAAGATCGTGACGCCCATGCGAGACGCACCGGGCCTGTTCAAGCTGGGCTTCATCGAGGATCCGTGGGGCACGCGCATCGAGGTCGTCGAGGATCCCGAATATCTCGGCTTTCATCACATCCACCTGCGTTCGGCCGATCCCGACGCAGCGCTGAAGTGGTATCAGAACGTGTTCGGCGGCGAGACCGACAGCCTGAAAAAGCGCATCAATGGTCTGCGCTACGGAAAGGTCTGGCTGCTCATCGCACGCGTAGACGAAGGGCAGAAGCTCGCGGCCACACAGGGACGATCGATCGATCATCTCGGTTTCGCGTTTGCCGATCTCGATGCGGCGGCAGCAGAGATCAAAAAGAAAGGCGTCGCGTTCCAGACGGAACCGCGCCCATTCACGAACGCCGCCGGGCAGAACATGAAGATCTCTTTCGTCGTCGGCCCCGACGACGTGCGTATTGAAGTCGTACAGCCAAAGGCCTAGGAGCTTGCATGTCTATCGTCGATGACCTGGTCGAAAATCTCGTCGAACGCAATGTCATCAAGCTGAACGGCGCACTGACCGTCTCTTTGGTCGACGGCGGTCTGGCGGTCAAGGGGCGGCTCTTCTCGACGCTTCGCGATCAGAGGAAGGGCAAAGATCTGCTCAACGTCGAGATCCCGGTTGACGCGCAGGTCAAAGTCAGCGAGGTGGTGATTCCGCTGCCACAGATTCGCTGAGCCCATATCAACCCACCATCGCGCGAGGTAACCCGCACATGTCGGATGTGAAGGTATTCATCGACACAGTCGGCCAGGACGTGACGGCTGTCGCCGTCCCCAAGATCGAGACGATCGCGGCAGCGATCAACGACAAGGCCTTGAACCAGTACGGACCGCGCGTGTCGGCGTTCGCCAACGAGCTCGCCACGGACGTCATCAAGGACCTGTCGCTGAACGTTCGCGATTTTGTGACGTCGCTGATCCAGGATCTCTGTCAACGCTATCGTCCCGAGATCCTTGGAGAGCTGCATGCGCGTATTGCGCAGGGCGGCGTCGATCTGACCGGCCATGGCGTGAAGCTCGATCTGAAACGCCAGGACACCGGCGCGGTCGTGGCGTCGCTGGACATCCCCATCGCTCTACGCATCAACGTGAGCGATATCGCAGTGGCGCTCCGCGACACGACGATCAAGCTGGACGTCGTGAAGTAGAGGCGGGTCTTCAGGCCCGCCTGCGCCCGCAGGTCCGCCTGCGGCTTCAGCGCGGCGCGACGCAGCTGAAATTCGCCGCCTCGGCGAATTCAGCGTGGGGCCACACAGCTGAAATTCGACGCCTCGTCGATGCTGCCCTGTCCCTTGTAGCGAGCGACCTGCGGATACGGACAGAGCGGCCTCGTTCGCACGACCTTCCCCTCAGTCACTTTGCTGGCAATCAACTGGTCAGGTGCCTTGCCCTTCTCCACCCAGTCGATCACGGCCGTGACCGCATCGTTCCGGTCCGGACCTACGCCGCCGGCGCAATGCGCCATGCCCGGCACCATGAACAATCGCGCGAAGTCCGCGGTGTCCTTGCCGTTCTTCGCCACGACCTCTTCGTAGTACTTCACGCCCATGAGTGGCTGGAGAATCTGATCGGCCCAGCCGTACGTCATGATCAACTTGCCGCCGCTCTTCCGGAACTTCGACAAGTCGGGGTCCTTCGCGTCGGCCAGCCTGCTCCAGCGCTCGACTGTCTTCGCGGCGTGGTCGTAATCGAGTTTCATCGAGTCGTATTCCGGCTGCGGCGGGTCGAGGATCAAGTAGCGCATCACGCCTTCGGCGAGATTGAAATCGGCCGGCTTCGCGCCCGGTTGCGCTGCGACGATGGCATTCGCCCATCCGCTGGCCGCCCCATTCGGCCCCGCGTTGATTGCCTCACTGCCCACCATGAACCCAGGGAAGAACGGCTTCCCGTTGCTGACCGGACCACTGTAGACCTTCTTCACCGCCGCCGCTTGGGCGGCGGTCAAACAGTCCGCCGTGTCGGCGCCGGCCTGGCACGCCGGCACGTCGCGCGTCGGATCGAAGCTGCATTTGCGCGGGTCGTCGATGAGCCCGTCCTTCAGGCCGTCCACCTCGTCGCACTTCGCCATCGCCTTCTCGGCGACCAGCTTCATCTTCTCCAGCGACACCGGTGCTTCAGTCAGCGCCTTCTGATTCCAGATTGCGCCGAGCGTGAAGCCGGTCTGATCGACCCACGGCGCGTTGGCGACGATGCCATCGAAGTCGTCGGGGAACCGCTGCGCCTCGAGCAAGCCCTGACGTCCGCCATTCGAGCAGGAGTTCCAATACGAGAACGTGATCGGTTGCGCGTAGTAGTCGGTCGCGATCGCCTTCGCGGTTTCGGCCGTGACGTGCACCGCGCGGTATGCGTAATCGATCGCCTTCTGTGGGTTGCTGAGGATGAACGACCCACTCGGTTCCTTTCGCGCGTCGTGACCCGTGTTCGTTCTCGCCATCACGAAGCCGTTGGACAATGCCGACGTGCGATCCCCGTTCATCGGGGTGTCAAGCGCGTCACCGGCGAGGCCGCCGTTACCGGCCATGTAGAAACGGCGATTCCAACGGTCCGGCAGGTTGACCTCGAAGGCCACCTCGGGCGAGATGGTGCCGACGACCCGACAGTGTTGCGGCGTATCAGCGGTCGCGGAGACCACGCGCGCTTGTATCGCAACAACATCCTTGCCATTGAAGGCAGACAGACTCTCGCACGCCTTCTTCGGCACTGAATCCGCGACGGAGTAATTGGCGAGCGAGCTCTTCGCGTTGGCAAACGCCTGCGCCCAGGCCGGAGTGGCACTGGCACAGAGAACAGCGGCAGCAATCAAGAGGCGCATAGTCTTCCTCATAAAGACACCGGGTGTAATTTCGTCGCAGAGAAGGGAAATCACACCCGGTGTCGTTCCTCGTCGGCATTCAACCCGACCGCCGCCGTGGTGTCAAGGCGTAGGCGTTACCGACGCCTCCGAGCGGTTTACTTCTTGATTGCCGGATGCACGTACCCGGCGGGCAGCACATGATTGGGATCGGGCCGCACAGCCAGGTAATCAATACCCGTCGTCACATCATCAAAGCCGTGATACACGCCGGGAGGGATGATCACCACGTCGCCTGGGCCAACCTTCCGCTTTTGCGCCGGAGTCTTGAACGTCCCCTGGCTGCTGGGACCGACGGCGACCTTGACGATCTCGCTGTCGGCAGGCGTCGGTCTGGCGTTGATCACCTCGCCACCGGTGAAGAGCGTCCCGGTGCCGGAGATGATGTAGTAGACCTCGGTGATGTGCTCGTGCATGATGGCACCGACGGGCGCGCCGGGCTTGGTCGGCGTTCGTCGAAGTACGCCGACTCCCACGTTGTAGTTCCCCATGTCGACAGCAGTAACGAGTCGGTCTGCACTCGCAGAAGGAGCAGCGAGGACGGCCTGGATCTGCGCTGCCGTGATGTCGGTGGCCAACACCGGCGGCTTTGGTCCCTGCGTGAAGGTCACCGCCTGAGAGAGCACGACAACGCTTGCGATGATTCCAACGATAGTGCGCTGCATAAGGTCCTTTCTCGGAGGATCCGCGAAGGCTGAAGCCTGCGCTCAACGTCCCTAAGGACGCGTCAGCCCCCTCCAACTTCTCGCAGGTCGTCAGCATACTCGACGATCCAGATTGGGAGTTGAAGGTTGGCCTACCTAAGTTGGGTAGGTCTCCCGCTCGGCGACGACACACCGAGGCACTGAGGGCACAGAGAATTATTGGTTTCTCGGCGTCTCGGTGGCGTCGCATCGATACCTCAGAGTAGGTAGTGCGACCGTTCGCGTCGAAGACTAAAATTCGGAACCGCCTACCTTGCAGACGGCGTGGACTTGGTCCGTCACGGAGGATCTCAATGAAGCGAGTGATGATGTTGTTGGCAGTGCTCTCAATCGGGTACACCGCCGGCGCGAGTCTGCCCAGCGTCATGCAGGCGCAAGGCGGCCAGGCACGCGAGGGTGGCGCGAACCCCAACGCTGGCCGTGGCCAGGCCCCGGGCGGACGCTTCACGGACAACCCGCGTGCTGCAAGGAACATGTTCCTGGTAACGGCGGGACCTGAAACGCGCGCACAGCCGGGCAGGGCAAAGCTGTACACGACCGAGTTTCAGAACACTCAGAAGACTCACTTCGAGTGGGCGCCGGAGTATCGACTTACGGCGACAACTCGTCCAGGCGCAGCGGCGGGCCAGGAGCCGGCAACCGGCGAGCTCCACACGGACAACACGCAGATCTACCTCATCACTGCCGGGACCGGCACGGTGATCGTTGAGTCTGATGTGGCTCCGGAGAATGTGTACCTGGTGGCCCCGGGCGAGCAGCGCGGCGGCCCCTTCATCGGCGGACGAAAGGTCAAGGTGAAGGCCGGCGATTTGCTCTCGATTCCGCCGAACACGTGGCATCTGGCGTACGGCGACCCTGGAGTTTCGCTGCAGTACACGATCATTCACATCCATACGCGCACGACGCTTCCGTGAGCTACACTTTCGTACGCGGGAGGGAGCGATGACGATAATGCGTGGCGTCTACGTTTGCTCGTTGATCGGGATCGCGTGCATCACCCTTGCGGCCGCGGGTTCGCAGGTTGACAAGCAAGCCGCACCGTATAAAGTGCCGAAGAACTCGTTCGGCCAACCGGACCTCGAGGCCGTGTGGACCAACAACAGCGCTACACCGCTTCAGCGTCCTGCCGCCTGGGCAGACAAGCAGTTCCTCACCGACGCCGAGGTCCAGCAGGTCGAGAAAGCCGCGAGGCAGCTCGAACAGGATGGCGATGCCCTGTTCGGCGACGAACTCATCGGCGACACGCTTCAGGGACAGACTGAATCGAAGTCGCACGACACCGAGACGGGAAACTACAACGGCTTCTGGCTGCCCGCGCGCGACTTCGAGCGACGCACGTCGCTCATCATCGATCCGCCCAACGGCCGCATCCCGCCCGAGACACCGGACGCACAGAAGCGGCGGGCTGCGGCGGCAGAACGACGACGGCTGCATCCGGCTGACGGCCCCGACAGCCGCGGCCTGAGCGAGCGTTGCATCACCTTCGGCGTGCCCCGATTCCAGGCGGCCTACAGCAGCGTCTATCAGATCGTGCAATCGCCCACGCACGTGGTGTTCAACATGGAGACGATCCATGACGCGCGAGTGATCCCGGTGGATGGCCGGCCGCATCTCTCCGATCAGATGCCGCAGTGGCTCGGCAACTCGCGTGGACGCTGGGACGGCGACACGCTGGTGGTCGAGACGAGAGGCTTTTCATCGAAGAGCAACTTCCAGGGATCGTCGACCGGTCTCCAGCTCGTGGAGCGGTTCACCCGGATCGCAAAGGACACGCTCCAGTACGACGCCACCATGAGCGATCCGACGACATGGACGAAGCCATGGACGGCGCGGCTCTATTTCAAGCGCACCGACGAGCCTCTCCTGGAGTACGCATGCCACGAGGGCAATGTCGGGCTATATGGGATTCTCTCGGGGGCAAGGAAGCTGGAAGCACAGCAAACCAGCCCGCGATAGTACAGCCGGGTCGTGAGACCGGCCTGATCGCCTTCACGGCGGGTCTGCCTTCGACATGGCTCAGGCCAAGGAGACCCGCGCTACTTCTGCTGTGGCACGAACGTCAGGAAGCGTCTCGGATTGTCGACGGTGATCCGGCGAATCGCGTCCACCGGTATTCCCGCTTTTATCATCTGAGGAACCGCGAGAATGAAGGGCCTGGCGTATCCAGGCCCGCCGTCACGCGCGTGGAGTGAACCCGGATAGCCTGGGATCTCTCCCACCGCAGTGTTGATGCGCCCGATATAGTCAGACGAAATCAAGAGTCTGTCGACGAGGCCGGCGTCGAGCAGCGCCTTGATCATCTCGATGCGTTTGGCATCGGACACCCACTGCTGCTGCCGCGTCATCCGATCGAATGCGACGAAGGCGCCCCGGCGGGCGACGCGCTTGGCGACGTCGACCATCGGATCGTAGTGACAACAGACGTGGCCGATAGCGATGCTCGACGGCTTTCCGCCGGCCGATTCCAATGCGTCCAACTGCCGCAGCGCCATGTCCATCGAGACGTTCGGGCCGGTCGAGTAGTTCGTGTGCGTGAAGATTGGCAGGTTGGTGCGCGCCTGTGCTTTGCCGAAGGCGCGAAACACTTTCTTCTCGATCGGTTGAAGATCCGCTTCATCGTTCAAACAACCGAGCTCGCCGTATGCCCCCAACGCGATCTCGCCCGCCCCCTTGACCAGGAGCTCCACGATTTCGTCTTCACTCAACGTGTCGGTGCCTTTGGGATACGACTGAGGGTTGTAATAGGCGGCAGCGGCAACGATCCTGACCCCGCTCGCCTGCGACAGCCTGGTCAGGTACGACAGGTTGTCAGGACTGGGCATGTTGAGGCCGGCGGCCACGATGCATCCGAGGTTTCCGTTCTTCCGCGCCAGCGTCAGCTCCTCCGCCATCCATGCCGGATCCTGCGTCGGGTTGTCCACCGGCAGCGGAGCGCCTCCTCCCCTGGCCTGCGCGGGGCGCCCGTTGCCAAGATGCTCGTGCATCAAGGTGCCGCCGGTGTAGCCGTTGGGATCGATATCGCCGCTGACGGTACGGATCACGCCGCCCGCGGGCACTGCGATCTTCGCGCCACCACTCGGGGCCTGCGCGAAGAGCGCGGCGTGTGGCCTCCAACCCAGTCGCGCGACCACCCCTACTGCGGCGCCACCTCCGAGCAGCCGCAGGGCCTGTCGCCTCCGCATGTCACACGTGCCTGCGTCGCGTCTCGGTTGCGTCATAACCTCACCTGCGCTGACCCTGGCTGCCGAACGTGCCGGGTCTATAGAACAAGACCCGGGCTACGCGAGCGTGTGCCTCAGAAGTCATACTGCGCGCTGAATTTCCAGAAGCGCCCGTCCTGCACCTGTGTCGGCTGCAACCACGGCGTTGTCGTCACCGCTCCGGGCGCCGTGTACGTGTTACGAATGAAGGTGGCCGTGCTCCCGTTCAGGGCGTTGTACAGGTCGACGTTCAGCTGGAAACGCTGGCCGCCAAGGCGGAACAATTTGCTCGCACGAAGATCGAGCTGACGCAGCCGATCGCCATACATCGAAAACGGTTCGAGGATGTCGATAGTTCGCGTGGCCATGCGCAACGGACGCCCGAGACCGCCCGTCGGCTGAGCGTTGATTTCAGCACTCGTGTAGACACGATTGGCCACGATCAGCGGACCGGGCAAGTCCTGGTACACGCCGGACACGATCACGGCCTGCCATGGAAGCTCGAACGAACCGCTCATGCGAAACCGATGTTGGTAGGGTGTGTCGAACTTGCATGGCGACACTTCGCTCGTCAACTGCTCCGGGTTGTCGACGACGAAGCAGTTCGAGCTCGAGTTGTTGATGAGACCGCCATTGGCTGAGATGGCCGTGTTCTGAATCGTGTTGCCGACACTCCATCCGGCGTTGAAGGTTCCGGATCGCGGAAACCGTGCGGCCATCGACAGATCGAACCCGTTGAAATGCTCCGTCTGCGGACTCTGCTTCAATGCCCCGAACGCATACTTGTCGACGTAGTCATCAGCGAATCCAACGAGATTGCTCGTCGCAACGTTGATGCGCTGATCGTAAAGTCCGCACAGCTGCTGTCCGCTGCGCGGCAGCCTGGAATCGACCGGTAAAGTGATGCAGTACGGGTCGAAATCAGCCGGAGTCAGATTGAGATTGTCCGTCACGGAGAAGTTGCCGTAGATGGTGCGCGCGTACGAGGCGCTCACCGCGAGCCGGTTCATCAGTTGCTGCTCGACACCCGCGCTCGCCCGCCAGTTGTATCCGCGCTTGAACCATCCGTTTGTGAAATCTGAATTGGCGACCGTTGTGTTTTCGCTGAAGGTCGCCACGCTGGGATTGTTGTAAGCGCCACACACGTCTCCGCCCCGCGAACGCAGGTCTTGCGCTGCCGGGTTCGAGAGGTCGCAGTCGGGATAGAAGTTCGTATTGGAGTCGGTCCAGTTGCGCGTGGTGTTGAAATTGGCCGTCGGGCCGAACTGCGTAGCCACACCGGTCGACCCTCCCGCCACATACCGGTTGATGCCACCCTTGATCGCAGTCTTGCCGTTCCCGAACAGATCGTAGGCCGCCCCCAGGCGCGGGCTGAGGTCCTTCCAGTTCGGCACCCCCTCGCGCGCCGGCGAACTATAAGCCGGAAAGATCGCGTTTGCGGGATTGTCGACGGCGCCCAGGGACTGGCTCATCCAGTCGAAGCGGAGACCGAGGTTCAACGTGAGGCGGTGCAACGCCCACTGATCCTGAACGAAGAGCGCAAGATCTTGGTCGAGGTGCGCGTCGCTGTTGCGGCTCGCGAAGAGCGTCATCGAGGTCGGCACGCCGTTCGTGAACGTGTAGGAGATTGGCAAGCCGTTGACATCGTCTGCGCGGTTGAGCGTGTTCCCGGTGACGTTGCCGCGAATGAGTGTGAACCCCGTCTTCAGATTGTGCGCGCCGGTGACATATGACGCCGCGAATCGTGAATTGAACTGATTGGACACGCCGATGCTGATGGCGCCCACACCATGGTAGGTGGGGCCGCGAGCCGCATCGGCGATATTTACCCGGAACGGCTGACTCTGGCCGCATTCCTCGTAGTCGGACCCATCGAGTGCAGTGCCGAAGTTCGCCGTGCCGAACGTGTTCAATCCAACCGTTACGCCGCCCTCGAACAGCAGCACGTTGGACTGCGGCCGGCTCCACGTGGCCTGGGTCAGGGAGTCGTTGTGGCACATGGCAGCATTGGCTTCGATTCTTGCGATCCCTTGATCGAGCTGCCCGAATGCCTGGTCTCTGAAGTGCCGCTGGATGTCGGTGGATGCGCCGAACTTGTCCTTGGCCCCAAGCTGAAAGGTCGTCCGGAACTGATAGTTGTGGTTTCGCTCTTCGGGATCCACGGGACGACTGGTGTCCGCCGAATAGACCCAGTCATCGATGTTGGCGTCGTGGAAGAGGCTGGCGGCTCGGAGCGTGCTCCCGCTCACCCGGCCCGACGACACGAACCACCACTTGTCGGCGACCACAGGTCCCCCAACCAGGCCGCTCAAATCAGCGATCGACCGCAAGCCGTTCACAGTGGTCAATCCTTGTGATTTGAGGTCGTCGCTCAGGTTGCTCGACTGTAACGAGTGATTCGTCCAGGCGCCGAACGTCGTCCCGGACCATTGGTTGCCACCTTCCCTGGGAATTGTGTTGACCACGGCGCCGGCGAGTTGATATTGCGCTGACCCAGCGGCACCGAGATCGATGACGTTCTCCTGAACAGTGACGGGATTGACGAAATACAGGCGGCCGGCGCCATCACCGTTCAAGTTGCTGTAAAGCATCCCGTTCGTCATCTGGCGCATGTCGCCTGGCCTCGCGCCAAAAACAGAGATCCGAACGGACTGTTCGCCTTTGGTCCCGCCCGTGTCGACACCGTTGGCAGGTGACACGGCGCCTGGCACGAGCGCGAGCAAACCACCCACGCTCTTGCTCGTCGGCAGTACCGCGAGCGTTTCCTGGCTGACCACCGTTCCCTTCGAGACGCTGCGGACATCGACGAGCGGTGTCTCCCCGGAGACGACGACGGTCTCCTCCAACGTTCCAACGCGGAGTTCCGCGTTGACAGTGGCGACGAAATTCGACGACAGCTCGAGGCCGTCGCGCTTGAAGGTACTGAACCCTGGAAGAGTGAACGTGACGGTATAGGTACCGGGGCGCAGCTCCGCGATCTGGTACCGACCTTCGCCATCCGTCGTCGCGGTCCGCACTTTCTCGATCAGCACCGGGCTGGCGGCCTCTACCGTGACACCCGGCAGCACCGCCCCGGACACGTCGCGGACGACGCCGACGATGCTGGCCGCGCCGATTCCCTGCGCCCAGCTGTCATGCGCCCCGACAAACGTCGCAAGAGCTCCGACCACCACGAAACACAGTCGCCTCATGACACTTAGTCCTCTCCTGATTTGGCTGGAGTCAAAGCGTCACGAGTCTAGCGACCGGATCCGGGCACCGCACTACCTAACAAGAGTTACGACGTGTCAACTCCCAACACCCAACTCCCAACTCCCAAAACCGAAACTGCCAGCTGGAATCCAGGAATTGGGAGTTGGAAATTTGGGAGTTGGGAGTTAACGGGTGCTTTTTACCGAATATGAATGATGCCGCGGCGCACTGCGACGGCCACGACGGCAGAGCGATCGCTCACGTTCAACTTCGCGAGAATGTTTTTGACGTGAACCTTGGCAGTCTGTTCGCTGATGCCGAGCGCGACGGCGATTTCCTTGTTGCGCATCCCCTGAGCGATCAGGTGGACGACCTCGATTTCCCTGGGTGTCAGAGATGGCTGGACTTTGCGGACGGCCAGCGCGGCCGCGACATCGGGCGGGATGGGACGGTTGCCGGTGTGTACCTGCCGGATGACATTGACCAGATCTTCCGCCAGAGTGTCCTTCAACAAATACGCGGCGGCGCCCGCCTCCAACGCGCGATAGATGTCCTCATCTCCCTGGTACATCGTCAGGACGACGATCCGTGCGTCGGGATGGGTCCTGCGGATCTCGCCGATCGCTTCCAGACCGCTCATCGTCGGCAGCTGGAGATCCATTAACGTGATGTCCGGCAGATGACATGAATAGAGCTCGACCGCCTGTTCGCCACTCGTTGCTGACGCAACGACCTCCATGTCCGGCTGACGGCCAATGAGCAGCGCGAGACCATCGAGCATGACGCGATGATCATCGACGCAGAGCACGCGAATCATGCGGGGACGACGGTTTCGATCTCGGTGCCGCGGCCAGGTGCCGATGCAATCGTGATTCGCCCGCGCACCTGCTCGGCCCGCTCGCGCATACTCACCAGGCCGTAGTGACCGGACGCCTTCAGCGCCGCCTCCGGGTCGAAGCCGCACCCGTCGTCAGCTACGCGAAGAGACATCTGTTCGTTACCGTAGTCGAGTTCGACGGCAACGCGACGGGCCTGGCCGTGAAGGACGGCGTTACTGACGGCCTCCTGCCCGATCAGGAGCAATTGCTCTTCGGTTGACGCGGCATACGGGTGAGGACTGCCTTTGACCGTCACGTCGAGTGCGACCTGCCGTCCGCCGATCACGCGTTCTGCCGCCTCACGAATTGCTTGAGGCAGATCGCCCGACGCAAGCGTCGGTGTGCGCAAGTCCAGAATCGACCGGCGCGCCTGCCGGATGTAGTCCTCTACTTGTCGTCGTATCCGCAGGATCCGGTTACGGCCGGGTGGAGACGACAAGTCCGTGTTGTGAGACAGATCATCCACTTGCAACGCGAGAGCGGCCAATCCCTGCAACAGCGTGTCATGAATCGCGCGGCTCATGCGAATCCGCTCTGCGAGCACGAGCGCGAACTGACGACGCACCTGCCGAACATGCAGTCGCCAGGACATGTACACAATCAAGAACACGGTCAGACCGCAGACGAGATAGAACCAGCCAGTCTGATAGAACATCGGCCGGATCCCGAAAGCCAGCGCCGCGCTCGGCTCACTCCAGTTCCCGTCGCCACCGCTCGCGATGACCTGAAACTGGTATTGGCGAGGCGGGAGGTTCGTGTAGGTCGCCTGACGGGCAGTACCTGCGTCCACCCAATCCCGGTCGTAGCCAGCGAGACGATAGCGATACCGCACGCGCATCGGATCCGAGAGCCGGAGCGCCGCGAAACCGATCTGCAGATGCGATGTCCTTGCCGGCAGTTGCAGCGGTGGCACAGTGTCGAATGATCGCGTGTCAGCGGCAATTGATTCAATCCGGACGGTCGGCGGGATTGGCGCTTCGCCGATGTTGCGTGGATCGATAATGGTCACGCCGCTGCTGGTGATGAACCACAGGCGTCCGTCGCGCGATCGAAGTCCACTGCGACTTCCCTCGCCGAATGACACTCCTGCCACACCATCGGCCATATTGAACAGGCGGAAGCGAACCTGGTGGTTCGCGTTCTCCGCGACCTTGTCGACTTCGCTCGGGTCCAGGCGAACGATGCCGCTGTCATTGCTGACCCACACGAAGCCGAGCCCATCCTCGACGATGGATTTGATGCCGCCGCTAAAGCCATTCTGACGCGTAACGTTCGTGAACCGCCCGTTTGCGAAACGACTCAAACCGTCGTCTCCGCCGATCCAGACGGCCCCGCGCGCGTCCTCGATCACGCTGCCAATGTTGCCGATGCCTGGCTCGTAGGTGCGAACCTCGCCGCTCGGCGATCGGACGATCAGCATCTCGTTGGACGATCCGATCCAGAGACTTCCGCTCTTCCCCGCATGGATAGACGACGCGCCCTTTCGGTACTCTTCGGGGACATCGACCGCCGGTGACAACTGTCCATTGCGCCATCGAAAAAGCTGCAAAGAGAAATCGCGCAGCCAAAGGGTATCGCCCGCACCCGTCATGCTGATGATGCGCTGCGTTTGACTCCTCGGTGCGACGAGCAACGGCGAAAAACGTCCCTCGGAGAAGCGTGAGACTCCGCGCTCCGCGGACACCCAGAGATCGCCGCGCTGGTCCGCAAATAGACCCAGCACCACAGAGCCAGGTAAGCCGTCTGCTTCCGTGTAAAGCTTTCGTCCTGTCGATGTGAAGCGCACGAGACCGGATGCGGTCCCGGCCCAGACACTGCCATCAGGCGTCACTTCGAGCACACGAGGGATTGGAAGATCCCTGATTGGTGTTACCCGGTGTGGCGTTAATCGCTGCAATCCGGCGAGCGTGCCCACCCAGACGTTGCCTTCGCGGTCCTCGAGGAGGGAATACACAGCGTTGCTGACGATTCCATCGTCGACCGTGATCATGTCGAGGCTCTCGCGTGCCTTGCCCGCGCGATCGCGAATGCGCCACAGCCCCTGTGACTGGGTCCCCACCCAGAAGTTTCCGCGATGATCGTGAAGGAGCTCGATCCCCCAGCCGCGATGTGGTCTGCCCTTCGCGCGGTCAGCGGAGCCGGGAATTCTGAACCCCTCGTTGGAATCGCTGATCCACACCGTGCCGGCGGCGTCCTCGCTGAAACCCTGCCAGACGTTGCTCGATAGCGTTATGACGTCGACCTGCTCGAACCTATCGTGTCCAGGGTCCTTGCGAAAGACGCCAGTCAGCGTCGCCACCCAAATGCGTCTCTGACGGTCTTCGTATATCGCCGTTACCGAACCTTCACCCAGGCCGTCCTGCTGACTGAATTTGTGCCAGCCGTCGCCGCGACGACGAAAGAGGCCCTGGATGGTCCCCGCCCAGATCGTGCCGTCACGATCCTCCAGGAGCGATAGCGTATACACGCCGGTGAAACCCTCTCGTTCGCCAAAGAGGGTCAGCTTTCCATCCTTGATCTGCCCGAGCGGCATCCGGCCGTTCACGCCGATCCAGATCGACCGATCGCGAGCGCTGATCAGCGCTGTCACCGCTCCAACAGGAAGACGCGTTTCGCCAAGGGCGCTCAAGGTATCGAATCGGACTCCATCGAAGCGGACGAGGCCCGCATCGGTACCGAGCCAGAGATATCCGTCCGGATCCTGTGTGATTGCGCGGATGCGGCCGGCGGGCAGGCCATCGTTTTCGTTCCAAGTCGTGACCGTGTAGTCGGAGAGCGGGCCGTCCACTGATCCCGCTACGGTGGCACAAGGAAAACAGGTCAAGGCTGCGAGAAGAACGAACGGAAAGACAGCGGAGCGTGAGGCGGTCACAATTGTCCTTAATTGTTTGTCGCAGTGCCGGCGCGGGCGCGATTTTGAGCGCGGCCGAGCGTGCAAGTCAAATCGCGCGATCGTCTCTAGTTCATCGCCTCGAGGGCCGCGACCGCCGTCCGCAATTCAGCGACATGGACGGCTCTCACCGGCAGCCCCGGCAGGCTCGCGTCTGTATACGAGGGCGTTGGTAGCCCGGCTGCCGTATACGCTCCGCTCAGCGCGCTCCTCATCTCGCTGATATGTCGGCCGCGGATGATCGTCGCTCCCGAAACTGGAGCCGAATCGGTGTAACTATAGGCCGCCAGTCCGCGCAGCGCTCGTGCGCCGTCGATTCGCGCGCGGAGCTCCGTGACATGCACCGCGCGGATCGTCGTCACTCCCGGCACGATGGGGTCGTCTGTGAACGGCATGCCGATGTAAGAGGAAAGGGTCGCGCGGCCACCCGTCGCCACATAGAACGGGTTGCATGAACCCTGCAGGAATCCTTCGGCACATGACAGCGGCACCCTTGACGACGCGCGACGTGTGAACCAGTCGTAGAAGGAGATGGCGTAATCGTCGAGCGGCTGTTCCGACAGTACGACCGTCGCGACGCTGAACGCCTTCGGCGACGTCGTGCTATCGGGCACACGCGCCCCGTGCACAGCGATCACATCGTTCACCGTCACCAGCGTGTACTGCGACGGCTGCAGCGTTTCACCGACCGTCACGTTGTAGTTCTGGTCGTTCAGCACGAGGAAGGTTCCAACCTCTCCAGGTGAGACGAGGCCCATCAAATAAAGCTCGAGTGAGTTGAACGTGGAGAGGTCGGTTTGCGTTGCGGTGCCGACAACGTGACCCGATCCGACCGGTGTGAACGTGAATGGATACGATCCTCCGACCCCACCGGGTAAGGAAAAGCCCATGACATTGGTGGCGGCGCTCCCTTTCGGCCAGTGCGGGGCCCCGCTGCCAAACGGTGTCCCGGACAGGAAGTTGATCCACTGGTGCCCTGTCTCGTGATCGAAGCCCCTCGACGCAGTGTCGAAAAAGCTCGAAAGCGGAAAGACAGTGGCGCCACGCAGGCGTCCGGCACTCCCCCACCCAGCTGTGTTGTTAAACGGCGCGATGCCTATACCGGAAACGTCGTTTTTGATACCGACGTGAAAGCGGTTTCCGCGCAGGCCGGCGACGTAGACAAGGTTGATGAAATCGAAATTGTCGGGAGACAGCGCATAGAAACGGCGCGCCATCGCCGCGTAGTCAGGCGCTAACACTTCGCTCGTCGAGATGACGATGTTCACGAGATGGGTCGTCTGGCGCGTATTTGCGTTCCACGTGTACGTGGGAACAATATCCATCGAGGCTGTCCAGACCTCGGCGAACACGTTGAATTGCCCCCCACCCGCTGGCTTGCAGAACCCGATGAAGGGTCGATTCACCGACCCCGCAGTCATCTTCGACAGGATTTCGTTCGCCGTGAACTGAATCGTCCAGATGCCGTCGCCGGCAACGCGATCACCGTTCGTCCAGTCGTCGAACATCGGCCGGTCGACTCCGTTATAGGAGAACGCGACCGATGCCGGACTTTCAGTGATCATCGCCTCGAAGGTGACAGGCTGCGTATACGTCTCGGGTACGACGGTCGGTGTGAACCACATACGCCGCACATCAGGGGCCGCCCAGGAGGTTGCCGGCACGCAGAAGACAAGTGCCAGGCAAAGTCCCACCGGGGACAAACAGCCCCTGATGTTCACGTCAGGGCGAAAGCACCGACGCCTGGTTGCGCAATCGTCTGTGCTGACCACGGAAGGTTTTGGTGAGATGGTGGAGTCTAGTCCAAGCCCATCAGTGACTCAACCTGCCGACTGAAGCGCATGATTGTAGGGCACGATGGGCGCGCCGGCTCCAATTGGATGTCAGGCTGGCCCGTCTGCGTTGTCCCGAGTCGCGGACCACGAATGAATCGCTGAATATCGACCGGGCTTAAGCGCCTCGGCTTCTTCACGGGATCGAAACCATGCGAGCTCTTCGGCACCGTCTCGACGAATGGAACGTGCCACGACGCCAAGTCGCTCGCGAACCACGACGACCTCGCCGGAGCACAGGTCACGCACAAACTGCCTTACTGCAGTGACGAGGTCGCCTGGCGTCGCTGTCGCCGAAGGAATAAACTGTTGTTCTGCCCGGATGCCTGCTATCCCGCAATCGTACGCGACTTCGATCGTGCTGCCGCGCAAGGCAAGCTCTAAACGGTGTGTCGGGTCGCAAGGACTCGGCACGACGAATCTCACACTACCTTCTTCCGCATCCGCATCGTCGGTCGGTCCATAGGCCTGGGCGTATCCCCGCCACTGAGGATGGTCGGCGAGCACACCTCGTATCAGTTCTTGCGCGGGGCCGTTGAATTCCGTGACCATCTTCGACGGATCAGCCTAACTAAAGACCTTTCTGGATTCGCCGCATCAACTCTTCCTGGGCCTGAGACGATGACGCCTCGAGGCTCGTGACATCGACGATGGCTCCCTGAAACACGCCTTCGTGTCCTTCCAAGGCAGAAACGAACCGGCCCTCGACCAAAACATACTTGCCGTTCAGCGCTCGACGTTCTGGCAATAGCGGCCAGTTCAACTGCAACCAGACCGCCTGAGGTGCGGCGCGCGCCTCCTGTGCCTCTTCCGTCGCATAGAGTGCGCTTCCTTCGAACTCGATGTGACAAGGGGCGATGACACGCACGCGCGCTCCATTGAATTTGTCCGGTGCCGCCAACAGTTCTTGAATCGATACTTCTGAAACCGGCGCGCTCGCCACCGGTGGCAATGGTTCGCTGGAAAGACAGCTGCTGACCGCCGCCAACGCCAACGGTATCGCGATAAGTCTTCGCGCTCTCATGGACAACGTGGTTGTACCGGCCGAACGCCATGCCGCTCAACCGCGACCAGCGCTCATTCCAATCGCGACCCGCCCGGCGGACCGACTCCGCTCGTCGGCTGCCGCGGCGTTAGGCGGCTACTACATATTCACTCTGGACAAGACCGCTGGCGTAATGGCGCGTTGCCACATGCGTTAGGGCTATATCCCGCTGTAGTGGGCCAAAGAGCGGAATTCCAGCACCGATCAGCACCGGAACGCGAGTGATGATGAGCCGCTGGATGAGCCCAGCCTCCAGAAACCTCTGGATGGTGATCCCGCCATCCACGTATGCGTGGCGGATCCCGCGAGCCGCAAGCTGCGACACGATGGCAGCCGGTGGCCCGGACATACGCTCGACAACCGCTCCGTTAGGCGCAGGGGCGAGCGGACGGGTGCTGAGCACGATTACGAGCTTCTCACCATAGGGCCAGGCATCGAACGTCAAGACCGTTTCGAATGTCTTGCGGCCAATGACCAAGGCATCCACCGTGGCCATGAACTCATCGTAGCCATGTGGTTCCCCGCCCCCCGGCGGTAGGAAATCGAGGTCACCATTCTCTCGGGCAATGAACCCATCGAGGCTGGTGCCAATGAAGACTGATGCCTTCACGCCACAATTCTCCTGTTGCTGCCAAACGCTCGAAATGAGCCGCGCGCGGTCACGAGCCAGCGCGCGTCGGTTCCACTTGCGTGTTAGGCCGTCATTGTCTGATTAACACGACGACGACTCTGAACCAGGCAGACCGCTGTCAGGAGCAACAGCACGCACGTCAACCCGGTGCCGACAACATCCGCCCAATCGAAACCAGTGATTCGTCTGCGGTATAGGTCGACAAAGACATCCAATGTAACAAGAACGATAGAAAAGCTCGCCAGTAGAAGACCACGTAAGTTGTTCCTGCGCAGAACTCTCGCGGCGCTCACACTGGTCAACCCAACAGCGCAGTAGACGAGCCCGATGACGAGAAAACGTGTCGGCGGCGGCATTCCGTTGGACGCGAACCAGACGGCCAGCTCTGCGGACCCGGCCCGCATTTGAACGAAGAGTTGCCACGGCCGCAAGACCACCAACTACATAGAGTCCGCCCAGCAGGACCAAGGACGTTCTGGCAATTCTCAAGGGGGTCACGTTCGAGCAGGTCTCCTCAAAATGGCGGACATCTCGTGGTCGAAGATACGATTTGGTTTCGGCAAAGCAATCGGTTTATCTCTCTTGGCCGTCGTCCCTACCGGAGCATTAGCCGCTCCGCTGGCGTAATGCAACGGGAAACGTTGGTTGTGGCTTCCTCTTCGTGACCGGCGTGGTGATCTTTTGTCTGCTCATGATCCGAACGCGGACCGAAGAGGAGAACCTGCTGGTTCGATTTGGAGACAGCTATCGAACGTACATGGAACGGACCGGGCGCTTCTTGCCTAGAATTGGCGCGAACCGGCGTGGCGCCTAACATGCCGCATCTGCAGCCGCCCGAGCGGCGCCGATTTGACGAGGTAATTCGCAACGGCAGTGAACGCCGCTCGCGGCTGAGCGGCAGGTCGTTAGACCACTGAACGACAAGATGAAGGCACTGCTCCTGCTCTCGATCCTTCCGGTAATCGGTCTGGCTGGATGCAGCAAAGTGGGAACGGGCCGAATCTGCGACTGGCAGCCAAGCGATGACGCGTCCCCGCTAGATCTCTCGAAGCGGAGCGCCCAGCTGCATCTCATGGGGGAAGCACTCCGGGCGGAAGACCTGGCCGTGCGATACGCCGATATTCATCGTGGAAAGCGGTCCGGACAGTTTGCTGGCGGAGACGCGTATCTCGCCACTCGCGAGCAGTGTATGGCGATGGCGTTCGACACGTTGGCCAACCACCACGGCGTGACGAGGGCGCAGGTACGTGATTCGCTCCTGCATCGACGGAAAAGTGTCGATGGGTTGATTCTGCTGCTTTTCGTTGGCCCGTACGTCGCAGTGGCCAGTGCGATTGTTCGATGGATCAGCGACAGTGCCCTGTCAGAGGCCACGTCGCTCCGCTGGGTTCTGACCACGCTCGCGGCGTGTGGCGCTGCCGCGATCGGGTCGGTACTGTTTGGCCTGTGGGTGGCAACGTTCGAGATGATTCGAATCGGCAACACGCACATGAGCTATCGAATGGCCAGAAACCCATGGGCTGACCACTGGGGTGACCTACTGATTGGTGGGGCGGTCCTTTTCCTCCTGGTGGCTGCCCACGGGCATGCGCGAGAACGAGCGCATCGCGTGAGTGCAACGACCTGAAGCTCGTGTTCGCGGCCGGCGTCATCGAGCACGCTTCGCGGCGTCACCGCTGACGCTCGCGCTCGGCCCGCTGCTTTCGGAAGTACAGCACCTGGTGTTCGTAGACGTTTGCGTTGTGCTGTGCCAGGGTCGACGCAAACGCATGGGACCCATCGTTGCGACTGACGAAATAGAGGTAATCCACATCGGCGGGCGCGAGCGCGGCTTCCACGGCGGCACGGCCCGGCGAGGCAATCGGTCCCGGCGGGAGCCCTGGGTACTTATAGGTGTTATACGGCGAATCGAACTCCAGGTCCTGCTTCCTGATGTTGCCGTCGTACGTTCCCGCCATCACCAGCGCGTACACGACCGTCGGATCCGCCTGCATCAGCATCTTGCGCGTCATACGATTTCGATACACCGCGGCCACCATCGGACGCTCATCCGCCTTGCCCGTCTCCTTCTCGACAAGTGACGCCAGCGTTACGATCTGCCTGAGCGAGAGATCCAACTCGCCACTTTTTTTCTGTTCGAGGTCGGTGTAGGTCGAGCGGAACCTGTCGACCATCATCGAGATGACCTTCGACGCCGATACGCCACGAGGCATCGTATAGGTCTCAGGAAACAGATATCCCTCGAGATCCGTCGCCGCGGGATCGAGATCGCTCACGAGAGAGACGTCGCGCGCCGCCTTGATGAACTCGTCTGCCTTGCCGAATCCCTGCGACTGAAAGATCGCCGCCATCTCCCGGATGGTCAGACCTTCGGGGAACGTAATCGCATGTGTGTACACGTCGCCGCGGGTGATCTTGTCGATGACCTCGATGGCGCTCATCGGCCGATCGAACCGATACTCGCCTGCCTGAAGCGCTCGTGACTGCCCGGTCCACGCAAGCGCGGCCCGGAACGCCAGTTCATCGGACACCACGCCGGCATCCACAAGGCGGCGACGGATCCCGGCTGTGCCGGTGCCCGAGGGGATATCGACGAACTTCTCAGCCTCCGAGAAGCCCTTGTACGGTGCCTGCATTCGGTTCCACAGATAAAAGCCGACCGCAGCAGCACCGGAGGCCACGATGAGAACCAGGATCGCGAGCGCGACGAACAGCTTCTTCAACTGGCGGAACTCCTTGGCTGGCTATCCAGATAGTCCTGCAGGATGATGGCCGCAGCCGCGGCATCGAGCCGCTCCTTTCGGACACGCCAATCTTTTTCGCGAATGGCGAGGCGGCTTTCGGCTTCCAGGCTGGTGAGCCTCTCGTCCTGCAGCACGATTGGCAAGGACGTTCTGCGGCCGAGCGTTTGTGCAAATGCTTCGACGCGTGTGGTCATGTCGTTCGCCGAACCATCGAGACGGCGCGGCAGACCGACCACCAACGCCACCAGCCCATCATCTTCTGCGGCCAGCCGGGCAATCTCGGCCGCCGCGCGATCGAGTGCATCTCCGTCGAGACCGGACGTTCGGACGACGCCGACCGGGCGCGCAAGCATTCCCGTCGCGTCGCTGACGGCAACGCCGATTCGCCGCTCCCCCACGTCCAGTCCAGCTATGCGACCCACCCGGTATAATTCTTACACTTCGTAGCATTTCAAATGCCACGCGCCTTCAACCTCCCACTGTTTTGTGTGTCGTTTCTTTTGCTCGTCATTCCCCCGGCGCTCATCGCTCAGGACTCGGGCGACGCGCAGCGCATTACAGATCGGATTCGGGCATTACAACGAGAGGCTGAGCGCCTCGCGGGTGAATCAAGGACTCTTCTGGGCGATCTGAGGCAGCGCGAAATCGATCGCGACATCAAGGTCGAACAACTCAAGCAGGCCGAAGCGGCGATGAGCGAGGCAGAGAAGGCGCTCCAGGACACGACGACGCACTTGTCCGATCTGGAGGTGCAACGCATCAATCAACTTCCCGATCTCAAGACACAATTGGTCGACGTGTACAAGCGTGGGCGAAGCGGATACGCGCGAATGCTGTTCGGCGCCGGCGACTTTCGAGACTTCGCTCGCGCGACGCGTGCAATCGGTGCGCTCTCGGCCATCAACGAACGCCGCATCGAAGAACATCGGAAAACGCTTGCGGCCATGCGGGCAGAGCGCTCCGCGTTCGAGCAAAAGGCCAAGGAACTGCAAGCCAAGACAAACGAGTCGCGACGCGCCAAATCGACGGCCGACGCCGCTGTCGCGTCGGCGACCGAGCTCATCCGGCAGATTGACTCCCGGCGCGATATGACGGCGCAGTATGTTGGCGAGTTGCAGGTCGCTTATACCCGCCTGCAGCAGCAGGTGACCTCGCTTCCGACAGAGAAACCGGCGGGGGAACCGGTACCGCTGCGCCCATTTCAGGGTGCCCTCGAGTGGCCGGTCCCGGGACGCCTGGTCGGCACCTTCGGGCAGCCTTCGAATCGACTTGGCGGCACGGCGGTGAGGAACGGCATCGAGATCGCCGCGGACGAGGACACGCCGGTTCGGGCCATTCATGGTGGGTCAGTCGGCTACGCCGGTCCTTTCACAGGTTTTGGAACCCTGGTGATACTCGACCACGGCGGCAACGGCTATTCTCTCTATGGATATCTGGGGTCCACGGCCCTGAAGCAGGGTGACGCCGTAGAGACTGGTGCAGAGGTGGGCAGGGTCGGTTTAGCCCCTGCCGGCCCCCCTACCCTGTATTTTGAAATGCGAATCGACGGCCGTTCAGTCAATCCCGTACAATGGTTGAAGCCACGGCAGTGAAGCCGGGTGTCTACCGCTTCACTGCCGCAGCGTTGGCTTTGCCCCGCTCCGCGGGGCGAAACATCTCCAAAGGCGGGGGTAAACTAGCTTCACTCGTTGCGATGTCAGCCTTTGGAGATGTCTAGTAATGAGCACGGTCCGGCTGCTCGCCGGACACTACGAAAGAAGGCGGTCTATCCGTCATGACCTCACGCACTCGCCTCTGGATTCTGGCCGTTTCGATTCCCCTCATCGCGTTCGCCATCATCGGCGGCTATCTCGGCCAGGCACGTGGAAAGGACGACACTTACCAACATCTGCGGGTGTTCGACGATGTGGTGTCGCACGTCGTGAACAACTACGTGGAGGAAGTGAACATCCAGCAGGCCATGCGAGGCGCGATGCGCGGACTGTCGGACGCGCTGGATCCCGACAGTGCCTATCTCACGCCGGAATTGGTCAAAGCCGTTGAACAGAACGCCACCCCTGGAGCGGCTGACATCGGCGTCGAGCTGACGCGTCAGTACTATCTGCGCGTCGTGTCTGCGCGCGACGGATCACCGGCGGCTCGCGCCGGACTTCGAACCGGCGATTACATCCGCGCCATCGATGGTCGAGCCACGCGTGACATGTCGGCCTACGAGGGAATGCGCCTGCTGCACGGCGCGCCGGGCTCGAAGGTCGCCTTGCTCGTCATTCGCAACAACGCGGCAGATCCGCACGAGTTGTCGCTCGTTCGCGAACGAACGATGGCGGCCGAGATCACAACGAAAATGGCGAATGGGTCGACGGGGTACGTTCGCGTCGCGGAATTCAGCAAGGACGTACCGGCAAAGCTGACGCAGGCCGTGGGTGCGCTCACCAAGACCGGCGCGACGAAGTTCGTCGTGGATCTGCGCGGCACTGCTGCCGGCGACATCGATAACGGGATTGCCGCCGCACGCCTGTTCGTGCCGAGCGGCACGCTGGCCATCCGTCAAACCAAATCGCAACGCGAGACCATCACGGCATCCGCCAACGATGGATCGATCGGAGCTCCTGTCATTCTGCTCGTCGATCAGGGAACCGCCGCAGCGGCGGAACTGTTCGCAGCCGCGCTCAGCGGCAACGGCCGCGCCGAACTGGTGGGCGAACGGACGCTTGGGCGCGCGGCACGACAGCAGCTGGTTAAACTTCCCGACGGCAGCGGGCTGCTGCTCTCATCGATGCGTTATCTGACCCCTGCCAACGCCGGCATCCACGAGCGCGGGCTGACTCCCGACGTCCAGGTGCGACAGCCCGACGTGGAATTCGGCGCCGCCCCGCCTGCCAAGGACGAAACGCTGGACACGGCGCTCGCGCGTCTGGTGGAAAAAAAAGCAGCCTAAAACATCGTCAATTCCCAAATCCCAACGCCCAACTCCCAACTCCCAAACTCGTTCCGGGTGCCTTGGGAGTTGGGAATTGGAAGTTGGGAGTTGAGACCGAGCTTCCCTGCGTTATACTGGAGATTCGGGTTTTCGCCTGTTTTTGCGACGGACAGGCGCGTAGCTCAGTTGGCTAGAGCGCCTCCCTGACACGGAGGAGGTCAGTGGTTCGAGTCCACCCGCGCCTACCATCCTTCGCTCATGAATGCAGGCGAAGGATGTCCACCGTAGCTGCGTAGCAGCGAAGGTGGACCTGTTCGCATGACCCAACGAGCTTCGGATGGCAGGCCATCCATCGCGCGAAGGGTACGGCGTCCCGAGCAGGTTCATCGCTGATCAGATCTCTTTCATGAGTCAAGTCAACGTCACGCTGCCAGATGGATCGAGTCGCAGTGTGCCTTCGGGTACGACGGTCGGCGATCTGGCGACGTTGATCTCGCCTGGCCTGGCGAATGCGGCACTGGCGGGCAAGGTCGGCGATCGACTGGTTGACCTCTCGTTTCCGCTGACTGCCGACGCACGGGTGCAGATCATCACGTCGAAGAACGCGACTGAGGCGCTCCCGCTGTATCGTCACAGCACTGCTCACCTGCTGGCCGCCGCTGTGACGAACATGTTTACCGGTGTGCAATGCGGCATCGGCCCACCAACCGACGAAGGCTTCTTTTACGACTTCGTCGTGCCCCGGCCGTTTGTCCCTGAGGATCTCGAGGCCATCGAGAAGAAGATGCGCGAGTTCGCGGATCAGAACCTGATCTTCGAGCGTCAGATGTGGCCGCGCGAAGAGGCCAAGCGTTTCTTTCGCGATCGCGGCGAGCCGCTCAAGGTCCAGTTGATCGACGAGAAGACCGAGGGACAGAGCGAGGTCTCCTGCTACACGATCAATGACAAGGAGACCTTCGTCGACTTCTGCGTCGGTCCGCACGTCCCGTCGACGGGCAAACTGAAGGCCTTTAAGCTGCTCAGCACGTCGAACGCCTACTGGAAGGGCGACGCGCGCAATCAACCGATGCAGCGTGTCTACGGCACCGCATTCCTGACCGAGAAGGAACTGAAGGAACACCTGACGCGGATCGAGGAAGCCAAGAAGCGCGACCATCGCAAGCTCGGTCGCGATCTGAAGCTCTTCATGTTCCACCAGTGGGCCCCAGGCGCGACCTTCTGGCTGCCCAAGGGCACTGTGCTTTACAACACGCTGGCCAACTACATGCGTGACGTCCTCATTCCCGCCGGATACACGGAGGTGAAGGCGCCAATCGTATTCAACAAGGCGCTGTGGGAGACGTCCGGCCACTGGTCACACTACCGGCAGAACATGTTCCTGGTCGAGTCCGAAGGCGAACAGATGGGCCTGAAGGCGATGAACTGTCCCGGCCACATGCTCATCTTCGGAAGCGAAGTTCGCAGTTACCGGGACCTGCCGATTCGCTACCACGAGCAGACGCCGCTTCATCGGAACGAGGCGTCCGGCGTCCTCTCTGGGCTGACGCGCGTTCGCCAGTTCGCCCAGGACGATGGCCACTGCTTCGTGATGGAGTCGCAGATAGGCGACGAAGTCGAGCGAGTGCTGCGGCTGGTTCAGCGCGTCTACAACGACTTCGGTATGAAGCCGGAGATGAAGCTCTCGACGCGGCCGCCTGAGTACCTGGGCACGATCGAGCAATGGAACCACGCGGAATCGGAGTTGAAGCGCGCGCTCGATGCCGTCGGCGAGCCCTACACCCTCAATGAGGGCGACGGTGCATTCTACGGACCGAAGATCGACTTCGATGTCGTGGACGCCATCGGCCGCAAGTGGCAGTGCGCGACGATTCAGCTCGACTACCAGATTCCGCAACGGTTCGATCTCAAGTACATCGGCGCCGACAACGCCGAGCATCGGCCTGTTGTCATTCATCGCGCGATTTACGGCAGCTTCGAGCGGTTCATCGCCTTACTGATCGAGCACTTCGCGGGCGCGTGGCCCCTGTGGCTGGCCCCGGTTCAGGCCGTAGTTTTACCGATTTCAGACCGTCACCGGGACTACGCTGTCAGCGTGCAGACTCGGTTGGCGGCAGTTGGGCTGCGAGTCGAGTTAGACGATCGCCAGGAGAAGATTAATTATAAGATCCGGGAGGCCCAGCTGCAGAAGGTGCCGTACATGCTCGTAGCTGGCGACCGGGAAGTTGCTGAGGGGACCGTCGCTGTGCGCAGCCGGTCCGGTGGCGATCTCGGCGCGCGGCCGGTCGACGCGTTCATTGTCGACGCGTTGGAAGAAGTTCGACGCAAGAGCCGGAACGAAGAACTTGAACCGGCCCGTAGCCTGTAGCCTGTAGCCCGAGGAGGCCGTTATCGCATTCGATCGCTCGCCTAGACGTGATGACCGCGTTCGCACCAACGAGCGCATCCGGGTTCGTGAAGTTCGGGTGATCGACGAAACCGGTCAGCAACTCGGGATCATGCCGCCGCCGCAGGCGCTCATCATTGCACGTCAGAAAGGCCTCGACCTCGTCGAGATCTCTCCGACCGCGGTGCCGCCTGTGTGCCGGATCATGGACTTCGGGAAATATCAGTACCAGGAGCAGAAGCGATCTCGCGAGGCCAAGAAGCACCAGAAAGTGATCGAGGTCAAGGAGATCAAGTTCCGACCGAAGGTCGATGAGCACGACTATCAGTTCAAGAAGAAGCACATCGAGCGCTTCCTGAGCGAAGGTGACAAGGTCAAGGCAACGATCTTCTTCCGTGGTCGCGAGATGGCGCACCCCGAGATCGGGCGGCGCATTCTCGAACGGCTGCTGGGGGAACTGTCGGAAGTCGCGTTGGCCGAAACGTCACCACGGCAGGAAGGCAACCAGATGCACGTCATCCTGAGCCAGCGAGCGAGTCGCAAGAGCGCGCCGCGGGCCAAGACTGACGGCGGCGATGGCGTCGGCGCAAGCGAGGAATAGAGACGTAGAGGCGAGCCTTCAGGCTCGCCTGAGAGACAAAGAGATGCCAAAGCTGAAGACACATCGAGGCGCCGCCAAGCGCTTCAAGAAGACCGGGACGGGCAAGATCGTCAGGGCCAGCGCGTTCAAGCGTCACATCCTGACCAGCAAGACGACGAAGTCCAAGCGCCACATGCGCGGGACGAAGGAAGTGTCGCCGGGCGATGCCCCCAAGTTGCACAGGATGTTGCCCTACAAGGGATCGGGTTTCTGATCGAAGGACGAGTAGACAATGCGAGTAAAAAGAGGAACAGTCCGGCGCGCGAAGCGCAAGAAGCTACTCGATAGAGCCAAAGGGTTCTACCAGACCAAGAGCAAGCTGTATCGCCAGGCCAAAGAGTCGGTCGACACCGCGCTGAAGTACGCCTACGTCGGTCGCAAGAACAAGAAGCGCGAGTATCGGCGCCTGTGGGTCGTCCGCATCAATGCCGCTGCACGTGAGCACGGTCTGACTTACTCACAGTTGATCCGCGGCCTCAAGGCCGCCGGCAGCTCGCTCGATCGCAAGATGCTGGCAGACATGGCCGTCGCGCAGCCCGCCGCATTTGCCAAAGTCGCGTCGCAGGCGAAAGCCGCGCTTCCTGCCGCCTAGCCGATGACAATGCTCAAGCTTCAGTGCTCACAGCTTGGGCATTGAAGGGTGAGCATTGACCCATGTCAGAAACCGCTTCCGATCGGTCCACCATCGACGCGCTGCGTGCGGACTTCCAGGTTCGCCTCGCCGCGGCCGGCAGCGATGCGGCCGTCAAGGCGATCGCCGACGAATTTCTGAGCCGCAAGTCCGGCAGCGTGACCGGGCTGATGAAGACGCTCGGCACGCTCGCGCCCGACGCGCGTCGCGAGTTCGG
>Ga0075418_10000471_pt1 | contig 42568 bp, 35 predicted proteins | sample SoiMetdeltSBSDD2_FD_81776 | JGI IMG/M metagenome (GOLD analysis project Ga0075418, IMG submission 81776) | Bulk soil microbial communities from a Populus tree surrounding site in Tennessee, USA - Soil MetaG P. deltoides SBSDD2 | ecosystem: Environmental > Terrestrial > Soil > Tree plantation...
CTGCGCCGCCGGCCTCGGTGACTACTTCCGCTTCCGCCACGACGCCCTCCCCGGCGACGGCGTCGCCTACTGTGTCGGCGTCGGCTACTGCTTCGGTCTCAGCGGCGGCTTCCGGTTCGGTTTCGGCTTCGGCCGCTACGTCTGCGTCGGCCTCGGCCTCGGCTGCGGTGTCCCCCACGGACTCCGGTTCGGTCTCCGCATCCGCAACGGCTTCGGCTGTGACGTCGGCGTCGGCTGCGGCTGCGGCCTCGGTGACTGCTTCGGCTTCGGCGACAACTTCGGCTTCGGCGACCGCGTCACTGTCGGTGTCGGCGTCGGCTACTGCTTCGGTCTCAGCGGCGGCTTCCGGCTCGGTCGCGGCTTCGGCCGCTACGTCTGCGTCGGCTTCGGCTGCGGTGTCCCCCACGGACTCCGGTTCGGTCTCCGCGTCGGCAACTGCTTCGGCTTCAGCTGCTACGTCGGCGACGGCCTCGGGCTCGGTGTCGGCTTCGGCTTCGGCCGTGGCTTCGGCGGTGGCGGTTTCCACCTCGGCTTCGGCTGCGGGGGCGGTCTCGGCTTCGGCTGCAACGTCTGTTTCGGTGTCGGCCTCGGCCGCGGCCTCAGCGACTGCTTCGGCTTCGGCGACCGCCTCGGCCTCAACTGCGGTGGCAACGGACTCGTCGTCGGTCTCGGCGACGACATCGGCGTCGGCTTCGGCCTCGGGGATGGCGTCGGCTTCGGCGTCGAGGGAGGTGGTTTCCACTTCTTCAGCCGCAACGAGCGTGTCGGTTGCGGCTTCGGGAGAGCTGTCGTTGGTGGACTCGGTCTCGCTCACCGGGGCGTTGCGCTGGCTGATGACCGGCATGTCGATGGTCTCTTCGAGCAGCGACGCCTCCTGGGATGCTGGCACCACGGGAGCAACGTTGGGTGGTGCCACAAAGGACGGGGGCGGCCCCGGGACTGGCGGGGCGGGAACGGAGTTGGGTGGTACGAAGTGGGGATGTGTCATAGCTCCTCGGCTCTCGCGAGAAAGTGGGGGGTGACCGCAAGTGAGGAATCTCGGCGGCCCGGAAAAACGCGGCGCCGCCACGCGAGACCCCACACCGGCGAGCGTGACGACCGCCACGGTACATCCGGGATCCACTTGCCGGTACCCACCAACGGCGCGTCTGTGCGGAAGAATCAGTCTTGTGTCGCTAGATCCGCAGATTTCCCGCCGTTTGAAACTTGATCGAGATGGTCTCATCGCCGCCGTCGTGCGCCAGTACGACACCGGCGAGGTTTTGATGCTCGCGTGGATGAACGAGGAGGCGCTGCGGCGTACGCTCACCACCGGACGGGCGACATACTGGTCACGTAGCCGTGGCGAGCTGTGGGTCAAAGGCGAGACCTCCGGACATCATCAGCATGTCAAGTCGGTCGCGCTCGACTGTGATGGCGACGCCGTGCTGGTCAGCGTCGACCAGATCGGCCCGGCCTGCCACACCGGCGAGAGAACCTGTTTCTTTACCGAGCTTCCCGTGGAGGCGGCGAGATGAGCACAGGCGTTGTCAGCCCCGATCTGCCGGCGTTCCGGCAACTGGCCGCCTCCCGCCGGGTGGTGCCGGTGACGCGGCGGCTACTGGCCGATGCCGAGACCCCGATCGGCGTGTATCGCAAGCTCGCCGGTGGCCCGGGCACGTTCCTGCTCGAGTCCGCCGAGCAGGGGGCGGGGGCGGCCGGCAACGCGTGGTCGCGCTACTCGTTCGTGGGCGTGCGCAGCGCCGCGACCCTGACCGAGCGGGGTGGCAAGGCGCTCTGGCTCGGCACGCCACCTGACGGGGTACCAACTAATGGTGATCCTGTCGAAGTGTTGCGGGCCACGCTTTCGGCTCTGGAGAAGCCTTCGGGCGATGACGGTCTCCCACCGCTGACCGGCGGCCTGGTCGGCTTCCTGGCCTATGATCTGATCCGGCGGTTCGAGAAACTGCCCTCGCTGGCGCACGACGATCTGCGGCTTCCGGAGCTCGGCCTCTTCCTCGCCACTGATATCGTGGTACTGGATCACTATGCGGGGCAAGCGATTGTGGTGGCCAACGCGATCCTTCCGGTCGACGCGACCGACACTCAGGTGGCCGCCGCCTATCATCACGCGATCGGGCGGCTGGACGCGATGACCACCGCGCTTTCGCGGCCGACCCCGCCGATGGTCGCCACCATCGACACCCATCAGCCGTCCGAATTGGACTCCCGCACGCCCGCGGGGGAGTACCCGAAGGCGGTCGAGGCGGCCAAGGAGGCGATCCGGGCCGGGGAGTGCTTCCAGATCGTGCCTTCGCAACGGTTCGAGCGTTACACCAATGCCGGCCCGCTGGACATCTACCGCGTGCTGCGGGCCACCAACCCGAGCCCCTACATGTACTTGCTCCACTTCGACGGCTTCGACATCGTCGGGTCCTCGCCCGAGGCGCACCTGAAGATCACGATCGAGGAGGACGGCACGCGCCGGGCGCTGCTGCACCCGATCGCCGGCACCAAGCCGCGCGGGCAGACTCCGGAGGAGGACGCGGCGCTCGCCGCCGAGCTGATCAGCGACCCGAAGGAGCGGGCCGAGCATGTGATGCTCGTCGATCTGGGCCGCAACGACCTGGGCCGGGTGTGCCGCACCGGCACCGTGGAGGTGCCCGAGTTCGCGACCATCGAGCGCTACAGCCACGTCATGCACATAGTGTCGACCGTCGTGGGGGAGTTGCGTGACGACTGCTCCGCTGTCGACGCCATCGCCGCCACGTTCCCGGCCGGGACCCTGTCCGGCACGCCCAAGGTCAGGGCGATGGAAATCATCGAAGAGCTCGAGCCGACCCGTCGCGGCCTTTACGGTGGCACCGTGGGCTACTTCGGTTTCGGGGGTGATCTTGACATGGCGATCGCGATCCGGACGGCCCTGCTGCGCGACGGCAAGGCGTTCGTTCAGGCCGGCGGCGGTGTGGTGGCCGACTCGGACCCGCACATGGAAGAGTTGGAGTCGCGCAACAAGGCGATGGCGGTTCTCGCGGCGACAGCGACCGCCGAGACCCTTCAGGCGGCGCGATGATCAATCATCGGTCGCGCATCATCGCCCTCCTGATGATCCTGGCGGGAGCGGGCTTGGTGTGGTTCAACGCGGCCGAGAACCTGCGCAACGGCACCCGGGCCCTGTCGCTGGCGGCGCTGGCGGCCGGCGGTGCGCTGCTGGCCACCAAGGGCCGCGCCCGGCGCCTGATCGCGTTCGCCGTCGTGGTCGCGGGCGTAGGCCTTACTCTGGGTGGCAACTCGATGGCGATCCTGTCCGGCGTCTTCGTGACGATCGGTGGCGGCCTGGCGCTCGTCACGTGCCCGACCTGGCCGGTGATGGGTGTGCGCTTCGAGCGCGCCCCCGTCGCGGACGACCTGGACCTATGGGCCGCATTGGATCGCGGCGAAGACCCGACAAGCCCAAAAAACACCCCGAGACCTTGATTTCGGAGAGGCTCCGTGACGGTCCGGTGAGGATTCGCGCCGCAGTAGCGACGGGGGTGGCGGAGCTTTTCCCGGATCCGGACGTGGTGGGTGCTTGGACGTTGTTCATCAACGGGGTGGCGCAGTCGCATGTGGACCTCAACGATCCCCAGCTGATCGCGTTCGACTATGTGCGGCGCATGGCCGACATCGTCGACACGCTGGCGCCGGCGGGACCGCTTGTGGCGCTTCATCTCGGCGCGGGGGCGATGACGCTGCCGAGGTGCCTGGCGCGGATGCGGCCCGGCAGCCTGCAGACGGTGGTGGAGGTCGACGCTGAGCTGCTGCGGCTTGTTCTGGAGTACCTGCCGCTGGCCGCCGAGGATCAGGAGCTGATCGACACGGTGGTGGGCGACGCCGCCGTGGAGATGGCGGCCGCACCGGCGCGCGAGTTCGACGTGATCGTGGCGGACGTCTTCGAGGGCGGCAAGGTGCCGGCCCAGGTTGGCACGGAGGATTTCGCGCGGTCGGCGGCGCGCGCCCTCAAACCGGGCGGCTGTTATGTGGCGAACATCATGGATGGGGCGCCGCTGGAGTTCGCCCGCGCTCAGGCCGCCGTGCTGAAGGACGCTTTCGCCGAGGTCGCCGTCGTGGCGGACGCCGGGGTGCTGCGCGGGCGCCGGCATGGCAACCTGCTTCTGGTGGCGGGCGGGCCGGAAATCGGGTTCGCCAGGTTGACCCGGCGCATGGCCGCGGACCCGTTCGCCGTACGGGTCGAGCATGGTGAACGCCTCGACAGGTTCATCATCGGCTGACTTCGTCCCGGTTTGGGCATGCTTGTACCGGGCAGAGGCGCGCATTATGCACCAAGCGATCGGGTGAGGCACGCCATACCCCGCAGACCTTGCGTGACGCCGAATTGCCTAGCATCGGCGCATGGCACCCGGACACGAAAGCACCGGTAGCGGCGACGTGCTAGACGAGATCATCGCGGGCGTTCGTGAGGACGTGGAGGCGCGCCAGCGCCTGGTGTCCCTCGAGGAAGTCAAGAAGCTGGCGGGGGTGGCGGTCGCGCCCCGCGACGCCTTGGCCGCCCTGCGCAGCCCCGGCGTCGGCGTGATCGCGGAGGTGAAGCGGTCGTCGCCGTCCAAAGGTCAGCTGGCCGAGATCCCCGACCCGGCGGAGCTGGCGAGCGAGTATGCGGCGGGCGGCGCGCGCTGTGTCAGCGTTCTCACCGAGGGGCGATGGTTCGGCGGCTCGCTCGACGATCTGGCGGCGGTGCGGGCCCGCATCGACATCCCCGTGCTGCGCAAGGATTTCATCGTCTCGGCCTATCAAGTGCACGAGGCGCGGGCGTGGGGCGCGGACCTGGTCCTGCTGATCGTGGCGGCCCTGGAGCAGAAGGTGCTCACCGGGCTGCTCGACCGGATCGAGTCGCTGGGCATGACGGCGCTTGTCGAGGTGCACACCGAGGAGGAGGCGGACCGGGCGCTGGAGGCCGGGGCCCGAGTCATCGGTGTCAATGCCCGAGACATGCGTACCCTGGAGGTCGACCGCTCCGCGTTCGAGCGCATCGCCCCGGGGCTGCCCAACCACGTCATCAAGATTGCGGAGTCGGGGGTTCGGGGGCCGCACGACCTGATCCGCTACGCCTCGGCCGGCGCCGACGCCGTGCTCGTGGGCGAGGGCCTGGTGACGCAGAAGAGCCCGCGCGACGCCGTCGCCGAGCTGGTCAACGCCGGCAACCATCCGGCGACCCCACGGCCCGCGCGCTAGCTACAAAAAGGAGGCCGGGCATGCAGCCGGATGCGACCGGACACTTTGGACCGTTTGGCGGGCGCTTCGTGCCGGAGGCGCTGATCGCCGCCCTGGATGAGCTTGACACGCACTACCGCAAGGCGATGGAGGATCCGGTCTTCGTCAACGAGTTCGAGCGGATGCTGCGGGAGTACGCGGGTACACCTTCAATGCTTTATGAGGCGACAAGGCTGTCCGCGCAGGCCGGGGCTCGGATCCTGCTCAAGCGGGAGGACCTCAACCACACCGGGGCGCACAAGGTGCGCAACGTGCTCGGCCAGGCGCTGCTGACCAAGCGCATGGGCAAGCCACGCGTGATCGCCGAGACCGGGGCCGGGCAGCACGGGGTGGCGGCGGCGACGGCCGCGGCCTACATGGACCTCGAGTGCGTGGTGTATATGGGCGCGGTCGACTGCAAGCGGCAGGAGCTCAACGTCGCCCGGATGCAGATGCTCGGGGCGACGGTGGTTCCGGTCGCCAACGGCTCTCAGACGCTCAAGGACGCCCTCAATGAGGCGTTGCGGGACTGGGTGACCAACGTGGACCACACCCACTATCTGCTCGGCACGGCGGCGGGTCCGGCACCTTTCCCGGAGATGGTGCGCGACTTCGTGCGCGGGATCGGGGTCGAGGCGCGCGAGCAGTGCCAGGAGTTGACCGGGGCGCTGCCGGACGCGGTGGCGGCGTGTGTGGGCGGCGGCTCCAACGCCATCGGGATCTTCCATGCGTTCATCCCGGACGAGTCGGTGCGGCTCTATGGTTTCGAGGCCGGCGGCGAAGGGGTCTCCAGCGGCCGGACGGCCGCGAGCATCACCGCCGGCAGCATCGGCGTGCTGCACGGCGCCCGGACCTACCTGCTGCAGGACGAGGACGGGCAGACCGTCGAGTCGCACTCCATCTCGGCCGGGCTGGACTATCCCGCGGTCGGGCCGGAGCACTCGTGGCTGCACGACATCGGCCGCGCCCGCTACGAGCCGGTCGACGACGCCGAGGCGATGGAGGCGTTCACCCTGCTGTGCCGGACTGAGGGGATCATCCCGGCGATCGAGAGTGCGCACGCACTCGCCGGCGCCCTGCGCGTCATCCCGAGTCTCCAAGCGGAGCTCGGCCGGGAGCCGGTGATCATCGTCAATCTGAGCGGGCGCGGCGACAAGGACACGCACACCGCCATCGACTACCTGGGACTGCTGAAATGACTGTCGCGTCAGCGTTTTCCAAGGGGCGCCCGGCGCTCGTCGGCTACCTGCCGGCGGGCTTCCCCACGGTCAAGGAGGGCATCGCCGCCATCCGGGCGATGATCGAGTCGGGCGTCGACCTGGTCGAGGTGGGCCTGCCCTACTCGGATCCGGTGATCGACGGCCCGGTGATCCAGCGGGCGACGGAGAAGGCTCTCGCGGGTGGGGTGCGCACCAAGGACGTGCTGCAAACCGTGGAAGCGGTGGCCAACGAAGGCGTACCCATCGTGTTGATGACCTATTGGAACCCGGTGGACCGCTATGGCGTCAACGCTTTCGCCCGCGACCTGAAAGCGGCGGGCGGTGCCGGGCTGATCACCCCGGACCTGATCCCGGACGAGGCCGAGGAGTGGCTGTCCGCCTCCGATGAGCACAAGCTCGACCGGGTCTTCCTGGTCTCGCCCAGCTCGACCGACGAGCGGATCGCGATGACGGCGTCGGTCTGCCGGGGCTTCATCTACGCGACCGCGGTCATGGGCGTCACCGGCGCGCGCGAGCAGACCTCAAGCGCCGCACCGAAACTCGTCGCCCGGGTCAAGCAGGTCACCGATCTGCCGGTCGGGGTGGGGCTGGGTGTGCGGGACGCGTCGCAGGTGGCCGAGGTGGCTACATACGCCGACGCGGTCATCGTGGGCAGCGCGCTCGTGACCGCCTTGGGCGACAAGGGCGAGCAGGGCGTGCGGGACTTGACCGCGCACCTTAAGACGGGCCTCCCGTGATCGTTGCGCCCGTGGGTGTAGAAAGTCGGCCGGATTTACACTGACGTGCGCAACGATCAAGCAGCTGCTGCCCGCCGTAGGGCACGGGATCTGAAGAACGGATAGATCAGGACGACAAGCAGGGACAGCGGCGGCGCTTTAAAAAGAACATAATCAATCACTGGTACCGCGATAGCCGCCAGATATAGCCAACCCGGCGCCGATGGGAGTTTGCGCTTGGTCGACCATGGCGTCTGCCGCCACGGCTTCTCAATCGACAGCCACGCCTGGAATGCCAAGGCGCTCACCATGAGCAGCGCGCCGACCGGCCTCGGCCAGGTCTCGTGGTCGAGCTGCGGGCTCAGGAGGAAAGCCCCGACATACAGCTGCGACACCGAGATGACCGCCTTGGTCAGCACCCACCAGTAGCGGAAGTAACCCCACGGGGTCAGCGCGGAGAGCATGAAGCCGGTGAACGCCGACGCGGTGCCCAGGTGTTGCAGCAGCTGCTTGTCCAGCACCTGGGCCATGAGGACCGCGGACCGGTCGCCGTGCGAGCGGCCGAAGATGAGCAGGGTCGCCAGGCACAGCGCGAGGGTCATCCAGCCGATGGAGGTCAGGGCGTGGAACCAGACGAGGAGGTGGCGCTTGCTCACCCGAGCCATGCTTCCCACCGGAACAACCGAGTTGCATCCGAGAAAACCCCGATGAAACCCTGATCCCCGTGACGGTCATGAACGAGCGGTGGGTCGAGATTGACGAGCTGTTCAACTTCCGGGACGTGGGCGGGTTCGGTGGTGTGCGGCGCGGGTTGCTCTACCGTACCGATGCCCTGTGCAACCTCACCGACCGGGGACGGGAAGCCTATGCCGCCCTTGGCATTCACACCGTGATCGACCTGCGGCGGGCTCCGGAGCTGGAAACCCAGGGGCGGGCCCCGGACTGGGCATTTGAGGTGTGGCACAACGTGCCGCTGCGGGAGCGGCCGGGGCCGGAGCACGACTGCCCGGACAGGGCGAGCCTGCCGGGCTACATCAGCGATGTCTACCTGAACATGACCGAGACGGCGGCCGAGGACATCGTGCGGGTGCTGACCATCCTGGCCGACCCGGCGACCGGGCCAGCGGCGATCCACTGCGCCGGGGGACGCGACCGCACGGGCGTTGTCGTGGCGGTGTTTTTGGCGCTTCTCGGGGTACAAGATAATGAAATTGCCCTTGATTATCACCTTTCGGAGCGTTTTACCGAGCGGTGGCTGGCGTGGAAAGCGGCCGAGTCGGGCAGCCTCCCGGTGTTGCCGCTCAACCTGCGCTACACCCCGGAACAAGCCATGTTGCTGTTGCTGAAACGGCTCCGGGAAAGGCACGGGTCGGTCGGCGGCTACCTGCTTGACGCCGGGCTGGAGCCGGCCGCGGTCGAAGCGTTGCGGGCGAGGTTCCTGTGATCCCCGAAGACCTGTCCGACCGCTACCGGGACTGGCGCTGGGAGGTGGCCTACCACTTCAACCCCGGCCACCCCACCTACCGGCTGCACCGCGCGGGCGAGACCCGGTTCCTCAAACTGCACCCGACGGGATCGAGGATCCCCGATGAGGCTGTGCGGCTGCGGTGGGCCGAGGAGTTCCTGCCGGTGCCGCAGCTGATCGAGTACGGCAGCGACGGCGACTACGACTGGCTGCTGACCGATGGCCTGCCCGGGGTGGACGCCACCCGCGTCACCGGTGACCCGGTGGCGCTGGTGACCGCGCTAGGCGAGGGGATGCGCGCCTTCCACGAGGCGGTTCCGGTGCGGGAGTGCCCGTTCGACTTCACCATCCCGGTCGCGCTCGACCACGTTCGGAGGCGCCTGGCGGCCGGGCTTATCGACCCCGCCGCGGACTTCCACCCCGAACATGCCGGTCTGACCGCCGAGGCGGCGGTGGAGCGGCTGGTGACGACCGCGCCCACGGTCGAGGACGAGGTGGTCTGCCACGGCGATTTCTGCCTGCCCAACGTGATGCTCGAGGACGGCTTCGGAGGCAGCAAGGTGACCGGGTATCTGGATCTTGGTTTGCTCGGCGTCTCCGATCGCTGGGCCGATCTTGCGGCCTGCGCCAGAAGTTGTGACTTCAACCTCGGACCGGGCTACGCCGAGCTGCTCTTCGAAACCTACGGCGCCGCGCTCGATGAAGGTCGACTCGCGTGGTACCGGTTACTTTACGATCTTCGCTAGATTGCTCCCTAGGGCTGGTGTTTTCCGCACGGGACGGTAGTGTTCGCTCCCGTGATACTCGCGAGCATTCCCAGCCCGTCGACGGCCGTCTGGTATATCGGCCCCGTCCCGCTGCGGGCTTACGCGCTGTGCATTATCGCCGGCATCATCGTCGCCTGCATCGTCACCGATCGACGGATGCGCAGCCGGGGGACGCCCCCCTGGACCGTCCTCGACATCGCGATGTGGGCGGTGCCGTTCGGCATTGTCGGCGCCCGGATCTATCACGTGATCACCTCGCCCGACAATTACTTCGGGCACGGCTGGGACGGCGTCGTCAACGCCCTCAAAATCTGGGAGGGCGGCCTCGGAATCTGGGGCGGCGTGGCCGGCGGTGCTCTCGGAGCGTGGATCGCGTGCAAGCAGATCGGGCTGAGCTTTATCTTCGTGGCCGACTGCATCGCGGTCGGCCTGCCCCTGTCGCAGGCGATCGGCCGTCTCGGCAACTGGTTCAACAACGAGCTGCACGGCGGCCCGACAACCCTGCCGTGGGGTCTGCAGGTGCACCAGATGTCGACCGGCGCGCCCGGCGACCCGCCGGTGGGTGAGGCGCTCACCGGCCCCGACGGCAAGCCGCTGCTGCTGGAGGGCACCTACCACCCCACGTTCCTCTACGAGCTGCTGTGGAACCTGGGCGTGGCCGGCCTTGTCTACTGGCTGGACAAGAAGTACAAGTTCGGCAAGGGCCGGGCCTTCGCCCTCTACGTGATGGCGTACACCGCGGGCCGCGCCTGGATCGAGACGATGCGCACCGACGATGCCGAGATCATCGGTGGCATGCGCCTCAACGTCTGGGTCTCGATCATCGTGTTCCTCGGCGCAACGGCGTACTTCGTACTCCGCAAGGGCCCGCAGGAGTTCGTGATCCCGGCGACCGAGGGCAAGGGCTACCAGACCGTGACCGAGGAGGAGTTCGTCGCGTACAAGGCCGCCCCGACCGACTCCGCCACCGATGCCGCAACCGATGCCGCAACCGATGCAGCCGCCGATTCAGCCGCCGATTCAGCCGCGGCGACCGGCGACGAGACCGACCAACCGAAAGAAGAACAAGCCGAGAAAGTCGAACACGACGCAGCGGCAAGCAAGGACTGACAACGATGTATAGCGCGGTGGTGGTCGGTGCCGGAGTGGGCGGCCTGGCGATCGCCGGTTCGCTCGCGCGCGCCGGCTGGCGCGTGACTCTGCTCGAGCGCTCCGACCGCCTCCGCGCCGGCCGCGCCGCGCTGTTCCTGTGGCCCAATGCCGTGGCCGCGCTGCGTTCCCTGGGCCTGGGCGCCGGTCTCGATGCGATCGGCACCGAGGTCCCCTCGGGTGGGATCCGCCGCCCCGACGGGCAATATGTCGCCCAACCCTCGACCGGGGTGCGGCCCGTGGTGGCGCACGCCGAGGACCTGCACGACACCCTCATCGCCGGGCTGGGCGAGCGCATCGATATCCGCACCGGCGTCACCGTCCGCAGCGTCCACCTGCGGCAGGGCGAGAAGCCCGAGGTGGGCGACGGCAATACCACCTGGGAGGCGGAGCTGATCGTGGCGGCCGATGGCGCCGAAAGCTTCGTGCGCTCCCGCCTGGCGCCCAACTCGCAGGCGATAAGCTCCGGGTTCGCCGCCTGGCGGGCGGTGATCCCGTGGTTCCGGGCGCCCAGGCTGCCCGACGACTCGGTGCTCGCGGGGGAGACGATCGGTGGTGGGTACAGGTTTCAGGCCGCATCCCTGGGCCACCGCGGCAGCGCCGGCGGGTCGACCCGGGGCGGCATCTACTGGACCGCCACGGTGGCCGGGGCCGCCCGCCCCGAGCCGTCCCCGACGCAACTGACGTTCCTGCGGCGGTGGTTCGCCGGATGGCACGCGCCCATCAGCGACCTGCTCGCCGCGACCGAGCCCGACGATCTGGCGCAGCAGGACGGGCGGCAGCTGCGACCGGTACCCAACGATCTGGCTTTGACCTGCGGTGTGGGCGGTTTCGTGCTGCTGGGCGACGCCGCTCACGCCATGCCGCACCACCTCAACCAGGGCGCGGGTCTGGCGCTGGAGGACGCGGCGACTTTGCGCGCTCTGGTGGGAGTCGGTGGAGCCACGCTCGAGGCGGCGATGCGCGAATACTCGGCGCAGCGCAAGCGCCGCTCGGCCGCGGTGGCGGCGCAGACCCGCAAGGTCGGGGCGACCCTGTTCCCGCCGCGCGGGGCGTTTTTCACGCGGACCAGGGAGCGGGCCTTCCGGTCGTTGACCCCACGCGTGCTCGAGAAGGCGGCCGCCGCGGCGGCGGAGTGGGCGCCACCGCTGTAGAGCGCATGAGGTTTGCGTCACACACGACGAAAAGAGCAAGGCACCTGAACGAAACAAGTCTTTGCGAGCACAGGGCTTGTTTGAAGGGTCTTGGAAGTCTCACTATGTGGATGTGTGATCAGTCTGCGTCTAGCGGCTTAGCCCGGTCTTTAACGTAGACTCGACCAGCACCCTGGGCCGACGTCGTCCCGTTTCACCGCACCAACACGACGACGCCAGGAGGCCCGGTGCACGCTCTCTACGACCCGGCGTTCGAACATGACTCCTGCGGTGTGGCCTTCATAGCCGATAGCGCGGGGCGCCGTAGCCATGACGTGGTGGCCAAGGGCCTGGCGGCGTTGTGCCGGCTCGACCACCGCGGTGCTCGTGGGGCGGAGACCACCACCGGCGATGGCGCGGGAATCCTGCTGGGGATCCCGCACGAGTTCCTGCGCTCGGTGGTGGAGTTCGAGTTGCCCGAGCCGGGCTTCTACGCCACCGGTCTGGTGTTCCTGCCGGCCAACGGCGCCGACGAGGCTCGGGCCGTGACCGTGCTGGAGAAGTACGCGCTGGTCGAGGGGGCCGACATCCTCGGCTGGCGCGACGTTCCGGTCGAGCCGGAAGGGCTGGGCGCCACCGCCGAGCGGGCGCGTCCGCGCATCCGGCAGGTGTTCCTGTCGGCGCGCCGCCTGGACACCCTGGAGCCGTTGAGCGGGCTGGAGTTGGAGCGGGTCGCCTTCTGCGTGCGCAAGCAGGCCGAGCGGGAGGCGGCCGAGCGCGGGGTGCCGATGTACTTCCCGTCGCTGTCCGGCCGGACCATCGTCTACAAGGGGATGCTGACCCCGGACCAGCTGGGAGTGTTTTACCCGGAGCTGCACGACGAGCGGGTGATGAGCGCCATCGCGCTGGTGCACTCGCGGTTTTCCACCAACACCTTCCCGAGCTGGCCGCTGGCTCACCCTTACCGGTACATCGCCCACAATGGCGAGATCAACACCGTGCGGGGCAACGTCAACTGGATGCGCGCCCGCGAGGCGCTGCTGGACAGCCCGCTGATCCCTGGAAACTTGCGCCGTTTGTTCCCGATCTGCACTCCGGGCGCCTCCGACTCGGCCAACTTCGACGAGGTGCTGGAGCTGCTGCACCTGGCCGGGCGTAGCCTGCCGCACGCGCTGCTGATGATGATCCCGGAGGCGTGGGAGAACGACCCGCTGATGGACCCGGCCAAGAAGGCGTTCTACCAGTTCCACTCCGGCCTGATGGAGCCGTGGGACGGCCCGGCCAGCGTGGCGTTCACCGATGGCGTGGTGGTCGGGGCGGTGCTTGACCGCAACGGTTTGCGTCCGGGGCGGTGGTGGCGTACCAGCGACGGGCTGGTGGTGCTGGGCAGCGAGGCGGGCATGCTCGATCTGGACCCGGAGACGATCGTCGCGAAAGGACGGTTGGAGCCGGGCAAGATGTTCCTGGTCGACACCCGCTCCGGCCGGGTGGTCGAGGACAAGGACATCAAGGTGTACCTGGCGGCCCAGAAGCCCTACGCCGAGTGGCTGCACGCCGGGCTGGTACATCTGGAGGAGCTGCCCGAGCGGGAGCACGTGGTCTACACCCACGACTGGGTGCGGCGGCGGCAGCAGACCTTCGGCTACACCGAGGAGGAGCTGAAGCTGATGCTCGCGCCGATGGCCCACACCGGCGCGGAACCGTTGGGCAGCATGGGAACCGACACCCCGATCTCGCCACTGTCGACCCGGCCGCGGCTGCTCTACGACTACTTCCACCAGATCTTCGCGCAGGTGACCAACCCGCCGCTGGACGCGATCCGCGAGGAGATGGTCACGAGCCTGTCGAGCACCATCGGCCCGGAGGGCAACCTGCTGTCGGCGGGGCCGGCCAGCTGCCGCCGGATCGTGCTGCCGTACCCGGTGATCGACAACGACGAACTGGCGAAGATCCTGTCGATCAATGATGACGGCGACATGCCCGGCTTCAAAGCCGTTCGGGTGTCGGGGCTTTACCCGCTGCGCGACGGGGCGAAGGGGCTCAAGGGGCGGCTGGTGGAGATCTGCCGCCACGTCTCCGAGGCGATCGAGGACGGGGTGCGCATCCTGGTGCTGTCGGACCGCGACAGCACGGCGGACCTGGTGCCCATTCCCTCGCTGCTGCTCACCGCGGCGGTCCATCAGCATCTGGTACGGGAGCAGACGCGCACCCAGGTGGCATTGATCGTGGAGTCGGGCGACTGCCGCGAGGTGCACCACGCCGCGGTGCTGATCGGCTATGGGGCGGCGGCGGTCAACCCTTATCTGGCGTTCGAGAGCGTCGAGGACCTGATCTCCACGGGGCTGCGGGATGGGGGGTCGGCGGGTGGGATAGGCAACGGCGCGCTGAATCTGACGCCGGAGAAGGCGATCCGCAATGTGGTCAAAGCGCTGGGCAAGGGGATACAGAAGGTGATGTCCAAGATGGGCATCTCCACGGTCTCTTCCTATTGCGGCGCACAGGTTTTCGAGGCCGTTGGGCTTTCGTCCAAACTGGTGGAGCGCTACTTCACCGGTACCCCCTCAAAGATCGAAGGCATCGGCCTGGCCGAAATTCACGCCGAGGTAGCCGCCCGGCACGCCGTCGCCTATCCGGTGAACCAGGCCGAGCAGGCCCACCGGCGCCTCGAGGTGGGCGGCGAGTGGCAGTGGCGCCGCGAGGGCGAGCTGCACCTGTTCAACCCGGAGACCGTCTTCCTGCTCCAGCACTCCACCCGCTCCAAGCAGTACGAGGTCTTCCGCGAGTATACCTCCAAAGTGGACGAACTCGCCGAGCAGGCGGGCTCGCTGCGGGGACTGTTGCGGTTCAAGGAGGCCGAGCCGGTTGCGTTGGAGGAGGTGGAACCGGCCAGCGAGATCGTCAGGCGCTTCGCCACCGGAGCGATGTCCTACGGCTCGATCTCCGCGGAGGCGCACGAGTCGCTGGCGATGGCGATGAACCGCCTGGGCGGCAAGTCCAACACGGGCGAGGGCGGCGAGGACCCTTCTCGCTTGCGCGATCCGCAGAGAAGAAGTGCGGTCAAGCAGGTCGCCAGCGGCCGGTTCGGGGTGACGACCGAGTACCTGGTCCACGCCGACGACATCCAGATCAAGATGGCCCAGGGCGCCAAGCCCGGCGAGGGCGGCCAACTGCCGGGCAACAAGGTGTGGCCGTGGATCGCCAAGACCCGCCACGCCACGCCCGGCGTCGGGCTGATCTCCCCGCCGCCGCACCACGACATCTACTCCATCGAGGACCTGGCGCAGTTGGTCTATGACCTCAAGTCGGTCAACCCCGCGGCGCGCGTGCACGTCAAGCTGGTCTCCGAGGTGGGTGTGGGCACGGTGGCGGCCGGCGTGGCCAAGCTCAAGGCCGACGTGATCCTCATCAGCGGCCACGACGGCGGCACCGGCGCCTCACCGCTGAACTCGCTCAAGCACGCCGGGACGCCGTGGGAACTTGGCCTGGCCGAGACGCAGCAGACGTTGCAGCTCAACGGGTTGCGCGACCGCGTGACGCTCCAGGTGGACGGCCAGCTCAAGACCGGCCGCGACGTCGTGATCGCGGCGCTGCTGGGAGCGGAGGAGTTCGGGTTCGCCACGGCGCCGCTGATCGTCGCCGGCTGCGTGATGATGCGCGTGTGCCACCTGGATACCTGCCCGGTTGGTGTGGCGACCCAGAATCCGGAGCTGCGCCAGAGGTTCTCTGGCAAGCCGGAGTTCGTGGAGACGTTCTTCCTGTTCCTCGCCGAGCAGGTGCGTGAAAACCTTGCCGCGCTTGGTTTGCGCAGCCTCGACGAGGCGATCGGCCGCGCCGACCTGCTGAAGTTCGTGCCGCCGGCGATGCACTGGAAGGCCGGCGGGCTCGACCTGTCGCCGGTGCTCGCCACCGTGGACGGGCCGAAGCGGCGCATGCGCGATCAGGACCACCGGCTCGACGAAGCGTTCGATCAGCGACTGCTGCCCCTGTTGAGCGGGGAGCCGACGCGAGCCACGTTCGAGGTACGCAATGTGCACCGCAGCGTGGGCGCGATGCTCGGTGGGGAGGTGGCGCGGCGCTTCGGCGGCCTGCCCGAGGGCACTATCGACGTGACGCTCAACGGGACCGCCGGGCAGTCGTTCGGAGCCTTTGTGCCGCAAGGGATTACTCTGCGCCTCAACGGCGACGCCAACGACTACCTGGGCAAGGGGCTCTCGGGCGGGCGGCTGGTGGTGCGGCCACCGCTGACCTCGAACTTCGCCGCCGAGGAGAACATCATCGCGGGCAACACCTTGCTCTACGGCGCCACCGGCGGTTCGACGTTCCTGCGCGGGCGGGTGGGGCAGCGCTTCGCGGTGCGCAACTCGGGTGCGGTGGCGGTCGTCGAGGGCGTGGGTGACCACGGCTGCGAGTACATGACCGGCGGCACCATCGTGGTGCTGGGTCCGGTCGGGCGCAACTTCGCCGCCGGCATGTCCGGCGGGACGGCCTATGTGCTCGACCTCGACCCGATCTTCGTCAACCGGGAGCTGGTCGACCTGCGCCCGGTCACCGACGATACCGCGCTGCGGACGATGGTCGAGCAGCACTACAAGGAGACCGACTCGGCGGTGGCGATGGGGCTGCTGGCCAACTGGGACGCTGGGCGCTTCACCGCTGTGGTGCCGCGCGACTACCAGCGTGTCATCGAGGTAATGCGCGCCGCTTCGGCCGAAGGCCGGGACGTGGACGCCGCCGTGATGGAGGTGGCTCGTGCCTGACCCCAATGGATTCCTGCGCTATGACCGCAGGCTGCCCGCCCGCCGCCCGGTGCCGGTGCGCATCCGCGACTGGAAGGAGGTCTACCCGCCGGCCTCCGAGGATCTGGTCAAGGAGCAGGCGAGCCGGTGCATGGACTGCGGCATCCCATTCTGTACCAGTGACAGGGCCGGCTGCCCCCTCGGTAACCGGATCCCCGACTGGAACGACCTGGTGCGTACCGGATCGTGGGATCTGGCGCTGGAGTCGTTGCACGCCACCAACAATTTCCCCGAGTTCACCGGGCGGCTGTGCCCGGCGCCGTGCGAGGCCGCTTGCGTGCTTGGCATCGGCGACTCGCAGCCGGTCACCATCAAGCAGGTCGAGGTCGCCATCGCCGACCGGTTCGGGTTCGAACCGCGCCCGGCGACCTCGTACTCCGGCCGGACGGTGGCGATCGTCGGGTCCGGCCCCGCCGGGCTCGCGGCGGCGCAGCAGCTGGCTCGCGCCGGACACGAGGTGACCGTGTTCGAGCGCGACGACCGCATCGGGGGGCTGCTGCGCTACGGCATCCCGGACTTCAAGCTGGAGAAGCACCACATCGACCGGCGCATCGCCCAGCTGGAGGCCGAGGGGGTCAGCTTCCGCACCGGCGTGAACGTCGGGGTTTCCGTCTCGCTCGATGCGCTGCGGCAGGAGTACGACGCGGTGCTGCTGGCGGTGGGCGCGCTCAAGGGGCGGAGGATCCCCATGCCGGGGTCCACATTGGACGGAGTCCACCCGGCGATGGACCACCTGACCCAGGCGAACCGGTTTGTGGCCTTCGGCGAGGAGCCGGCGATCACGGCCGCCGGCAAGCACATCGTGATCATCGGTGGTGGCGACACCGCCGCCGACTGCCTCGGCGTGGCACACCGGCAGGGCGCCGCCTCCGTCACCCAACTCGACCGGTACCCGTTGCCGCCCAACGCTCGCGAGGACGAGCGGGACCCGTGGCCCACCTGGCCGTGGACCCTGCGCAACTACCCCGCGCACGAGGAGGGCGGCGACCGCGTCTTCAGCGTGGCGGTGCAGGAGTTCATGGGCTCCGGCGGCCGCGTCACGGGCCTGCGCCTGGCCGAAGTGACGGTGAAAAACCGTGTGGCGACACCGATTCCGGACACCGAGCGGGAGCTACCGGCCGATCTGGTGCTGCTGGCGATCGGCTTCGACGGCACCGACGCCGAGCTGGACATCCCGCTGTCGCCGGCGCGGACCGTCCCATGTGGACGGGACTGGCAGACCGAGACCCCGGGCGTTTTCGTCGCGGGCGACGCCCATCGGGGTGCCTCGCTGATCGTGTGGGCGATCGCGGAGGGGCGGGCCGCCGCCGCCTCTATCCACGCCTACCTCGGCGGGACCGGCTCGCTGCCGGTGCCGGTGACGCCCGCGGCCGTCCCGCTTTCGGTTACAAGATCTTGATGCAGTCCGGGCTGAGGGTCACGCCGGGTGAGGTGGAACGCGACAGCTCGACCACGTAGGTCACGCCGTCGGTGCCGAATCGTTGCCGCTCGGTGACCGTGCCCATGGTGGCGAGCTGCGTCTCGAGCAGGGCGGGGGTCTCCATGTACGGGAACAGCCGCACCCCGGCGTAGACCAGCGCGCGGTCGTGGCCGCGCACGATCTCGCGCAGCTGCGCGGGATCGCAGTCCGGCCCGGCGGGCACCGAGGTCACCATGTACACCGGGCTGAGCTGTTTCTCGCCGTCGTACCACTCGGCGGCCTGGTACGAGTTGGCGATGATGAGCGTGAGGTCGCCGGTGCGGTGCCGTTCGCGCAGCCAGGTGATCGCCGCTCGGTCGTCGAACTCCGGCGTCTTGACCAGCTCGCGCACCGAGTTGACGAAGGGGACGAGCATCAGAAGGAACGCGACCGGAGCCACCCACCGCATCGCCTTGAAGCGCTGCGGTTTGAAGTCCACGGCGTGCGCGACGGCGACCATGACCGCCGGGATGGTCCAAAAGGCCAGCCGCCCGAACAGCGGAACGATCCGCAGCAATGAAAGGAGCGAGGCGGTGATCAGCGGCGCGCACAGGACGAAGCCGAAGGCCTTGCCGCGGTGGAAGGCGACTACGAGCCCGGCCGCGGCCAGCGCGCTGAACACGACGAAGATGCTCCTGGCCGCCGGCGTCGGCGGCAGCCTGATGTCCAAATAGAAGGTTTCGTGCAGCAAGGAGGTGACCTGGTTGGCGAACCAGATCAGGGTGTCGCGCTTTCCCTCGCTGGGCGGCGGGTAGCCCAGCGACGCCCAGAACTCGTTGAGGTACTCATTCTGGCTGGCCACGCGCAGGTGCGAGATGTAGTGGGCGGCGAAGGAGCCCAGCCAGACCACGCCGGGCACGGCCATCTTCACCCAAGTCAAGAAAGGCTGGCGCCACACCGCGATGGTCACGAGGACGAGCGCGATGCCCGGAGTCGAGGTGGTCGCGCCGTTGCTCAGCCATGAGCCCACGACGGCCGCGCCCCACCACCAAAGGTGCCGGCGATACGAGTGCGGCTCCTCGATCACCCAGCGGGCGAGCGCGATCAGCAGGAGGGCCCAGAAGATGTCGGCGCTGTAGTGCTTGATCTGGGAGCTGTAGAGCATGGTGGCCCAGTTGAAGCCGATCAGCGCCACCAGGGCCGTCGACCCGAGCCGGCCAAGCCACCGGCGGCCGAACCACCACGCCACGACCACGGCGCCGACACCGAAGACGAGTGGTTGCAGGCGCAACACCCAGTCTGCCTGTCCAAAAAGGTTGAACAGGGCCCGTTCCACCCACAGCCAGCCCAGCGGCGCCGACTGGTCGTTGTCGAGCTGGCCCACTAGGCGGGTGAAGCCGCGGTCGCGGACGTTCATGGCGATCATCTGCTCATCGAGCCAGATCGGGGCGTTGATGCCGGGCCACAGGACGCGGACCGCGATGGCGGCAACCGCGAGAACGAGGGCGAAATCGGCGTGCTGGAACCACTCCCGCTTGGTTGTCGACAGGTTCAACCGGGCTCCGCTCCGACATGAATCAACTTAGGAGGTTAGCTAGCACGAAAGCGGTCCTCAAGTGGGCCTCTTGCGGTCCAGTTCACACCGGGGACTAGGCTTTTGACCGTGACACGCCGAGCAAAGATCGTCTGTACGCTGGGCCCGGCCACCTGGTCCCCGGAGCGGCTCCGCGGTCTGATCGAGGCGGGTATGGACGTGGCGAGACTGAATTTCAGCCACGGCTCGCATGCCGACCACGAACAGGCCTACCAGAGGACCCGCGAGGCGGCCGCCGTGGCGGGCCGGGCGGTGGCGACCCTCGCCGACCTGCAAGGTCCCAAGATCCGGCTGGGCAAGTTCGAGGACGGGCCGCACGAGTGGCGCACCGGTGACACCGTGGTCATCACGAGCGACGAGATCCTGGGCACCGCCACCCGCGTGTCCTGCACCTACCGGAAACTTCCCGACGAGGTCAAAGTCGGTGACCGCCTCCTGATCGACGACGGCAAGGTCGCCGTCGAGGTGGTCGGTGTCGAGGAGCCGGACATCCGCTGCCTGGTCATCGAGGGCGGCATTGTCTCCAACAACAAGGGCGTCTCCCTGCCCAACGTCGCGGTGAGCGTGCCCGCACTGTCCGAAAAGGACGCCGAGGACCTGCGTTTCGCGCTCAACCTCGGGGTCGACCTGATCGCCCTGTCCTTCGTTCGCTCGCCCGACGACATCAAGCTCGTCCACCAGATAATGCAGGAGGAGGGCATCGTCCGCCCGGTCATCGCCAAAATTGAGAAGCCGGAGGCGGTGGAGAGCCTGGAGGCGATCGTCGACGCCTTTGACGCGCTCATGGTGGCGCGTGGCGACCTGGGTGTGGAGTTGCCGCTCGACCAGGTGCCGTTGGTGCAGAAGCGCGCCGTGCAGTTGTGCCGGGAGTATGCCAAGCCGGTGATCGTGGCGACGCAGATGCTCGACTCGATGATCGAGAACTCGCGCCCGACCCGTGCCGAGGCAAGCGACGTGGCCAATGCGGTGCTCGACGGCGCCGACGCGGTGATGCTCTCCGGCGAGACCAGCGTGGGCAAGTATCCGGTGCTCACGGTCGCCACCATGGAGAAGATCATCGCGACGACGGAGGCGGGGCAGATGGGCGTGCCGCGGTTGCAGCACGACCCGAGGACCAGAGGTGGGGCGCTCACGGTGGCCGCCTCGCAGATCGCGCGGTCGATCGGTGCCAAGGCATTGGTCGCGTTCACGGTCACGGGCGACACGGTCCGGCGGCTGGCGCGGCTTCACTGCGAGTTGCCGTTGCTGGCCTTCACCCCGGAACCGTCGGTGCGGCACCAGCTCTCGCTCTCCTGGGGGGTGGAGACCTTCCTGATGCCCTTTGTGCACCACACCGATGACATGTTCCGTCAGGTCGATGAGCAACTGTTGAGCCTGGGCCGGGGCCGGGTCGGCGATTACGTTGTCGTCGTCGCGGGCTCCCCTCCGGGTACCCCCGGATCAACAAACACATTGAGAGTGCACCAATTGGGCTCGCTGGCGATGCCTTCGTGACCACACCGCGTTTCCGCATGGACGGCTGGGAGAACGCGCCCGTTTCCGGCCAAGCATCGGTGGATGCCCTGGTGAAGCTGCTCGATCTGGCTCAGGTCGAGCAGCTTCACTTCCGGGGGCAGAACCCGATGGTCGGCCCGATGCGGGTATATGGCGGGCAGGTGGCGGCGCAGGCACTGGTCGCGGCGGGCCGCACGGTCGATCCCGCCCGCCTGGTCCACTCGCTGCACGGCTATTTCGTGCGGCCGGGCGATCCCGCCGAACCGATCGACTATCAGGTCGAGCGGATCCGCGACGGCCGGTCGTTCTCGGTGCGGCGCTCGGTGGCGCTGCAAGCGGGCAAGCCCATCTTCTTCATGTCCGCGTCGTTCCACGTACAAGAAAAAGGTCTTGATCATCACGATCCGCCGCCGGAGGGTCTGCCCGGCCCGGAGGAGACGCCCACGCTCGATGAGCTGATCTCCCACTACCCGGAGCGCATCGGGATCTGGAAGAGCATGCCGCGCCCGATCGACGTGCGTTATCTGGGTAACCCGGGCTGGATGCGGCCGGGCGACCGCAAGGCCGACCCGCACAACCGGGTATGGATGCGCGTCGATGGCAAGCTGCCCGACGACCCGCTGTTGCACGCCTGCATGCTCGCCTACGCCTCCGACCTGACCCTGCTCGACTCGGTGCTGTCGGTGCACGGCGAGGTGTGGGGGCCTGGCGGCGTCATCGGCGCTTCGCTCGACCACGCGCTGTGGTTGCACCGCCCGTTCCGGGCCGACGAGTGGTTCCTCTACGACTGCTGGAGTCCTTCGGCCGCGGGCGGCCGGGGCCTGGCGACCGGGCGCATGTTCACGCGAGAGGGCCGTCACATCGCGACCGCGGTCCAAGAGGGACTCTTGCGCCGGGTGGGAGGCTGAACCCATGGAGCTACGCGTGGGGTTGGTGACCCTCGACGAGATCCGGGCCGCGGCGACGCGCGTGCCCTCGACCAAGCTGATCGCCCACGGCGAGGAGTTCTGGCTGAAGCCGGAGAACACCCAGCCCACGGGATCTTTCAAGATTCGCGGGGCGACCAACGCCATCGCACAGCTGGCGCCGAAGCTGGTCATCACCCACTCCTCCGGCAATCACGGGGCCGCCCTCGCTTATGCCGCAAAGGCGTCGGGGGTGCAGGCGATAGTGGTCGTGCCCGAGACGGCTCCCGCGGTCAAGGTGGACGCGATCCGCGCCCTCGGCGCCGAGGTGGTCGTGGTCCCGCCGGACCAGCGAGTGTCGGCGACCGAGCGCCTGGCGGCCGTGCGCGAGGCGACGCTCATCCCGCCCTTCGACAACCGCCACGTCATCGCCGGGCAGGGCACCATCGGCCTGGAGATCCTCGAGGAGCTGCCCGACGTCGAGGTGATCATCGTGCCGGTGGGCGGGGCCGGGCTCATCTCCGGCATAGCCACGGCGGTCAAATCGCTGAACTCGAATGTGCGTGTGATCGGGGTCGAGCCGGAGCTGGCCGCCGAGGCGCAGGAGAGCCTGCAACGCGACCGGCTCATCTCCTGGCCGGTGGACAAGACCTACCGCACCATCGCCGACGGCGTGCGGATGGGTCCTTCCGCTCTGACCTTCGCGCACCTGCGTGAGTATGTGGACGACATCATCACCGTCTCCGAGGAGGAGATCCTCAAGGCGGTCGGGGTGCTGGCCAAGGACGTGCCGCTGACCGTGGAGCCCAGCGGAGCGCTGACCACGGCGGCATACCTGTTCCGGCGGGGCTTCCTGCCGCAGGGCCGGACCGTCGCGGTGATCTCGGGTGGAAACGTGGACCCGGAGCTGCTGCGAAGCTGCCTCCAATGATATTGGCAGTGCGAAGCAACGCGCGGCGATGCGTAAGCTAGATCTTATGCGCCTGTCCGCCCGCGTCGACTACGCCCTGCGAGCCGTCATCGAACTCGCCCGCGGCGAGGAATCGCCCATCACCGCGGACCGGATCGCCCGCGCGCAGGAGATCCCGCCGAAGTTCTGCGAGAGCATCCTGTTGCAGCTGCGCCGGGGCGGCATCGTCTATGCCCAGCGCGGTCCGGACGGCGGCTACTGGCTGGCCAAGCCGGCGTCGGCGCTGGCCCTGATCGAGATCATCGAGGTGATCGACGGTCCGCTGGGTTCGCCGCGCACCCAGGCGGACGGCGCAATGCAGCGGGTGTGGGCGGCGCTGGAGATGGCGGAGCGGCGCATCCTCACCGAGGTCACCATCGAGCACGTGGTCAAGGGCAAGCTACCCGACGCCGTGACCGAGCTGGGCGTAATACCCGTCTAGCTCCTTGACCGTCGCGGCGATCCGGTCGCGTAGCTCGATCGGCTCGACGACCCGCACATCGGTGCCGAGGCGCAGGAACTCGCCGAGGGCGTGGCTCATCTCCTCGATGGGGATCGTGGTGGTGACCCAGCCCTCATCGTCCACATCAGACACATTGGCCCCGGCGGCCTGCGCGGCGATGTGGCCGAACAGGTCCGGGATACGTTCAAAACCCCTGGGGGACAAGCGAATCGTCGCCTGGCCGCGGTGGCGCCGGCGGTCGAACTCGTCGAGGTAGTCCTGCCAATAGTCGGTGAGGTGGAAGCCTTCCGGACGGTCGAAGGTCTCGTCGAGCGGGTTCAGCTCAAGGATCTCGGAGACCCGGTAGGTGCGCGGCTTGTCGCGGGAAGCCGCCACCAGGTACCACCGGCCGCCCTTGAGCACCAGGCCCAGCGGATCGAGCGTGCGGACCACCTCGCGCGGTGCCTCCCAGCGCCGGTAGCGGATCGTGATCCGGTGCTGGGACCAGACCGCCTCGGCGACGGCCGGCAGATGCGGCACTTCTTCGTTTTGGCGGTACCAGCCCGGCGTGTCGAGATGGAAACGCTCGCGGATCCGGCCCGCCCGGTCTCTCAGGTCGGCGGGCAGCGCGGCCATGAGCTTGAGTTGCGCGGCGGTCACGACCGCGCCCAGGCCCAGCTCCGCCGCCGGGCCGGGCAGGCCGGACAGGAACAGCGACTCCGCCTCGTCCGTCGTCAAGCCGGTGAGCTGGGTGCGGTACCCCTCAAGCAATTGATATCCGCCGGACCAACCGGCGTCGCCATAGAGCGGCACGCCCGCGGCGTGCAACGACTCGACGTCGCGGTAGATCGTGCGCACCGACACCTCCAGCTCGGCGGCGAGCTGCTGCGCGGTCATGCGCCCGCGGGTCTGCAGCAGAAGCAGGATCGACAGGAGACGGGCGGCGCGCACCCGTCAATGATGCGCCCGGCCCGCGTGATTTGCCTCCGATGGTGCGGCCCTGGTGCCGAGCACATGGATTTCGGCCTATGGCTGGAGCTGATAGAGGAGTAGGGTTCGCGGCATCCCTTCGCGGCATCCTCGAGGAGGTCGTCGTGGCCGAGAACCGTTTTGACTATGTGATCGTAGGTGCGGGTGCGGCCGGTTGCGTTCTGGCCCACCGGCTTTCGGCCGATCCGGCGGTGCGGGTCGCGCTGCTGGAGGCCGGGGAGCGGGACAAGGCGCAGGAGATTCGCATTCCCGCCGCGTTCAGCAAGCTGTTCACCACCGCGTATGACTGGAATTACCACACCAGCAAGCAATCCGGGCTCGCCGATCGCGAGCTGTACTGGCCGCGCGGCAAGACGCTGGGCGGCTCGACATCCATCAATGCCCAGATGTGGCTGCGCGGGCAGCGCGCCGACTACGACGGCTGGGACTGCCCGGGCTGGTCCTACGACGAGGTGCTGCCGTACTTCACCCGGGCCGAGAACCCACCGATGTCGATCTCTCCGCTGCGCACGCCGCACACCCTGTCGATGAAGTTTCTCGCCGCTTGCGCCGAAGCGGGTCTGCCGCAGGAGGGCAACCTCAACGACGCCAGCCACGCCGGTTACGGGCTGAGCCCGGTCACCCAGCGCCGGGGGCGGCGGTGGAGCGCCGCCGACGCCTACCTGCGACCGGCTATGCGCCGGCCAAACCTGACCGTGGTGACGGGCGCGCTCGTGGAGCGGGTCGACCTGGACGGCGACCGGGCGACCGGGGTGACCTACCGGGAATCCGGTGCCGTAAAACAGGTTTTGGCCGACCGCGAGGTCATCCTCAGCGCCGGCGCGGTCAACTCCCCGCAACTGCTGATGCTCTCCGGCATCGGCGACGGCGAGCAACTGCGCGCCGCCGGCGTCACCCCGCGCCACGAGCTGCCCGCAGTCGGCCGGCACCTGCAGGATCACCTGGCCAGCGGCCTCGGGGTGCACTGCCCGGCGCCGATCACCATGGTCGCGGCCGAGTCACTGCCGCACGTGCTCCGATACCTGTTGCTGCGCAAGGGAATGCTGTCGTCCAATGTGGCCGAGGCGGTGGCGTTCGTGCGCAGCGACCCGTCCGTGGAAGCGCCCGACCTTGAACTCATCTTCGCGCCGGTGCCTTTCATCGACCACGGCCAGACCGATCCGCCCGGGCACGGCATCACCATCGGCGTGGTGCTGCTCCAGCCCGAGAGCGAAGGCCAGATCACGCTCGGCAGCTCCGACCCCGCGGCCCCACCCGTGATCGATCCCGGGTACCTGGCGGCCGAGGCCGACACCCGCCGCCTCGTCACCGGGCTCAAGCTGGCCCACCGGCTGCTCGAGACGGAAGCGTTGCGCCCCTTCGTCGGCGAGCCCATGGAGCCCTGGACCGGGAGCGTCGACGATGACAGCCTCGCCGCTCACGTCCGTGAGCGCGCCGAGACCCTCTACCACCCGGTGGGCACCTGCCGGATGGGCGCGGGCCCGGACAGCGTGGTGGATCTCGAGCTGAAAGTGCATGGGCTGCAAGGGCTTCGGGTCGCCGATGCGTCGGTGATGCCGCGGATCAACCGCGGCCATACCCAGGCTCCGGCTTACATGATCGGTGAGAAGGCCGCGGATCTGATCAAGGGTTAGGCAGTGGCGCCTTCGGCGATGGTGGCCGCGACCTCCTCCCGGCGCGCGGCCTCCTCGCCGGCGAACCGCTCGGCGTCAAGCTGTTCGGCCAGCTGCTCGTCCTGGTGCATCAGCTCGTCGAGGGAGGCGTCGCCGAGCTCCAGCACGCCCATGTCCACATAGGCCCGCTGCAGCTTCTCGCTCCACAGCCCGATGTCCTTCACGCACGGCACGATCCGGCTGAACAGCAGGCGGCGGAACATGTGCAGGAAGGGGGAGTTCTCGGCCAGGTCGAAGGCCTCCTGGGGGGCGTAACCGAAATTCTCCAGCACCTCCTGGCCGCGCAGCCGGTCGCGCATCAGGTAGCAGCCCTCGATGACGAAGTCTTCGCGCTCGTCGAGCTCGGCCTGGGTGAGCTGGCGATAGTAGTCGCGCAAGGCCATCCGGCCGAAGGCCACGTGCCGCGCCTCGTCCTGCATCACATAGGAGAGCAGTTGCTTGGGCAGGGGTTTGTTGGTGGTGTCGCGCAGCAGGCCGAACGCCGCCAGGGCCAGACCCTCGATGAGCACCTGCATCCCGAGGTACGGCATGTCCCAGCGGGAATCGTTGAGGGTGTCCTTGAGCAGGCCCTGCAACTGGTCGTTGATGGGGTACGCCATGCCGATCTTCTCTTGCAGGAAACGGCTGAACATCTCGGCATGCCGGGCCTCATCCATCGTCTGCGTGGCGGAGTAGAACTTCGAGTCGAGGTCGGGGACGGACTCGACGATGCGCGCCGCGCACACCATCGCGCCCTGCTCGCCGTGCAGGAACTGGGAGAAGTTCCACGCGGCGAAGTGGCGGCGCATCTCGGCCTGCCCGCGCTGGCCGAGCTTGTCCCAGTCGGGGGTGTCGTAGATCGGTATGGCCTCGTCCGGAACGCCGAGCGGGTCATACGGGTCGACCTCCAGGCTCCAGTCGATCCGCTTCTGCGCGTCCCACTGCTTGTCCTTTCCCTTCTGGTACAAGGCGAGCAGGCGTTCGCGTCCCTCGTCGTACTCCCAGCTGAACCGGGCCGCTCCGGTGGCCGGCACCTGCCATTGGTCATTGTCGATGGGGTGAATGTAGATATCGCGGGTTGACATGGTGGTCCCTCCCGATTTGCACGACTTGCTGGCCACCGTCGCACGGCCCACCAGCGATGTCAATGTCATCGACGTCGATGGTCGGTTTGTTCAGGCGGCCCGGACCAGGCCCGAGCTGTCCGCCGGATCGGCATCCATGCCGTGGGTGAAGACCAGGTGGGCATTGTCGGGGTCGTCCGGGTCGCCTTCGCAGTCAATGTGCACCGTTTGGCCGGGCAGCAGGTCGTTGAGCAGGATGCGTTCGGACAGCGGGTCCTCGATCTCGCGCTGGATGGTGCGCCGCAACGGGCGGGCGCCCATGACCGGGTCCCAGTCCTTGCGCACCAGGAACCGCCTTGCCTTGCCGGTCAGCTGAAGGTCCATGTCCCGGTGGCGCAACCGCGCTCGCACATGTTCGATCATGACGTCGCAGATGCGCAGCAGCGTCTGTTCGTCCAGCCGGTGAAACACGATCGTCTCGTCGATGCGGTTGCGCAACTCCGGCCGCAGGCGCAGCTTCAGTTCGTCATTGACCTTCTGCCGCATCCGGTCGTAGTCCACCTGCGCGGAGTCGGACGCCTGGAAGCCAAGGGCCACGGCCTTCGCCGCGTCGGTCGACCCCAGGTTGGTGGTCAGGATGATCACCGTGTGCTTGAAGTCGACCACCCGGCCCTGACCGTCGGTGAGCCGGCCGTCCTCCAGGATCTGTAGCAGCGGATGGAACACATCCGGGTGGGCCTTCTCGATCTCGTCGAAGAGCACGACCGAGAACGGTCGCCGCCGCACCTCCTCCGACAGCTGACCACCCTCGCCGTAGCCGACGTAGCCGGGCGGCGCGCCGACCAGGCGGGAGACGGTGGAGTGGTCGTGGTACTCGCTCATGTCGAGCTGGATCAGCGCGTCCGCGGAGCCGAAGAGGAACTCGGCCAGGGCCTTGGCCAGCTCGGACTTGCCGATGCCGGACGGGCCGGCGAAGATGAACGACCCCGCCGGGCGCTTCGGATCCTTCAGCCCGGCCCGGGCGCGGCGGATCGCCTTGGACACCGCCCGGACCGCCTCCCGCTGCCCGACGACGCGCTTGTGAAGCTCCTCCTCCATGCCCATCAGCCGGCAGGACTCCTGTTCGGTCAGTTTGTAGACCGGGATGCCGGTCCAGTGCGCCAGAACCTCGGCGATCTGCTCATCGTCCACTTCGGACACCGCGTCCAGCTCACCGGCCCGCCACTCCCGCTCCCGCTGCGACCGCTGGGCCAGCAACTGCTTCTCCTCGTCACGCAACCGGGCCGCCTGCTCGAAACGCTGCGCGTCGATCGCCGACTCCTTGACCCGGCGCAGCCGCAGTACCTTCTCATCGAGATCCCGCAGATCCCCGGGCCAGGTCATGCGACCCACCCGTGTGCGTGCCCCAGCCTGGTCGATCAGATCGATCGCCTTGTCCGGCAGGTACCGGTCGGGCAGGTACCGGTCGGCGAGGGTGACCGCGGCGACCAGCGCCGCGTCGGTGAACGACACCCGGTGGAACGCCTCGAACCGATCCCGCAGACCCTTCAGGATCTCGATCGCCTCAGCCCGCGTGGGCTCACCCACCCGGATCGGCTGGAACCGCCGCGTCAAAGCCTCGTCCTTCTCGAAGTACCGGCGGTACTCGTCGGTCGTGGTGGCGCCGATGGTCTGCAACTCGCCGCGGGCCAGCATCGGCTTGAGGATCGACGCCGCGTCGATCGCGCCCTCGGCCGCGCCCGCGCCCACCAGAGTATGGATCTCATCGATGAACAGGATGATGTCACCCCGGGTGTGGCACTCCTTGACCACCTTCTTCAGCCGCTCCTCGAAGTCGCCCCGGTAGCGGGCGCCGGCCACGAGCAGGCTGAGGTCCAATGTGTACACTTGCTTGTCCCGCAAAGAGTCCGGCACCGTTCCGTGGACGATCCGCTGGCACAACCCGTCCACCAAAGCGGTCTTGCCCACCCCGGGCTCACCCAGCAGGATCGGGTTGTTCTTCAGCCGGCAGCACAGGACGACGATCACATGCTCGATCTCGCGATCGCGGCCGATCACCGGGTCGAGCCGGCCGTCCCGGGCGGCCCGGGTCACGTTGCGGCCATACTGGTCGAGCAGCGTGCTCGCCGCGGCCGCCGTGGTCACCATGGTCACCGGCTGGTCGGTCTCGTTGCCCGACAACAACTGGATCACCTGCTGGCGCACCCGGTCCGGCTCCGCCCGTAGCTTCGCCAGCACCTGCGCCGCGACCCCCTCGCCCTCGCGGAGCAGGCCGAGCAGGATGTGCTCGGTGCCGATGTAGTTGTGGCCCAATTGCAGGGCCTCACGCAGACTCAGCTCGAGTACCTTTTTCGCGCGTGGCGTAAAAGGAATGTGGCCGATGGGCGCCTGCGGACCCTGACCGATGAACTCCTCGACCCGCTCCCGCACGGTCTCGAGCGAAATGCCAAGGTGCTCCAAGGCTTTCGCGGCCACGCCCTCGCCCTCATGGACCAGGCCGAGCAGCAGATGCTCCGTGCCGATGTAGTTGTGGTTGAGCATCCTGGCCTCCTCCTGAGCCAGGACAACCACTCGGCGCGCACGATCGGTGAACCGTTCAAACACGACACTCACGTCCTCGTGGCGAGGCCCCACGCACCCCACCTCACCAGGGCGCGTATGCGCGCGACAGCTGAAACGGTGGTGTGCGCTGAGTCTGAGCCTCTTGGCGTTGACGCGGTGTCCGCGTGGGGAACCCCGCTACGCTCGTGCAGGCGCGGCTGCCGTTTCACGATACAACCGGGTTCCACCCCGCACCTACCATGGCGGAAAGGGAGGGCAGTCATGACTCGGGACAAGCATCGACGATCCGTGACCGATCGGGCCCGCAGGCGGGCGATCCGGGCCCACGCCGCCACGCTCGGCGTGCCCTACTCCGTGGCGGCGCGCCTGCTCACGACGCAGGCGTCGCCGCCGACCGGCGAGCCCGACAGTCACAGAGCGTGGCTGTTCGCCATGCGCGAAAGCCGCCCCTTTGCCCTGCGCCAGCGGGACACCCGGCTCGCCGCCGGCCTGCCGCTGGGCCGCGCCGCGCATCTAGCAGAACGATTTCCGCCGGGCGACGGTGCGGTGCTGGCCATGCTCTACGCCTTGCTGCAGCACGAGTCTCCGGCCATCCTGCCCTCGGCCGAGCAGCTCGCCTGGGTCGCCGAGCTGGGCGAGGAGACCGCCGTCGACTTCGTCTGCGCCGATCTCGACCGCGCCGCACGCTCGCTGCTCGACCTGGATCCCTGGCAGCTGTGCACCAAGATCGAGGCGGTGATCGTCGCGGGCCTGACCGGCACTGACCGGTCGAAGCGCGACGTCGCCAAGGCGCTGAGCCCCGAGTTCCGCACGATGATCCCGCGCCGTTCGTTCGAGGCCGCCCGCAACCTCTTCGACGAACTACTGGATTCGGCTGTCAACGCTTAGGGCCGACATGCAGGTCCAGGATCTCGACCGAGTCGCGCCTTGCGACGGACAGGGAGTTGCGCCGGTTGTAACGCCACTCGACGCCGAGCAGGTCCAGCGCGAAGCCACAGATCTCGAGGATGTCCGTTGATTCGTTGGACAACATGTAGCGCGAGTACGAGTAAGTCTTTCCGGCGATCGTGACGCGATTGTCGAAGCGGCTGCCATCAGAGTGGAAGAGCCCACGCACGAACGGGCCTGGGTCGGCCTGGAGCAGTTCATGTTGCCAGTCAGCAAGCTCGATCGCGCGTGTGTGCTTCGCTCCGGGGCCGGCCTGCGGCAGAAGGCAAGGCCAATGGTTCGACAAGCTCTGCACGGTCGTGCAGCCGACGCATGGCACGCGCTGCACCGAGCGAGCCAACAACGCTCGCATTGCCTCCTCGCACGCGTCCATGATGGCCGGGTAGGCGTTGGCGCAGGCGATCCGCAGCACAGGTGTCTTTACCGTAGTAGCCAAGTGCCCGTCCCCGAGATATTGACCGAACAAGTAGTTGTAGCGCGCGACGTCGGACGGAACGCCCGGCGGTTCCTGACATCTTGGACAGAGACCGTCGTCGGCGTAATGGGAGTCCGGCGTCCGGGTTTCCGAGCACTAATAGCGGATCGTGTGGTAGGGAATGCCGAGCCTGCGGCCTATGCCGCGAAACGACATCCCCTCGGTGTAAAGCGCGCGAGCCACACCACGAAGCTTGACCGGGTACACAGGCTCATTCTCGAACGCCCGTATGACGATTAGTCGGCGGCGGCGCGCCCAGGGTGACCACCCACTCAGCCTGGCCACTCGGAGGTTCGGGGGTCGGGGGGTCGTCCCCCCGGCGGGATCAGAGACCGGGAAGGTGGCCGAAGGCCACCGAACATGGTGCCGGAGGCGGGAATCGAACCCGCACGCCCTTTCGGGCAACGCTTTTTGAGAGCGCAGCGTCTGCCTGTTCCGCCACTCCGGCAGGTCAACCCGCGCTGGGGCGTCTCCACCCCGGCGAGCTTCCGACACTCTACCCGACTAGGCTCTCGGGTAGGCAAACGGCATTCACGGTGTGTGGAGGTTGGTTCGGGTGACCGAGGGGCAGCAGGCGAACGCGGCGCGCAAGCGGGTGCTGATCGCGGAGGATGAGGCCCTTATCCGCCTCGACCTGGCTGAGATGCTCGGCGAGGAGGGTTACGACGTCATCGGTGAGGCGGGTGACGGCGAGACCGCGGTGCGATTGGCCGAGGAGCTTCGACCCGATCTGTGCATTCTTGATATCAAGATGCCAATTATGGACGGACTTGCCGCCGCGGAGAAGATCGCGGGTTCGCGCATCGCGCCGGTGATCATCTTGACGGCGTTCAGCCAGCGGGATCTGGTGGAGCGGGCGCGGGCGGCCGGGGCGATGGCCTATCTGGTCAAGCCGTTCCAGCAGAGCGACCTGGTGCCCGCGATCGAGATCGCGATGTCGCGCTTCGCCGAGGTGGCGGCGCTGGAGGCCGAGGTGGCCGGGCTGACCGATCGGCTTGAGACGCGCAAGGCGGTGGAGCGGGCCAAGGGCACGCTGATGACGCAGTACGGGATGACGGAGCCGCAGGCGTTCAAGTGGATCCAGCGGACCGCGATGGATCACCGGCTGACCATGCGCGAGGTGGCCGAGCGCATCATCGAGGAAGCGGAAGAGGCGCAAGCTTCGTAGTATTCGGCATATGCCCTCCGGCCGTGCCGCGCTTGCTCTGCTCGTCTCGCTTTCGTTGGCCCTGTCCGCGTGTGAGTCGCCGGCCAAGGAGCCGTCTGCCAAGGATTTGACTGTCCGTCCGCAGTGGCGGGAGTTGTCTTTGCCCAAGCCGCCGGGGCCGGATGGCCGGTTGGTGCTGCGCGACGCGGTACCGTGCGATGGCATTTGGTATGTGGTCGGCGCGGTGGCCAACGCCGCCGGCGACACCCGCCCGGCGATCTGGCGCAGCGACGACGGGCAGGCCTGGCTGCCGGTGAAGCTGATCCCGCACTCGTTCTACGGCGAGCTGAACGTGCTCTATTCGGCGGCGTGCAAGGGGCGCAGGCTGGCCGCGCTGGGGTCGAAACCCGGTGGGGCGCATGGCAATCCGCGAGTGTCGACGTGGCAGCAGCTGCCGGATGGCTCGTTCGACGAGGTGATGACGGCGGCTTTTGAGGTGTATGGCGGGCCGCAGGCGATCAATGTGGGGCGGATGGCGGCGGGACCGGCGGGCTTCATGATGGCGGGCAACCGGTATAGCGGCGCCGCCGTCTGGTTCTCGCCCGATTCGGCCGAGTTCAAGATCCTGGAGCGGGTGCCGGAGCTGGCGAGCGACTCCCGGGGCGAGACGTGGGCCAACGACGTGGCGGTGACGCCGCAGGGGTGGGTGGTGGTCGGCGGCATTCTCACCGACGGCCGCATCGATCGTGACCCGATGGGGTGGGTTTCTTCGGACGGGGTGGCGTGGAGGCGTACCAAGGCATCTTCCACCGACGTCTATGAGGAGTTTCAGCGCGTCGTGGTGCGCGACGGCAAGGTCTTCGCGGTCGGCATCGATGGTCAGGGCTTCGCCGCGTGGCGCCTCGACGGGGATCAGTGGACCCGGACCGCCACCTTCGGCGCGATCAACGGCCTGGGCGCCACCCGCGCATCCACTGTTGTCGATGGCAAGCTGTTGTGTGTCATTTCCGATGGCAGTGCTCATCATCTATTCCTGTCGGCGGACGGGGTTTCCTGGCGGGCCGTGCAGGGACCCTCCGAAATGCCCTCCACGGCCGACGCTTTGACCTATGCCGCGGCATTTGCTCAGCGTCTCGTGCTCCTGATCGACGATGGGCGAGTTGGAAGGTTGTGGGTTGCGGACGTGTCGGTAACGTTTTGATACGGCGCAGCCTGATCCCTTCCAATGAGCTTTTGATTTGGAGTAACCTCCGGCCCACGAGTCGCAAAGCAGGCGTGCGGCTCACTGCTCGATGACGTGCGGCGTTCGAAGCTATTTTTCGGCGCCGTGGGATGTCGCAGCCTTAAGTCGCCTGCACTCGGAGGAGGTCAAGAGAGCAGTGAGCCGAAAGTATCTACGCGCACTCGGTGGCGTAGCCGTGGTAACAGCCATGGTCGCCCTGGCCGGCTGCCAGACTGGCGGCACCGGCGATAACAACCAGGCGAAGTGCGGCGGCAAAATCGCGATCTTCGGCGCGTTCAGCGGTGGCAACGCGGGTATCGTGACGCCGTCCCGCGACGGTGCGAAGATGGCCGTGGAGAAGTTCAACGCCGCCAACCCCAACTGCAAGGTGACGATGGTGGAGTTCGACACCGAGGGTGACCCGGCCAAGGCGACGCCCGTCGCCGCCCAGGTCGCCGCGGACCAGTCGTTCGTCGCCGTCATCGGTGGCCACTTCTCCGGTGAGAGCCGTGCCACGATGAAGACCTACGAGGGTGGTGGCCTCGTCATGGTGTCGCCGTCCGCGACCGCGACCGACTTGACCACGACGGGCAACAAGTCGTTCCACCGCGTTGTCGGCAACGACGACTCGCAGGGTCCGGCGATCGCCAACTACATCAGCAAGGTTTGGAAGAGCACGAAGGTCTTCGTGACCGACGACGGCAGCGCCTATGGTGCCGCTCTTGCCAACACCGTGAAGTCCAAGCTCGGCACCGCCGTTGTCGGCAACGACAAGGTTCAGGAGAAGCAGGCCGACTTCGCGGCGACCATCGCCAAGGTGAAGACCTCGGGCGCCGACGTCGTGTTCCACGGCGGCTACGTCCGTGAGGCGGCCCCGATGCTCAAGCAGCTTCGTGCCGCCGGAGTCCAGGCCAAGTTCATCGGTGGCGACGGTCTGTACGACCCGGCGTTCGCCGAGTCGGCCGGCAAGACGGAGTCCGAGGGCGCCATCGTGACCTGCCCCTGCATCGCGGGCGACAAGGCCAAGGGCGGCTTCGACTTCGCGGCCGAGTTCAAGACCAAGTTCGGCTCGGCGCCCGGGCCGTATGCCGCTGAGGGCTACGACGCCGCAACCGTGCTGCTGGACGGCTTCAAGGCGGGCAAGACCACCCGTAAGGAGCTGCTGGACTGGGTCGACGCCTACAACAAGGCGGGCCTGACCAAGACCATCAAGTTCGATGACAAGGGCGAGGTCGACGCCGCCAACGTGGTCATCTGGGCCTTCAAGGTCACCGGTGGTCAGGTTGTCGCGGACCAGGAGATCCCGAAGTAAGTTTCGACGCGACCAAGTGCGGCCGGGGTGGAGTTACATCCCCCCGGCCGCATGCCACGTACTGGAGCCCCCTGTATGAACTTCGATGCTCTATTCAGCCAGCTCGGTCAACACACGATCGACGGCCTGTCGAAAGGCGCGATCTACGCGCTCGTAGCCCTCGGCTACACGCTCGTCTACGGTGTACTAAGGCTGATCAACTTCGCCCACTCCGAAGTGTTCATGGTGGGAACCTTCGCGGTGCTCGGCGCCTGGACGGTGATGGGGGCCAACGCCGAGGACGGCCTCGGCATGGTCCTGGTCTACGTCGCGGTCGCGCTGGTGGTCGCCGCACTCGCCTCCGGCGGGGTGGCCCTGGCCGTGGAACGCATCGCGTACCGGCCGCTGCGCAAGAAGAACGCGCCCAGCCTCGTCTTCCTGATCACCGCGATCGGCGTCTCCACCGTGCTGATGGAGACCTTCGGTTACGTGCTCGACCGCGGCTTCTCGGCCTTCGCGCCCGGGACGTGGAACGGATTCGGGCGCCCGTTCGGCCGCGTGATCGCCGGCATGCCGACCGTCGTGCAGAACAAGACCGTCCTCGACCTCGGCATCTTCACGATCTCCAACCGGCAGTTGATCGTCATCCTAGGCGCCGTGGCGATGATGTTGGCGCTTGACCTGTTCATCAACCGCACGCGTCTGGGTCGTGGTGTCCGCGCTGTCGCGCAGGACCCCGACACGGCCGCGCTCATGGGGGTCAACAAGGACAGGGTCATCATGCTGATCTTCGTGCTCGGTGGCGCCATGGCTGGTGGCGCTGCGGTGCTTTACGGCCTGAAGCTCGGCAACACGGTCTTCGACGTCGGGTTCCTCATCGGTATCAAGGCTTTCACCGCAGCGGTCCTAGGCGGTATCGGCAACCTGCGCGGCGCTTTGCTCGGCGGCTTGCTGCTCGGGGTGATCGAGGTCTACGGCGCCACGCTGACCAAGTCCAGCTGGGAAGACGTGTGGGCGTTCGGTGTGCTGGTGATCGTGCTGATGTTCCGGCCGACCGGGCTCCTCGGTGAGTCGTTAGGGAGGGCACGAGCATGACTGTCACAGACAAGCTCGAGGAAGCCGACCAGAAGCGCCTCAAGATTCGCAAGAAAGTGGTCGACCGCTGGCGCGCCCTGAAACCGTGGCAGCGTTGGCTCTTCGTGGCCGCGGGCGTCTTCGTGCTCTACGCCCTGCCGGACAACCGCTTCCCGGCGAGCTTCATCCGCACCGACTTCAGTGAGGGCGGCGCCAGCTGGTCGGGTGTGCTCTTCCTCTGCGCCGTCTATGCGCTCGTGGCCATCGGTCTCAACGTCGTGATCGGCCTGGCGGGCCTGCTCGACCTCGGTTACGTCGGCTTCTTCGCCATCGGGGCCTACAGCGTGGCACTGTTCGGGTCCCTCGATTCCCCGGTGGTCAAGGCGCTTCAGGCCAAGTTCAACCTGGGCTCGGAGTGGGCGGTGGCGTGGGCGATATGCATCCCGATCGCGATCGCGTTCACCATGCTCTCCGGTGTGTTGCTGGGTTGGCCGACGCTGCGCCTGCGCGGTGACTACCTCGCGATCGTGACGATGGGCTTCGGCGAGATCATCCGGATCATCGCCCGGAACTCGGACTTCACCAACGCGACGTTGGGCATCAACAACATCCCCGGGCCGGAGGGCCCGGCCTCGATGGACAACGTGATCTTCAGGGTGATCGACCCGACACCTTGGTACTGGATGGCGCTGACCGTTGTGCTGCTGCTCGTGGTGGCGGTGCGCCGGTTGGAGCACAGCCGGGTCGGCCGCGCCTGGGCGGCGGTCCGCGAGGACGAGGACGCCGCCGCGATCATGGGGGTGCACGGCTTCCGGTTCAAGCTATGGGCCTTCGCCATCGGCGCGGCCCTGGGTGGCATGTCCGGGGTGCTGTTCGCCAGCCGCCAGGGCTACATCGACCCGTCCAACTTCAGCCTGGTCCTTTCGATCACGTTCGTCGCCATGGTGGTCATCGGCGGCTCCGGCAACATGATGGGCGTTGCGCTCGGCGCGGTGCTGCTGACCTACCTGCCCGAGCGGTTCCGTGACTTCATCGACTGGCGACCGTTCATGGTGGGCGTGGCCCTGGTCGTGGTCATGGTGCTCAAGCCCACCGGCCTGATCCCGAGCAGACGCCGCGCGCGCGAGCTCAGAGACCGTGCGGAAGAAGCGGAGGCGGTCAATGTCTGAGTCCCCCAACGGCCGCCGCACCCTGCTCGAGGTCGACAACGTCACACTGCGCTTCGGTGGCGTGGTCGCGCTCAACGAGGTGAGCTTCAACCTGCACGAGGGGGAGATCCTCGGGCTGATCGGCCCCAACGGCGCCGGCAAGACCACCTGCTTCAACGTGATGACCGGCGTGTACAAGCCGACCGACGGCCAGGTCCGCTTCGACGACCAGCAGATCAGCGGCAAGAAGCCATTCATCATCAACCACATGGGCATCGCCCGCACGTTCCAGAACATCCGGCTCTTCCCCGAGATGACAGCGATCGAAAACGTGATGGTCGGTGCCGACTCCCGGCATACGACCAGCGTCATGGGCGCGCTGTTCGGCCTGCCCCGGTACAAGCGCCGGCCGCACGAGATCAGCGATAGCAACTCGGTCCTGGCCTGGCTCCAGACGTCGTTCTTGATCTCGCGGCACAAGCGCGAGGAGCTCGACGGCGAGCACAAGGCTCTCGAGCTGCTGCGCTTCGTCGGGATCGCCGACCGCGCCAACGAGGTGGCGCGCAACCTGCCGTATGGGTACCAGCGGCGGTTGGAGATCGCCCGGGCACTGGCAACCGGACCCAAGCTGATCTGCCTGGACGAGCCGGCGGCGGGCTTCAACCCCGCGGAGAAGGCCGACCTGCTCCAGCTGATCAAGAAGATTCGCGACCGTGGGTACACTGTGCTGCTGATCGAGCACGACATGCGCCTGGTCATGGGCGTGACCGATCGGATCGTCGTGCTCGAGTTCGGCCGCAAGATCGCTGAGGGCACGCCGGATGAGGTCAGCCGCGACCCCAAGGTGATCGCGGCCTATCTGGGGGTACCCGATGAGTCTGCTTGAGCTGGAGAACATCACCGTCGCGTACGGCAGGATCGAGGCCCTGCACGGGATCAGCCTGCGTATCGAGGAGGGTGAGGTTGTGGCGCTGATCGGCGCGAACGGCGCCGGCAAGACGACCACGATGCGGGCGATCTCGGGTATCCGGGCTTTGAGCCAGGGCCGGATCACCTTCGCCGGTGAGGACATCAGCAAGCTGCGCGCCGACCTTCGGGTGATCCGGGGTCTGTGCCAGGCGCCGGAGGGCCGCGGGATCTTCCCGGGCATGACGGTCCGCGAGAACCTGGAGATGGGCGCGTACACGCGACGCGACGCCGCCGGGATCGAGCAGGACCTGCAGCGCGTGCTCACGCTCTTCCCGCGCCTGGGCGAGCGGATCAGGCAGCCGGGCGGCACGCTGTCCGGCGGCGAGCAGCAGATGCTGGCGATCGCGCGGGCGCTGATGAGCCGGCCGAAGCTGCTGCTGCTCGACGAGCCGTCGATGGGTCTGGCGCCCATGCTGATCCAGCAGATCTTCAACATCATCACGGAGATCAACCAGCAGGGCACGACCGTGCTGGTGGTGGAGCAGAACGCGCAGCAGGCGTTGTCGCGCGCGCACCGCGCCTACGTGATGGAGACCGGTGTGATCGTCAAGGAGGGGTCGGGCGCCGAGTTGCTCGACGATCCCGCTGTCAAGGCCGCATATCTAGGCGTTGCGTAACCCGCAAGATCGCGCAATTTGCCTGGCAATAGCCCGTTCGAGCTTTCCTCAACGGGGCTATTGCCAGGCAAATTGCGCGATCATGGCCGGCGTGTGCGGGATGCGGGCGTTGGGCGCGCGAGTAAAACTGTCGGAGGGCTGGCATAAGCTTCTCGGGTGACTGCGACCCTGCTGCTTCTAGACGGCCACTCGTTGGCATACCGGGCTTTCTTCGCCCTCCCGGTGGAAAACTTCTCCACCACCACGGGCCAGCCCACCAACGCCGTCTACGGCTTCACCTCCATGCTGATCAATATGCTCCGCGACGAGAAGCCCACGCACATCGCGGTGGCCTTCGACGTGTCGCGGCAGTCGTTCCGCAGCGAGCAATACAAGGAGTACAAGGCCGGTCGCAGCGAGACCCCCACCGACTTTCGTGGGCAGGTCAGCCTGGTGCAGGAGGTGCTCGACGCGCTGCAGATCAAGCATGTCCAGATGGAGGGCTACGAGGCTGACGACGTCATCGCCACCATGGCCAAGCAGGCCGTGGAGCAGGGGATGAAGGTCGTGATCGTCAGCGGCGACCGGGACGCGTTCCAGCTGGTGAGCGACGAAGTTACGTTGCTCTATCCCAAGCGGGGGGTCTCGGAGATCGCGCGGATGGATCCCGCCGCTGTGGTGGAGCGCTATGGGATACCGCCAAATCGTTATCGGGATCTGGCCGCGCTCGTCGGCGAAACCAGCGACAACCTGCTGGGGGTGCCCGGGGTCGGTCCCAAGACGGCGGCCAAGTGGATCATTCAATACGACGGCATCGACGGTGTCGTCGCCGCCGCCGACCAGATCAAGGGCAAGGCGGGCGAGAGCCTGCGCGAGCACCTGGCGTCGGTGATCCGCAACCACCAGCTCAACCGGCTCCTCGACGACCTGCAGGTGCCGCTGGCCATGCCCGACACCAAGTGGCACGGGTGGGACAGGGAGGCGGTGCATCGCGTCTTCGACACGCTCGAGTTCCGGGTGCTGCGCGACCGCCTCTACGACTACCTGGACAACGCCGAGCCCGAGGCGGAGGAGGGCTTCGAGGTCAACGGCCAGCTGCTGCGCGAGCCCGGTTCGGTCAAGGCGTGGCTCGACGCCCACTCGTCCGGGCCGGTCGGCATCGCGGTCAGCGGCACGTTCGGCCGCGGCACGGGCAACCTCACCGGCTTGGGCCTGGCCTCCGCCGGCAAGGCGGCCTGGTTCGATCCGTCCGAATTGGACAGCAAGGATGAGGCGGCGGTGGCCAAGTGGCTGGCGGACAAGAAGCGGCCCAAGGTGATCCACGATGCCAAGCCCGCGATGCTCGCCTTCTCCGCCCGCGGGTGGGAGCTTAACGGGCTGAGCAGCGACACGGCCTTGGCGGCCTATCTCGCCCGGCCCGACCAGCGCAGCTATGACCTGGCCGACCTGGCCCTGCGCTACCTGCACCGGGAGCTGCGCGCCGAGGCGCCCGCCAGCGAGAGTGGCCAGCTGACGATCGAATTCGACGAGAAGCCCGACACCACGCTCGCCGAGGCGCTGATGCTGCGGGCCCGCGCCACCCTGGACCTCGTCGAGGCTCTCTCGGCCGAGCTCGACCGCGCCGGTGAGCACGGCGGAAACCGTCTGCTGCAAGAGGTCGAGCTGCCGCTGGAGTTCGTGCTCGCCGAGATGGAGCGCACGGGCATCGCCGCCGACACCCACTACCTGTCGGAGCTGGAGGCGTTTTTCGCCGCCGAGGTGAAGTCGGCGGCCCAGGCGGCCTACCAGATCGTGGGGCGGGAGTTCAATTTGGGCTCGCCCAAGCAGCTGCAGGAGATCCTGTTCGAGGAGCGCAAGCTGCCCAAGACCAAGCGCATCAAGACCGGCTACACCACCGATGCCGAGTCGCTGCAATCACTTTTCGTGCAGACCCAGGATCCCGTGCTGGAGCACCTGTTACGCCACCGCGATGTGGCCAAGCTCAAGTCCACTGTGGACGGTCTGCTCAAGTCGGTCAGCGACGACGGGCGCATCCACACCACCTTCTTCCAGACCGTCGCCGCCACCGGCCGCCTCTCGAGCACCGACCCCAACCTGCAGAACGTGCCGATCCGCACCGAGGAGGGCCGGCGGATCCGGCGGGCCTTCATGGTGGGGGAGGGCTACGAGTCGCTGATGAGCGCCGACTACAGCCAGATCGAGATGCGCATCATGGCCCACCTGTCCGAGGACGAGGGGCTCAAGGAGGCGTTCGCCTCGGGCGAGGACCTGCACTCCACCATCGCCGGCAAGGTTTTCGACACCGACAAGGTGACCCCCGACCACCGCCGCAAGATCAAGGCGATGAGCTATGGCCTGGCGTATGGGCTTTCGGCCTATGGGTTGTCGCAGCAGCTGGGCATCTCCACCTCCGAGGCCAACGGGTTGATGGAGGGCTACTTCGCCCGCTTCGGCGGCGTCCGCGACTACCTGCACCGGGTGGTCGGGCAGGCGCGGCGCGACGACTTCACCGCCACCGTGCTGGGCCGGCGGCGCTACCTGCCCGACCTCAACAGCGACAACCGCCAGCGCCGCGAGATGGCCGAGCGCATGGCGCTCAACGCCCCGATCCAGGGCTCGGCCGCCGACATCATCAAGGTGGCGATGCTGCGCGTGGACCGGGCGCTGAAGAAGGCCAAGCTGCGCTCGCGCATGCTGCTCCAAGTGCACGACGAGCTGGTGTTCGAGGTGGCGCCGGGCGAGCGGGAGGCGCTGGAGGCGTTGGTGCGCGAGCAGATGGGCGGGGCATACGACCTGAGCGTGGCGCTTGAAGTGTCCGTGGGTGTCGGAGCCAACTGGGACGCGGCGGAGCACTGAGCTTCGTGATCCTTGTGACGCTCGCAGCGCCCGCGACGGGATTTCGCGCTGCGAGCGTCACAAGGATCTAGGCACGGCCAAAGGAGCGGATCCGCACCGGCTTCCTGCGCCGGCTGGAGCGCCGGGTGGGGCGGCCGATGACCGACTTCGAGCTGCCGCGACGGCTGAAGACAACGGCACGGAGCCTGCCGCCGGCGCTGATCCTGCACGACCGCCTGGACAAGGAGGTCCACTTCCGCGATGGGGAGACGCTCGCCGCGGCCTGGCCCGGGGCGGAGTTCATCGCCACGGAAGGGCTGGGTCACCGGCGCATCATGCGGGACCCGGCGATCATCGAGCGCCTCGTGTCACATGTGGCGGGCGTCAGGGTTTGATCGAGCAGAAGATCGCAGTGCCGGGGAAGAGGCGGCCACGCAGCGGGGACCACTGACCCCAGATCCGCTCGTGGCCCTCCGGCCACTCCGGCTCGATCAGGTCCACGAGCCGGAAGCCCGCGGCGACCAGCTCCCGGATGCGGTCACCGAGCGTGCGGTGCTGCTCGATGTAGGTGGCCGCTCCGGTCTCGTCGTGCTCCACGTAGGAGCGGCGATCGAAGTACGAGTGCACGGCGACCAGGCCGTTCTCGGTCGGGTCGTCAAGGAACACCCACCGCATCGGGTGGGTGATCGAGAAGACCCAGCGGCCGCTCGGGCGCAGGACGCGATAAACCTCCCGCATGACCAGGGCGGAATCCTCGACGAACGGGACGGCGCCGAAGGCCGTGAACACGATGTCGAAGGAACCGTCCCGGAACGGGAGAGCGCTTGCATCGGCTTGAACAAGCTTTATGGGTACCCCCGAAGCCTGGTTTTGGTCGACAGCGTGCTTGAGCATCCCCGCCGATATGTCGAGCCCGATGACGTCGGCGCCCCGCGTCGCGAGCCATCGGCTCGCCGCCGCCGCCCCGCAGCCGAGTTCCAGAATTCGCTTTGCGCGAACGTCGCCCAGCAGGTGGACATCTGCCTCACGCAGGCCCTCAGGGCACCAAACGAGGTCAACTAGCCCCAGAAAGTCACCGTGCTCGTTGTGATAATTGTCCGCGTCACCGTCCCACCAGGCACGGGAGGCCTTAACGTTCTCCTCGGGCGTTACTGAGCGGCGAGTCACCCCAGGTTCCCCGGTTGGCTGCATTGACTGAGGATATGGGTGGGTTGGAGAGCTGCGTCACCACAGGGGTGGGGTTGCGCCGTGTGGTAATGGGCACGGTAAGCTGTTTCAGGCGCTCGTACGTTTTGGCGGTTCTCAGCAGGGAGCAGATCCGCCTCTATCTTGAAAGA
>Ga0075418_10000472_pt1 | contig 42521 bp, 41 predicted proteins | sample SoiMetdeltSBSDD2_FD_81776 | JGI IMG/M metagenome (GOLD analysis project Ga0075418, IMG submission 81776) | Bulk soil microbial communities from a Populus tree surrounding site in Tennessee, USA - Soil MetaG P. deltoides SBSDD2 | ecosystem: Environmental > Terrestrial > Soil > Tree plantation...
GCACGCGCAAGCCCCGCTGCGGAGCGAGCATGCGCAGCGCGTGGTGCGCCGAAGAACCAGTTCTCGTTCACGACGGCGTCACGCAGGCGCGATGGACGCGCCGTGCATCGAAGCGATTCGGTCTCCGAGTCCGCCTCCGCTCCCAGTGCTGGGCAAGTCGCGTACCTACGAACAGCGGCCCAGGTGGGGAGATCGACGCCGGCAGAGCGTCGACGTCCGATGCGGGTGGAAATGCGCCCGTAACCTTAATGATCTTAATCGCCTTACGGGGACGCTGCCGCAACCAGCACACTGGCGAGTCTTTCCGAAAGCGTCCTCCATGAGGTGCCGATTCCAGCTCAATCACGAGCTCTCGTGTTCCTGGGTCACCGCTCCTTCTCTGGGAACGACATCGACCAACCGGGGCCGTAGCCAAGGACATGACCACGCTTCAACAACTCAGCCCGCAGTGCCTTTCGCCCCAGCGCCCGCGCCACGTAGATCGTGTTGCGCGTCGTGTGCATCCGCTTCGCCAACACCGTCGGGGACTCTGTCCCCCCTGCTGCCAAATCCGCGAGTAGCACGGTGCGTTGCTGCGGACTCAAGTCATGCACGCAGGCAAGGACATCGGCAAGGAACGGGTCCTGCGGCACAGGCTGGGCCTCGGCGGCTGTCGATCGAGGCACCATCAGGTGCCTGGCGCTACTTCGCGCCACGATGTAGGCCCATGTGCGTGCCAGGCCGAGCTCGGGATCCCTTGACTGGCCCGACCCAGCGCTTCTGACCTGTCGCTTGGTTCCTCCATGGATCACCATCGTCCTCGCGCCTCCTCGCGCGATGACCGAGAGCCCATGGCCCCGTAGCGCGTCCATGCTTCCGCGCCCGGAGGCCAATGGGCTTGGTCACCGGTGATACCCGTGCCCCTTAACTATCTTAGCGCGGCAGATCGGGCTGGCCGCCTGAAGCCTGCCTCAAGCCTGCGTGCACGGCGCACTTCGGCGAGTCTCGCGACTTTCGGAATTCTGCGACACTCCAACGTCGGGTCTTGCGTGTTCGATTTCGACCGATCGCTAGTCGCTAAGATTCTTAGTTTCCCGCGTGCCTGCCGTGGCGCGGACTGTCATAACCCCGGCATGCTAAACGCTATCAAGAAGCGCCGCCGTCAATCCGACGGCAACTCGAAGTCTGACCAAGTCCGCGCGCTGCTCGCCAAAGGCATGTCCGCTGGCGACATCGCCAAGAAGGTTGGCTGTTCGACGAACCTCGTCTACGTCGTGAAGTCCACCGGCGGCGCGAAGGGAAAGCGTGCCAACGGCACCCGACTGGGCGGTCGCCGGCCGAACGGAGACTCGAAGTCGGATCAGGTGCGCGCCCTGCTCGCCACAGGCATGAGCGCGGCCGACATCGCCAAGAAGGTCGGCTGCACCACCGGGCTGGTCTACGTGATCAAGTCGAAGATGGGCAAGAGCGGCAAGCGTGGTCCTGGGCGCGCGGCGAAGGTGGGCTCGCGGTCAAGCCTCGACGGACTCGCCGGCATTCTCGACTCGGTGAAGAACGCCGAACGGGAGCGCGCTCAGTTGCGCGCGGCACTCGAGAAGATCCAGGCGCTGCTCGCATCGGCGCTGGCTTAGTCGCTAAGGATCTTAACGAAGGCGCCGCGCCTGCCGCCGGACCGCACCGCTTCGCTGCTCAACCTCGTGCCGCGACAGATCCGAAGATCAGGCATGAGCGACGACGGGCGACCGCGTCGACCTCGACGGCAAGCTCGATCCGTTGCTCGGCGAGATGCCACCCCTCCGCCATCTCCAAGTGAACCAGACTCCCTACGAGAAGAGGCTGCACAAGGCAGTCGCCGAAGCGAAGGCGGCGCGCGACCACCGGTCTGCGGGCTTGCTCGAAGACATGATCAAGCTCGTGCGTGAGGGCCACTACGGCAAGACGCAGGTTCGGTTTCCCTTCCTGCGGCCAGTGTATCGCGGGCAAATCGGAGCGCCGCCGATGAGTCGCAAGGAGGATGTGTGAGACATCGCACGAGGCAACGCCCGAACGCGAACGGCTCGCTGGCGACTTGCAGGCCCCTGAGACGCTGACCGGGTTGCCAGTGCTTGCCAACCTTCCTGGCGGCAACGTCGGCGCGCGCCTTCGCAAGTAGGCGGCTGTTCCACCGCATCACGTGCTCGCCGAAGAGCGTTGAGGGAAGGTGGCTTGCGCCACCCTGTGAGGATGCCGGGCGCCAGACAGGTCGTCGCGAAGCGCGAGGGTTGTGGATCGCGATGCGGCAACGGCATTCCGCTCCAGGTGTCCAACGACAACGGCCGATGCCATGGGTGTCCCCCTGACATCCCCATGAAAGCCAATTACTCGCCTCCCTCTGCCTGCTCGGCATGACTCCTCTGCTGTCGGCACAGCAGGCTAAGCCACTAATTGCCGAGGCCAGCGCTCCGCGCATCGTCGCAAACCCCGTGCAGCAACGCACGTTCGCCACCCTGATTGCGCACGTGCCCTCGGGGATCTCCATCTCCTGGATCAGGCGATCCTCGATGTCCGCCTGATGTCGTTGCCAGTTCTCGCCGACCTCGTGGGTCCGGACCTGGGTTCCAATCGACGAGGAACAAATCCACACTAGGCGCAGTTAAGAAAGCCGCGTATTGGGAGGGTATGCGACCGAGGCCATCGGCCTGCAGTTCAATCCAGCAGCCCTGGTAGCGGGGGCCCGGAGCGGCCATGACAAAGGACTGTGAGACCCCCGGTAAGGGACGATCGGAGCGGCCACGTCGCATCGTGGTGGAGAGTGAGCGGGCAGAGGAGGAGGAGAATGGCGTGGTGGCGTTGGATATCCCCAACGTGGTTTCCGAGACAGGGACGACTGGCGCGCTCGTGATTCCTTCGCAGGCCCAGTTCGAACTGATCCTGGCAAAGGCAGAAACCTGCGAAGAGCTCCTCCGCGTCGAGCGGATGGCGGCAGCTTGCGTAGACCTCACGAAGCGATGCGATCAGCTCAGAGGACAGTTGGCTGAGTCGGTGGTCTTTCGGCTGCGGTCACGACACAAGCTGGGGCTCGTCTTGATCCAAACAGTTTGGCCTGGTGGCAAGAGGACGAAAGGACGCAAAGACGTCTCGGAGGAACACCGCCTGCCGCGTACCCTCGACAGGCGTGAGGCGCGGAAGTGCCGGGAGCTTGCGAAGATCCCGGAGCCGCTCATGGAGGAGTACTTCAAGGCCATGACGTCTCTGGGCAAGTTGCCGAGCGAGGTGGGTGTGCACCGCTTTGCGGGTAGCAGGCAGAGAGACGACCAGGTCCCACCCAAACAGAGGAAGGCAAGAAAGCTAAGGGCAGCCACAAACTACGAGTTGGTGTTCTCATCCGCGATTCTCGATTGCGTGCAGCGCGTGCTCGGCCAAATCGACGTGTGCATCGGTGACGCCGAGGTCAAGTGCAGAGTCAGGCAGCAGGCAAACATCCTCCGAGAGCATGACTTGTGCGGAACCGTGTTCGTGGCGGAGTGTCTCCGTCCCGACGTGTGGTTGCCGAAGCTCGCGGCTCTGCGGAAGCAAGGGCAAGTCAACGAGGTGCTAGTCGCTTTGCCGGCGATGGTCTCAGAGCCTTGGTTCAAAGCCCTGATTGGGCACGAGGCGCAGTGGTCCTGCTGCTTCCCGACCGCTGTACGACCCCCGCTCCTGTTGGCGCACCTGGGGCATCACTACGGGTTCGAAGTGGCGTTCAGCGAGGTCGGAGCTGTTGTACATCCAGTAGACCTTTGTCCTGAACGGTGATGCGTCATCCGCAGGATAGTCTAGTCTAATGCGACGCAACAGGCCATTTCGGAACTACTTCGGTCAATGTCCCTCGCGGCGACCTTGACCAGTAGTTCGTGTCACGCCACCCTTAGCGAGGGGCTCGCTTTCGAGTGCTCGCTGATTTCGTTCAGCCAAGCCCGGCAGACATAGGAGAGCATCGACTCCCCCAACGTGCAGTCTAACTGACGCAGAATACAATTTGGGTCTTCAGGGAATCGTGTGGGTAGAGCGAGAGTTTGTAGCCGAATCGTAGCCCCGTGTGCAGGGCGCGAGGTTCTGGCAGATTTTGGAACCACCCTATCTCGATCCGAGGCGGTGCTTGACCTCATGCTGTTACCTTGACGAGATTGCAATAGGCTGTTAGACTCAACCGCGTCGTGGACTTTCAGTCCTGATTCTGATTATTTCCAGTTCAAGGTGACCAAATGGACCCTCAACGATTGCTTGCAAAACTGGCGGCGACGGCGCTGTGTTTGTCCTGCTTGGCTGCGTGGACCCAGGCCTTCGTCCCACCACCGTGTGATGTCCTACCGCCGGTACACCCAATTAGCGGCCTCAACTGCGTGCGAAACGGCTGCCCTGTGGCAAGCACCTGCCAGGTGAATATCACCGTCTTCGGCCCAGGAACCGACGGTGAGTATCTACGCGCGTTCTGCGAGTGCGGCACGCAGGGGGAAGCCGCCTGCTGCCACCTGATCGCGATCCAGCCGGCTGGTGGTTCTTGGACTGCGGGTGTTGCTGGTCAGTGCACTCCCTGTCCCCTCCAAAACACCTGCGTCCTGGTTAGTGGCCAATCGTCGTGCTAGTGGCCGTCCCTTAGAAGATGCAGGCGGAGCGTTCGCTCCGCCTGCTGTGTCGGGTTTTGTAACCGGAGGGAACAGACAGATGCGCGGAGTCACCTTATCCAAGATTGCCGTGCCGACGGCGATCGTAATCGGTGTAGTGTTGTGGACCTGGCCACGTGCAACTACGACAGTACCAATCGCTACGCCGATTCCGCGTGGCGAAGTGACGGTTCAGAAGACGCGCCTCCTAGAGCCAGACACTGAGCGCGTGCCTGTTCTGGTGGAGGAGGCTCAGACGGCGCCCGCCGAAGGGACGTCTCAGTTAATTGTCCGGCCCATGAGCAATGGTAACCCGATTCTTGACGCAACCGTCCTGGTTTACGCTCCGAGCGAGTGTATCGCGGCCGGACGGGATGAGGAACACAGATACGTGCTGCCGGTCGAGCGACTGGTGCGCATGCAGGATGCAGCACCCGCCTTGCTTGTGGGGGCGCCGCACCATTCCGCCGTGGTCAAGGCATTGGTACAAACGAGCGGTGAGATTGTCGTAGACCTTGAGCCGGCCCTCGAAGTTACAGGGTCCGTCACGCTGGAGGATGGTACGCCACCGTCATGTGAGCTAACGGTAGTCGCATGGCCGGGGTGCCAGGCTATCAACATTCCCCTCCTTCGAGAAGTCATCGCTGGAGTGCCTGCATATCCCGCCGCGCGAACGGACAAGCATGGCGCGTTTCGTCTGAAGGGGCTAAAGCGTGGAGTGCCCTATACAGTCGCGTGTGGCGGCGGTGGCTTCGTCTCCAAACACAACGTCTTCGGAGTCACGACCGCGAGCCAAGAACCACTGACCTTGGTCGCTTGGCGCATGTTCGGCTGTGCGACTCTGCTACGGGACCAGGACGGCCAGCAGATCGTTGCGTCTTCGTTCGCATCCTATCAGTCGAGCGCTACCCGCAGTTCTACCGCTAGCCTTGTGACTTTCGTTTCCGCTGACCTTGTTCTCGCTGGGATAGCTCTACCGGATGGAACGGGAAGGAGTTGGCACGACTGCTGCTTGGTGAAGGCCGCAGTACCCGAAGACTCGCTTCGCGTAACGTATGTCTACAATGTGTTGGGGTACGAAGAGACACAAGTGGAGTTGCAGCTTGGCCCTCTCACGACCGGCCGTATGCCGCGGCACGAGGTGAGGTTGCGACGGTGGGCAGAGGGATTCGGAGACGTTCATGTTGACGTAGGTTGGAAAGGCCACGCTGCGCAGCGCCCCTTTGTGCTCGGGGACGCGGTGTGGACTTTGATGGTGACACCCCTTACGGGCGCATCTCGTCTGCTCACAATGCCTCTTGTGAATTTGCGTGAGCCTGGCCTGTTTTTGCAGGGAATGCCGGTTGGAAGCTATCATCTTTCGCTTGTTAGGCCGAATGCGGAGGACTTGGGGGAAACCGATGGCATTGCGAAATGGACAGTAGATGTGAACAGGGGTTCCACCGCGCGGGTGGAATGCGACCTGGGTCACTTGTGCTGCCTTGCAATCGAGGTGCGCGACTCTCTCCATGGAGATTTATACGAAGGCCCGCTGCGCTTGACACTTAGAAAAGCCGGCGGGCTTTATGTGCAGATGCTGTTTGCGCGCCGTCCGTACCGACTGGACGGCCTTCAGGCCGGCGTCTATGCGCTGGAGGTCTCTGGAAGTTCCCTAATTGGCGGGGCCGCAGATGATCTTGCAGCGGGCCCACTGGAGGTCGTGGCGCTTTCCGGTCAAACTGTTGAGGTGGCAACCCTCTGGAGTACGCGATGAACAGGGAATGGTTCTGTTTGGACACGGGATCATGGGCAATGCGGATCGTCCTGTGCGCTTGTTTGTGGGGCTTTGGCTTGCTCAAGCTCGCGGCGGGGCCCTTGCATCATACTGGCACTTGGGCAGTGCTGATATGGGTTGCGGCGATAGTAGAGTTTCTGGCTGGCCTCTTGATCGTCACTCCCGCATGGCAAACCGGTGCTGCGCTGACAATTGTCCTCGGGTTCGCTGGCCTCGTAGTCGTCGTGGTGTTCAAGGCCATGGGCTTGAATGTGTCCCGCTGTGGGTGCTTCGGGCGCCTTATGGTTTCGGAAACATTGCATATAATCATCTGCGTTGCATTAGTCGCTACTGCGGCTTCTCTGCTGAGCACTGCTGTGACAAGGAAAAGCGGCTTTCCTGACATTCGTGTGGGTGCCTGAGATTGGAGGGGGAGACCATGGAGTGGTTGATCGCGCTCCTCCAGGATCTGGAACAACGGGATCCAGTAGACCCCCGTCGATTCCATGGCCACGCTCTTCACCCCGCATGCCGTCAGCCAGTCCGCAAGCCGGTACAGATCAGCCGTGTAGGCTTCGAACTCCCGCACTGGCTGGTCGTCTCGATCCTCCGGCACCGCCACGAAATGATTAAATGATTCGCCGATCCCACGTCGATCCCGGCCGCGTTCACGTTGATCCGCTCCATCGCTGCAGACTTCCTCTTCCGCTTACTCGATCTCGAAGCCACTCGACACCTCCGTGGATCAAAAGCGACAAGACCCAACAGAAGAAGCTGTTTCAGGTGGCGATTGTCGAAATCGTGGTCGCAGTAGGCGGCAACGCTGCCGGATTCCTTCGGTTCGATGCGGGCACCGTCAGCGCCAAGCTTGAGGCACAGGGCGCCAACACCGCCATCCTCGGAGCCTTGGACGACCTGACCACCGCTGATCCGAGCCAGCCAACTCAGCTCACTAAAGCCCAGGCCCTGAAGCTCGTCGAGCGCATCGAAGCCGGCACGGACCAGGAACTTGTAACCGCGAAGACTGCCCTTCGACTCAAGGTCGAGAACTTCCCAACCGGCACGCTGACACCCGATGCAGTCCGCGTCGTGCGCCCAATGATCGATCCCATGCGCCGCATGCGCCGGTGACTCCAACCACTCTCGATGTGACCTCATCACATTCCCTGTAGCATGCGACAGGAAGTGCCCGCACTGGATCCCCGCACACCTGTCCGTCGATGACCGACCTTCACGCACAACTTGAGGATTGGTTGGCCAAGAGTGGCTATCCGCTTGAGATGCGAGTGGCCTCCGTGCTGCGCAAGACCGGGTTCTTGCCAATTCAGTCTGAGACCTATCAGGATCCTGTCGACGCCAAGCCACGCGAAGTTGATGTGGTCGGATACTTGCATCACTTGCCAGTGGAGAAGCCTCGCCCCCAAGGACTGCACGAGGTGCACTTTGCCTTGGTATGTGAATGCAAATTCTCCCCTGACAAACCTTGGGTTCTATTCACGGCTGCGCGGGATGGAGTGAACTCAGTTGCGCAGATTCAGCAGATCGCCGCCTCAAAGCTTGGCAAGGGCCTTCTCGTTCCCTCTTCCGAAGCTGCCAGACTCCAGAACATGCCGTTCTTTCAAGGTCCGCCCAGGCTTGGATACTCAGTAACTACCGCCTTCGGGAGAGATGATGACAAGGACAAGGACCGAGCGTACGACGCGCTTCGCTCCGTCGCACATGCCACTCGCGGCATTATGGATCACTACAGCACCCTGCAAGTCGGCAAGCCGGCCTTTGCGTGGCCCGTTGTCGTGCTTGAGGGTCGCCTGTTTGAGTGCTATCTTGGAGTGGACGAAGATCCTCAGTTGCTTGAAATCGAATACGGCTTGCTCGCGTGGCGCAACAGAATCCTCGGCTTTCACTCATTCGTGCACGTCGTCACGTTCAGCGGGTTTGCGGCCTTCTCCCAAAGAGCCCTCATTGCCGCCAAGACACTCCTGGAGTACTCATATCTAGCGCAGAAGCGTACGTAGCCGCATGCTCAAGGCAATGCGACCCGGGACACTGACCACCACGACCGGCTACTTCCGTGCCTGACGCGCCAACTTCCGAGTGATGAGGTTGAGCACTCCCATTGCGAATGAGTAGCACATGACGGCATCCTCCCTTGATGCCTCGATCCTTGGCGCCAAGGCGGCAGTCTTCTGTTCTGTACGATGAAGGAACTTGGACGCTAGCTTGTATTGGCCCTGTACGCTGTCGTTGAGTGCCTTGATGGCTTCCTCCGAATAGCCGTCAGCCAGGAGGAGAGCACGCAAGTGCGTGTCATCGCGCAGCAGTTCCCACACTGGGCGAAGGTCCTCGATTACGTCTCCCCATTCTCCCATCGCGCAGCGATCTTGAGCCTTCCTGGCTGCTTCGACGGCTGCCTGCACCCTCAGGACTGTCTCGGACGCCTCGCCGAAGACTCGTGGGCTTGGCAACTCAACGACAAGATACTGCGTAGACAGAAACGCTGCCTCGAAATCATGGAGCCATTCTGCTGAGGGGATCGCGATGGGCACCTCCTGTCGGGAAACGTCCCTCGCGAGGAATGCTGGCCCGGAGGCGCCCGATACAACCCACATGTTGGTTATCGGAGTGCTGAACTGGATCATGCCAGGTGTTTCATAGACGACAACATTTGCTTGCCCTCTCCCTTCTTTGGAGTCGCGCACTTGCTGACCTAAGGTGAACGTGGCGTTGTAGGCACGCGAGACAAGCGCAACCGTCTCGACCATGCACTTGAGGACCACATCTCCGCGTCTGTTACGGTGACGGCAAGTCTGAAGGAACTCCAGCGCCCTTGGCCCAAGCACCCAAGGCGCGCGAACTGCCATCCTGCGGTCGCTCGACCCCGGCCGCTCCACCTCCACCTCCAGTCTACTATCTCCCAGCTCAGCCGCATGGCATGTTCCGAGCCGCTTGTTATCTTCCGAGAAGACTGTCATGGCACAACTCAAGGGCACTTCTCGCCCATGAGGGAAGTTCAACACCACTTCCATGGTGATGGTCGGTTCTATCGCCTCGGAGCACAACTTCGGGCTAACTGATTCAACTCGCATGGTCGTCGCGTCGGGTGGTCAGGGCGTAGTCAGCGAAAAGCGTAGTCAGCCACATCGGTCGCTGCTACTGGCAATCCATCAGTGATGGCGAGACGTTCCACCCGGCATCCCGTGCCCCAAGGGCCCCGCCGCTCAACGGGGCCATTCCGACAGCAACAGCTTCGGCCCACGCGAGCCATGCTTCAACCTCCGGGGTCCGAGGATCGACTTCGACGCTGGCACGAGCGCGACAGGCACCGATGAAATTCCTGAGTTCGGTGACACGAGCGTGGGCCGATGCTGCGGCGAGCAGCGCCGCGACGCGTTCTCTCCCTGATCGGCGACTTCAACCAGATGCTGGCAAACGAGGAGACGTCCCCGCCTGCGCGCCCCTTGCCGGAACGGGCGCGTGCCCGCATGCTTCGCCATTGAGGGGCATGCGCGGACGTGCTGGTCCGCATCTGCAGAACCAGGTCGCCACATGAACGCCACGATCCATGTTGCCAGCATCGTCGCCGTCGCTCTGAGCGCGCTTCCCGCAAGCACACAGACTTGGACTCAGTTGGCGCCGGCAGCAAGCCCGCCTTCTCGTTGGGACCACGCAATAGCCCACGACTCCGCCCGCCAACGCTTGGTTCTGTTCGGAGGTATCGGCGGCCCCCTTCTCGGCGACACCTGGGTGTGGACCGGCCTCACCTGGACGCAGTTGACGCCGCCAGCAAGCCCATCGGCCCGACGCGAACACGCGATGGCCTATGACGCTGCCCGTCAGCGCATTGTTCTGTTCGGAGGTTACGGCAACGGCGGCTTCCTCGGCGACACCTGGGAATGGGACGGCACCAACTGGCTTGCGGGCTTCTCCTTGAACTATCCGAGCCCGCGCTACCAGCACGCGATCGCCTACGACGAGATGCGCCAGCGCGTGGTTCTGTTCGGAGGTAGCAACGGCCCCACTCTTCTCGGCGACACTTGGGAGTGGGACGGCACCAACTGGATTCAGTTGTCGCCGCCACGCTAACAAGTCCCGCAGTCGCCGCCGCCTACGGTTCTGGTTGCGGGTCCCCAGCACTCGGTTTCGTCCCCGATACGAACGGCCGGCCATTGCTCGGACAGATTGCGAGTGCAACCATCGTCGACGCACCGACGCCAGTGGCCGCTGTAGCAATTGGCGGGAGCAACCAGTTCTTCGGCCCGTTCGCCCTTCCCGTGCCCCTGGCAGGAATCGGGATGCCAGGATGCGACCTTCTGCAGTCTGCAGACATCCTTGGACTCGGAACTTCGCCGCTGACTCCGTCCACGCTTTCCTTCTCGCTTGCGATTCCAAATCTGCCAACCCTGCTCGGCTTTCACCTCTACTTGCAGGCATACGCCTTCGCACCCGGAGTGAATCCCTTGCAGATCATCATCAGCAACGGGATCGACTGGCTCCTCGGAAACGTCTGACGGGTTGAAGTGCGCGCCGTTCTCCCCCCGTTGGCTGAACAGCGCGGAGTCCACGGCGCGCGCCTCGGCCGTGCAGACCTCAGTCATGCGAACCTGAGCCGCGCGGGGCTCGGCGGCGACTGATCCTGTTCGCCACGCCCTGGCTTGTTAGGATCACTGACCTTGAGCCTTCCGTCCACTCGCACCTCCAAGCGGCTCCCAACCCGCACGAGGTCTTCGCGTGGAACCGTCCGCATCCGCTCCCCCGGTCGAGATCGTCCCGATCTCCCGGCTCTACTGCTCGCCCGCCAACCCCCGGAAGAACGACGCCGCTGTCCCGCACGTCGCGGCATCGATCCGCCGTTTCGGCTGGCAGCAGCCCGTCGTCGCGCGCCGCACCGGCGAAGTGATCGCCGGTAACACTCGCCTCAAGGCGGCACAGAGCCTCGGCATGACCGAGGTCCCGGTGTGGTGGTTCGACGGCAACGACCTCGATGCGGTCGCCTTCTCCGTAGCCGACAACAGAAGCCATGAGCACTCGTCCTGGGATGAACCCTCGCTGATTCAGCTTCTGGAGCAGCTCAAGGCCGAGGACGCACTCGACGGCGTCGGCTACGGCACCGAGGACATCGACGCGCTGGTGCAGAAGCTCCGCGACGAGGAAGAGGTCGACCGTGACCTGGCCGACGACGGCCCCGACGAACCGCCCGCTGTCGCGATGGCGCGCACCGGGGACTTGTGGCTGCTGGGTGACCACAAGCTGCTCTGCGGTGACTCGACCAGCCTCAAGGACGTCCACCGCGTGATGGGCAGCGACAAGGCCGCACTCGTCGCGACCGACCCGCCGTACCTCGTGGACTACACGGGCGAGCGCCCCAACGACTCGGGCAAAGACTGGACCGCCACCTACCGCGAGATCGACATCCAGGACGCCGACGGCTTCTTCCGCGCGGTATTCGTGAACGTGCTCGACGTGCTCGGGCCGAAGGGCGCGATCTACTGTTGGCACGCACACAAGAGGTGCGGCGACATCCAGCGCATCTGGCGCGAGCTCGGGATCCTCGACCACCAGCAGATCATCTGGGTGAAGCCAACGCCGGTCTTTGGCCGAGTTTACTGGCACTTCCAGCACGAGCCGTGCGTGATGGGATGGCGACAAGGTGACAAACCCGAGCACGACGGCGTGCACGAGCACACGAGCGTTTGGACCGTCGACTGGGACGGGAAGGCGAGGATCTCCGGGGATCACCCTACTTCGAAACCCGTCGAGCTCTTCGTCCGCCCCATCAAGAAGCACACCAACGTCGGCGACATCGTGTTCGAACCGTTCAGCGGCAGCGGCTCGCAGCTCATCGCGGCCGAACGCACGGGCCGTAGGTGCCGAGCCATCGAGATCAGCCCGCCCTACATCGACGTTGCGATTCGTCGCTGGCAGAAGGCGACTGGCAAGGACGCGACGCTCGATGGCGACGGCCGCACGTTCAACGAGATCGCGGCCGACCGAGGAGTGGCGCCGTGACACGCAAGACTACGAACAAGCGGCTGGACGCGGCGGCGAACGCCATCGGCAGCCGACCGCTCCAGTTGCAGGCGATCGACTATGCGTATGCCGGGTTCCTGCGAAACGGTGAGCTGCCCGAAGACTGCCGGCTCGCGTGGTCCGTCCTGAAGCGCGCTCTCCACGCACGCAAACCGCCCGTCGAAACGGCAAGCGCCGACTCGTTGCAGTGGGCGCTCCAAGGCAGCACGAACGAGCACCGCGCGGCATCCGGCAATCAGGGTGGCTACATCAGCGGCCCGCCCCGCGAGCAGGTGTTCAAGGAAGCCGTGCACTCCTCCGCCGGGCCGCGCCAATTTGCGCGCTTGCTGATCAGCTTGCTGGTTGGCGCCGGCAGCGACCCGACCGACCCCGAGTTCATCCCGTCCGACCTGGAGTTGCCCGAGTTCGGCGGTGTTGCGATGAGCGCCCTTGGCTGGCCCGATCAGTGGGTGAAGCCGCCTTACGAGCAGCAGATGCAGCGCGTGATGCAGCAGCACGCCGCCCTGCGCGCCATCCCTGATCGCACCGATGCGTGGTATCGGGACGCCGCGGCGGGGCTCTCGGGGTTCCTGACGAACGGCGAGGTGCCGGCCGACGGCGTGGTGCGCCTGTTCGCGCTGACGGTCGGCGAGATGTTCGCGATCCACGGGCACTACTTCGGGCGCGGCCACGAGGAGTTGCTGGCGGCGTTCGACGCAGTCGCGAAGGTCAGCGGAGACCAGCGCGAGGCGGCGTTGCTGCACCTGGGAGCCGTGCAGGCACGCAGCCGGGAGGCTGGGTAGCCATGCGTACTCGTGACAAGCGCATAGGACAGGTGCGGCGCGCGATCTCCGTGGCCCCCATCCGCCGTAGGGTGCTGAAGGAGGCGTACGAGATCTTCCAGTGGTTTGGCGACTTGCCCGACGAGGACCAGATCGCCGACGCAGTGCTTCGACGGGCGCTTCGAGGTGGCGCTACGCAGGATCCCCGTGAGGAGAGCCACCTCGAGAAGTTGCTCCGCGTGACCGTGCTCCGTGAGCGTCGCGAGCACGGCGTCTCCCAGCAACCCAACGTGCGCGAATCGCTGTTCTGCGAGGCCATGGACGCGAACCCATACGTGAGGAAGATCGCACGAGCTGCGATCGCGGTGGAGGTGGCCCACGACGGCAACGTCGAGGACCCGAACTTCGCAGCGCACCACGGGATTCCCAAGCACAACTCCGTCGCCATGCACGTGCTTGGCTACCCGCAGAAGTGGGTGCGCCCACCCTACGAGGAGCAGGCGGCGCGGCTGTTCGCGCGCCAGGACGAGCTACGCGAGCGCATCCCGAACCCGAACGAGGACCCGGACTGGTTTGAGGAGCAGGTCGACGTGACTCTTGAGTTCCAGAAGACAGGCGTGCTACCCGAGGACGACCTGCGGCGCGATGCGCTGCTTGCGCACATCGAGCTGGACGCGCTGGTCCTGCACAAGCGGGGCCGTGACGTGAGCGAGCTGATGATGCTGCTCGATCGGGCGGCGAGGGCGGAGGGCGAGGAGCGGGAGGAGGCGATCGAGCGGGTGTGCGCGATGGCGGCAGAGGGGCGGATCTACTGACCCAGCGCCGCGGCGCATCCACGTTGGCATGCCACACTGCACCGGACACACGGTGCAGGCGCCTGGCCGCGCCGACCTACGATCGTTGCGCGCTTGCCAGGCGCCAGTGATACTCGCGGCCATGGAAGGCCTGCGAATGCACAAGCTCGCGATAGTGCTGGCAGCCCTGTCCTCAGTGTCGGCGCAGGATCCAGTGCCGGGTAAGCCCAAAGACGAGCCGAAGCCGGCAGCGAAGGTGGTGCTGCGCCTCAAGTGCAGTGATGTCATCCTGGAGACGGCGATGCAGGTGGGCAAGGAGTACGGCAAGACCAACCCGAAGGCGGAGGTAGCCGTGGTCGGCGGAGGTTCGGGGGCCGCGCTGGCGGGACTGGCGAACGGCAGCGTCGATGTCGCCATCACGACGAGGCAAACAACCCCCGAAGAACTGGCCGCGATTCGCGCCAAGGGCTTCGAGCCAATGGAGCAGGTCATCGGCTACGAGGATCTCGCGATCGTCGTGCACAAGGACAACCCGATCGAGTCGCTAACGGTCACACAACTTGCCGACATGTGGCGCGAGAAGGGCGCGACGACACAATGGTCGCAGCTGGGCGTAACGTTGCCAGACGGCAAGGATGCGGCAGTGCGGCTCGTTGGACGGCAGCAGAACACCGGGACCTACCTGTTCTTCAAGTCCGCCGTGCTCGGGCCGCGCGACCTCTTTCGGCTAGGCACGATCGACATGAACGGCACCAAGGACGTGGTCGATCAAGTCGCCAATACACCGAACGCGATCGGCTACTGCGCGCCGGCCTACGTCGTCGGCAACGTCAAGATGGTGCCGATCGCGGCCAAGGCCGGCAGCAAACCGATGTTGGCAACGGCGGAAGACGCCAGCTATCCGCTGCGGCGCGCGATCTACGCGTACTTTCACGACGAACCGACCGGCAACGTGAAGGCCTTCGCCATCTGGCTGCGGAAGGCCGAGGCGGTGAAGGCCGCCGGTCTCACGCCGCGATAACGCAGCTGACTGCCAGGGCCACGATCGTCGGTCCCGCGGCGCCTCTGCCATGAATGGCGCATTTCCTGACGAATCGGACCTCGGCGACTCGGCGCAAGCACGCCGGTCGCTGGCTACCATGCACGCTCCACTCGTCCGATCCTCTGAGGCGAACCCATGAAGTTCCCGTTGCTCATCCTGCCCCTCTTCCTGTTGACCAGCGTCGGCTTTGCGCCTCGAGGTGCTGCAGAAGCTGGTGCCGCAGGTGCCACCGGCTCGGGGTCCGTCCGAGATCGAGAGCAGCGATGACTGACGAGCTGAAACTGGCGAAGGACGTCGTGGACGGCGAGTTGGAGCTCCTCTGCACGGAGATGCAGTTGCTCTCTTGCCCGGGCTACCACGCGTCGATGTTCGATGGGACGGGGCTGATTCGCGCTGGACGCGGCGGGCGGCTGTCGTTCGAGATAGTCGGTCGGTACGACAGCGGTTTTCCACCGCTCGTGCGCACTCCCTCACTTCCCCATGGCCAGGTGCCCGAGCCAGACAACCACGTAATGCTTCGTGCCGTGGATTGTTACGGCAGAGAATGGCGCAGCAATTGGGTCATGCCGCGGGCTTCCCCACCGGGAAGTCGCTCGAACTGCTGGGCCGTTTCTTGTGCACTTGAGACGTTGATGCACTCTGAAAACAGGGCCTCGTCTGATAGCAGTGAAGGACGGCTCTACATTGAGTTGCCCGGAGCGATACCATTTGACCAGGCCACGCACATAAGCAAGAGAGTCGGCGAAGAGCAAGTTGAGACAGGATGGTCGCGAGACTGTCACGCGCGGACAATCGGCTCCGCGGAAGTCGAGTTCCGGGAGCATGAACGCCGTTGGCTGATAGTGCGCGCCCGGCAAAAGGATCCCGTGATGCCGGATTGGGCGGGCGTGATGTGTCAGGCTCTGTCACTGGCAACAGCTCGGACGGTGCGACCAGTCGTGGCCGTTCGCGAGTTCAACGCACGGACGGACATTGGCATCTTTTCGGGTCCGTTTTCGCACCCGCGGTCGTTTCTGCCCCGGCCCGTACCTCCCACGGATGAGCAGAACTTCTGGGTCTTGATTCAGAAGTTCTTCGAGTGGGCACGTTCCGTCGATGTCGCGGCGGCGAGCGGCGTCTTCGAGGAACTCAGCGGCATCAGAAATGGGTCCACGGGTTCGATTCGGACGGCGGCCTTGACGTTGGCGACGGCTTTAGAGTCGCTTGCTGAGGCCTTGCTCCCCTGCAGCGAGGCCAACACGGAGTCAGCGGGCAGTGTCGAGTTGCTTCTCGGTCATGTGCGGAAATGGGAAGGGGATCCCACGATTCGGCAGCGGGCGGAAAGCATGCTCGGCTCACTTAAGAGGGTGCGACCTGTCGATCGCCTTCACGGCTTTGCGAACAACCGAAGCATCGCGGCTGAACTCGTCAACGCATGGAAGAGGTTGCGTGACATGGCAGCGCACGGAAGGGCACCAGATGCGTCTCAAGTGCTCTACGATAGGTACTTCTCGACAGCCGAGCTTCTCTACAGAATACTCGCTTTCGCGATTGGTTATGAGGGATCGATTTGCGCCACTGCGACGCGTGGCTGGAAGCTCGACGAGTGGGGTTTTCCTGCGGCAACCGTGACAGACGAGCGTTGATCCATCCGCTCGGTCCCACCGTGCCGCGGCACGCCGTTGGCGGAACTTGACTGGTCGCATGCTTGGGGAGATGTGACCCCGCCGGCCTGCCACCGGCCCAGACCACCGTTGACCAACGGTGGATCAACGGTGCCCAGGATGCGCCGTCTGACTCCGCCTGTTACCCTGTTGCTGACGAGCCGCACGTCCAAGCACCGCTCGAAGGGGCTCCAACCCATTACAGAGTCATCGCTTGGACAACGCATCCCATCGCGACACGAACGGCCGCTTCACGCAGGGCAACCCCGGCGGCCCGGGCGGATCCCGGCGCCGGGCCTGCGAACTGCGCCAGGCCGCCGAGAACGCCGTCACGCCGGAGATCATGAACGCCGCGATGCGGAAGTGCGCGGTGCTCGCCCTTCAGGGCAACCTCACCGCGATGCGCATCCTGCTCGACCGGACGCTCGGCCGCGTCGCCGAGGCACCGGCCGGCGAGCCGCTCGACATCACGCCGCCGAAGTTGCGCACCGCGGCGGAGTGTTCGGCTGCGCTGCAGAACGTGACGGACGCCATGTGTGAGGGCCGCCTCGATGGAGCAGCCGGGAAGCTGCTGGTCGACGTGATCAGCACCCAGGCGAGGCTGCTCGAAGTAACTGACCTCGAAGCGCGGCTGGTTGAACTGGAGAAGGCGGCTGCGACCGTGGATCTCCGTGGCCGCAGGTGAACGCTGGTTTCGCAGGCCGCTGCACGGCGCGATCAACCGCTTGGTGGCATTGACTCTCGCGCCTGTTGTCGGCGACGAAGGAACTGCTCGACGGCGGCCTCCGAAAAGTGCTGCCGCAGATCAGACTCGTCTGCCTCGTCCAGCATCAGATCCATTCCAAAGTGCGCATGCGCGGCATGGCGCACCCATGCATCGTGATCCGATCCACCGGTAATCTCGAAGATGGAGGCCAAAGTGTCGAGTTCGAGAAGCCGGCGTGAGTAGACGAACCGGTACGCGTACGACATTGCGACGCCATTGAGACCCAAGGGCAGAATGTTCCGTTCCGGGTCGCGGAGGGCTGCGTGACCACGATCATCACCCGCAGCTACCATCGCGGTTGGTGATAGCGGCACGATGAACATGCGTCCTGTGGCCCAGGCCGGGGGCGTCTCTACAACCGCCTCGTCGCTCAACACGAACTCGCGTCGCTCATCCTTGTCGGCACGGTAGAAACGCCACTGTGACCGATCAAGTCGATGCAGAGCGCACTCGAACAGATCCATGCGCAGGTCACGCAGGAGCCCGCGACGGTTTCGAAGGTCGTCGAGCATGTCCTCGCGTCCAAACCGGAGGCCGTACACCTCCAGTAGTCGTTCGGCAAACTGAGTCCGACTCGCCTGGGAGGCGACCCAAGCATTCAGTACACTTGTCAAGCCTGGGCGGCTCAGCGCTTGATGCACATCTTCGAGCAACGCCGAGAGGTGTGGACCAAACTCGTCCTCGATCGGCTTGTAGAACTCTGCATCGAGGTCGCCGAGTTGGTCGAGGTAGTACTTCGGCTTGTGGAGCACATCGCGCGGCTTGTTGCCGTGGATTCGATCTGGAACCCGCCGCGTCTTCTTGTCGAAGCAGAACACTCGGCCCTGCTCGTTCGTGAAGCGGCGGATCAGGAGCTGAGGAACGAAGTGATCGCGCCAACCTCTTGCCATGCCCATGCCCTCACCCGCCAGCCACGGCGGCAACGACTGCTAGCAAGTCGCTTGGATGGAAAGCAGACGACGCCGAAGCGTTCCGAGCAAGCCACTTGCAGCCCCGCAGATGCTGGCGGGAATACTGCGACTGGCCCCACCGCGTCACCGCCCGTCGCTGCCTTACCACCGCTTGTGACGGTGGAACCGGTGCCGGCGACCGGCGGTAGGCGCGCCAACCCGCCGCAGGTAGCAAGGTTGAGCGCAAAGCGCTCGAGGGCCGCGAGCATTCGTCGTCATCGCAACGAGCCGCCATAGGCAATGGTCGTCGTCTGTCGCAGGGCGCTGTGACCAGCCCAAGATGCGCCGTGAGCTACTGCACCATCCGGAGCCAGTTCGGCGGGAGACACTTCTCCACATCGCGGATGTAGATCCGCAGAAACCGCAGGCACTCGCCTTGATCGGCCCGGTTCACTTCGGAGAAGCAGACGACGAGCGTCTTGTGGTGCTGCGCGCGAATCGCAAGGGCCGCGTAGATACTGCCTACTCCGTCGGCCGTGACCAGACTGGCAATCAGCTGCTCCAAGCAGGCAACGCGGCCAGAGAGGCTCGCGCAGAACGTTGGCGCCCCCTTGGCCAGTGCGCGCAGCGCATTCTTGTCGCCGGTGATCATCACGGCGTCCGGGTTGTCGTGGCACCACGCAAACAAGGTGGCTTCGCCGGGGTGGATGCTGGCGGCGTGGTCAGCGAGCACCTGCAACGTCTCTGGTTTCGGGCACTCGCGGAACGGAGCGATGCGATCGCACCAGTTGAGGGCGGCCAGCCTCTCAGCGCTCGTCAAGTCCTCGAACTTCTTGCCGCGGCTCAGCATATGCGGCAGGGCATCGAGCCTGCGAGCGTCATCACGCGCGAACCCGAGGCAGGTGATGGCGCGGTCCAGCAGACCAGCGGCCGCTAACAGGACGAACACGTCGCTGTCGATCAGCAGGCGCCGGCTGCGAGCCGCGTTGCTCGCATCGTCTGCATCCTGCTGGTCCGGCTCTGCGTCTTCCCCTCGCATCGGCCTCGGCGCATTGGTGGTCAGGCCGTGGCTGGTTCAGGAGCAAGTAGACGCCCGAGGTCCTCGGGCAAACCCTCGGGAAGTCGTGCAGCCAGGGCATCCGCAGTCATCCCTTGCGCGCCCACGTCGAGGCCAAGAGCCTTCAAGGCGATTTGTGCGACGGGCATTCGCCGACGATCGCGACCGTATATGAGGGCAAGCGAACCCGGGTCGATGTTCTCTGTCTTGCCAATCCTTCGCGCCCATGAAGCGAGGTTCGGTCCGCTGAGTGATGTCTTCGGCAGCGGCGGCTTCTTCGATCCCGTCAGCACCTCCAGTGCGAATTGATCCGCCTCCCGTTCCTGTGGGTCGCCGCTCGCACCGTCAAGGCCGGCGTCAACCACTGGACCAGCACCGGGACGGGCATGCCCAAGGAGCAGGTGTCCAATCTCATGCGCGAGGTGGAATGCAACCCACGGCGGACTTTGACGACGAGATGCCAGCACGACCACTGGGACCCGCTCCACGAAGCAAGCCATTCCGTCGAAGGTCTTGCTGCCCTTCGGCACGTCGGCGAGGTGCACAACGGCGATGCCGTTCGACCACGCGAACTCCAGAAGGGTGCCGAGGGTCACGAGTTCGCCGCCCGCGAGGATCTGCTGGCGAACGTCGGCAGCCGTGCGCGTTCCAGTGAATCTCGGGAAGCGCGTTCCGTCCTCGTCCTGTGCCAGAAGATTGACCACCAGGCGCGCCGCTCGATCCGCAAGCGCAAGGCCGGGCGCCACCTTCTCCCGCGTCGCGTCGCTGCGAAGCTTGAGCTTCGCCTGGCTGATCAGCGGCAACGAAAGCTGAGCGTTGGGGTCGCGCAGATCGATGATCGGAATCCCGAGGAATCGGGAGATAGCGAACTCTGCGATGGAGCGCGTGGCCGGAACCGTGGCCTGCGCGTCTTCCCACCAGTCCGGTAGGATCCGAGCACGAACGAAGGGAGCATCGACGCCGAGCGTCTTGAGACGCTGGTAGATGTCCTTCATGGCTGGTGAGTAGGCAGTGACGGTGACTCCTAGACAGCGACACTCTATCGGTCACGCGGCGCCCGGGGCCAGGGGGCCGGCCCAGAACCATCCTCTCGGGTAGCCCCCAGCCCCCACTTGGCGCCGGCCGCTCGGCCGGAACCGAGCATGCCTCAGGCTCGTCGCCGACTGCGTTCGCCACGAAGGCGCAACGGATCGAGCAGCGCGTCCAGTTCGGGCGCGGTCAGCGTCGTGCGCTCGCGCACCACGGCGGCGACCGTTCGCCCGGTCGCGGCGGTCTCGCCGGCGATCTTGGCAGCTGCCGCGTAGCCGGACGTTCCGCGGCACAGTTGCTGCTTGCGCCGGCGAAGCCGGGGCGGCGTCGCATTTCCGCGCGCATCTGACGGAGGGAAAACCTATTCGACCGCGCGCAGGGAAGTTCCGGCTCGATCTCGTCCAGACCCGCATGAAGGCGATCGAGATGAACGAGATGGAGGCGCGACTCGTCGAGTTGGAGAAGGCCGCCGGCACCGTCGACCTCTCCGGCGCGCGCAACTTGCGGCGGCTGTGACGATGCGCGCTAGCTCACCGAGCAGAGTAGGACTGACGAGTATGTCCCGCCCCCGATCGGCTCAGCAACGGCAAGTTGTTCGGCGACGGCGTCGGGTCGGCGGTTGCGACGCCCTACTTCTGCGTCTCGAACCACCAGACGAGTTCGAGCGGCTGCTTGCTCTCCGCGACATCGGCGCGAAAGACGGCCATGTGCCACGTCTCGGTCTTCAGCATCGCGTCAGCCACGAAGAACGCAGTTCGGTCGTTGCCCGGCGCGAACGTCTTGCTGATGGGTCGCTCGTGGGAGAAGAGTCGCCCGGCGACCGCGCGCAGCTTCCCCTTCTTCTCCTCCGCGAACAGCTCTATTCGGACGTTGGAGGCGTCGATCTTCCCGTAGTTGACCGAGACGGCGAGACCGCGCTGCGTGTTGTAGAAGGACGGATCGTCTTCGACCGCGGGCGCCTCGCGGGCGCAGAAGGTTGCGCAGCCCCTTGCGCCAGAAGTCGGGAAGCAAAATGGCAGCGCGTCGGCAGCAAGTTCCAAGCGACTCCCCCAGAAGACCGTGTAGCCGGGGATCCCGACGAGTGAGCCGACCTTCTGTGCGATGCCGAGACCCTCGGTAGCCGATCCGAGGAAGGCGCCTCGATGGAGCATCGCGAAGATCTGCGCGGTGACCGCCTCCATCATGTCGCCCGAGAAGGTCATGACGATGCTCCGGGCTGCTGCGGCTCCCTCCTCGGTGTAGCCAGGCAGCTTCGGGTCCTCTGCGTGCGTCTTCGTGACCGGCGTGTCGAACGTGTACTTGTTCAAGTTGAGGTAGTTCGCGTGGGCAAGGCAGACCCGCGACCGCGCCTCGTCGAGCAGACACGGCGGAAGGCCGGCCATCTGCCGGCAGTCCGCGATGACGCCGATGCCGAATCGCTGCTCGCGGCTCGCCCATGCAGGGAATGGCACCTCCTTGATCTGGAACCGCGGAGGCCGCTGCGATTCATCGATCTCGTAGCGTCCGATGTAGTCGTTCATGAGCAACAGGCGATCCGCATCGACTGGACGGAACGCGAGCCCGTTGTGGCGCACGAAGTCGAGCGAGCCGAAGAACGATCCGTCCAGATCGGCATCGAGGAACTGCAGCGTCTCCTTGCCTGCGGTTCCCTTCAGCGACGACGCGGAACAGGCGTACCACTGTCCGCTCTTGAAATAGAGAAGCACTCGCGGAGTCCCGGCTGCTGCATCGAGCGTCACCACGTGGGGCTTGGTCGGGACCAACAGCGTCGCCGGCTTCTCAGGCGCTGCCTTGAACGGCAACCTCTCCTTGTCCGGCTGTCCGCAGCAATCCTTCAACAGGTCATGCAGTTTCCGACTTGCGTCGGTTGCGCGCGGACCTTCGGGCGCGCGATGCACGCAGACTTCCGCGGCGAGCGGAACGCCTCGAGGATCATCGAACGGCGCCGGCTTCAGATCTCCGCGCAAGGCAGGCCCCTGACCATCGAGACCATCGGCGATCAAAGAAACCAACAACGCGCACAACAGTGCCGGGAAGTGGACATGCATGAGCGACCCTCGCGCTGGCGACAACGGCCACTCTACCGACAGGGTGACACCGCGTCCCTCTGCCCGCCCGGCTCTGCAACCGCCCGCCAGCGAACCGGCCCCGAATGTGCATTCCCGCCGTTCGCGGCATCGTTCCCCGGACTCCGGCGAAACCCGACGCCCAGGATGGCACACGAGCCCCGATCTCGACTGGGCTCGACCAGGAGGCGCCTGGACTTCTTCGCGGCTCGCGCACGATGCGAGTGGGGGCGAGCATGCAGGAACTGGTCCGAGCGCCGCAGTCGTCCCGCCAAATCGCGGCGCACCCGGCGCATTTCCTTTCGAATGTGCCTTGAGCTGATCGGGCAGGCCATGGCTGAGTTGGGGCCATGCAACTCCAAGAAGCCCTCCAAGCGTTCCTTCTCCAACTCCGCGCCGACGGTCGCAGCGAACACACCGTTCGGCAATACCAGCGCCACGGCAACGCGCTCGCGAACTGGCTCGAGACCACCGGCGCCCCGACCAACGTCGCGAAGCTGACGCCCGAAGTGCTGGCCAGGTTCTTCGCCGCGGACGCCGCCAAGAACTCGTGCCGCGGTGGCACCAAGAAGGCGGTGTCGCTGAACGCGATGCGCACAAGCATCCGGTGCTTCGCCGCGCACCTGCACCAGAGCGGACTCGTCGCCACAAACCCGGCGCGACTACTACGGCGAGCTCGCTGCGCCCCACCGCCGCCGCGTGCACTTCACGACGACGAGCAGAAGCGGTTGCTTGACGTGCTTACCAAGGCCACCGGTCCCGAGGCCGAGCGCGACCGCATGCTCGTGGAGCTACTGCTCGGCACCGGCGTTCGAATCGGCAGCGCGTTGGCGCTCGACGTCGGCGACCTCGACTTCCCTCACGGCGAGATCACGCTGCGCACCACGAAGAACGATCGACCTTGCACGGTGATGCTGACCGCCGCGATCGCCAAGAAGCTGAAGGCGTTCGTGGCAGGGCACGCGGACGGGCCGGTGTTCCGCGCTGGCAGCCGACGAGTCTCGATGCGGCATGCACAGCGGCGCCTCTCGAACTGGTTCGCGTCGGCGAAGATCGCGGGGAAGAGCGCGCACGCATTGCGGCACACGTTCGCCACCAGCCTGCTCACGCGAACGGGTGACCTCCGGCTGGTCCAAGCGGCGATGAACCACGCATCGATCGTGTCGACGACGATCTACACGACCGTAGATCGGGCGAAGCTGCGGGCGGCGGTGGGGAGCTGATCTCCCTCGATGACGACGCTCCGATAGAGACGAGCCTGCGCCACCTGTTTTTCGATGGAGAGGTTCACCCGCGCGGCTTCGCCGTGCCAGTCGCCCCGCTCTTGCGAGCGAAGATGGGCCTCAAATCCTTCTGGTGGGCCTTGGCCCAGTCCGCAAGGGCTGCGATGGGTTCGAGGAACCGCACGCCCAGCGGGGTCAGGCGGTACTCGGTCTTGGGTGGGACGACCGGGTACACAGTCCGTTCGACCAGCCCATCTCCCTCCAGTGTGCGGAGCGTCTGCGTGAGCATCTTCTTGGTCACGTCGGGGATTTGCCGCTGGAGGTCGCTGTACCGTTTCACTCCGTCCCCGATCACGAACAGGACGGTGGATGTCCAGCGACTGCCGACCAGGTCGAACATCTGCCGCAGGGGACAGTTCGCATCAAGGATGCAGAGAGGCGTGTGCGACAGCTTCATGTTCATGGCGGGAACCTCCAGGTGCCTACTGCACTTTCTGGTGCCTACTTGTGCCAATCAATCCTACGGGCGTAATCACACCCCACAACCAAGTGAGCCAAGACCGGCTCCGACGTGCGCACCGCGAACCCAGAGGAACCAACCATGACCGCCAAGATGCCGACCTTCATGCCCGCCGACTCAGCGCTGCTGCTGATCGACCACCAGACTGGCACGATGAAACTCATCAAGAACCTCCCGCTCGATGACGTCAAGCGGAACACCCTGGCTCTTGCGAAGACGGCCCGCCTCCTGAACATCCCCGTAGTTCTGACCAGCTCGCAGGAGGAGAAACTGCAAGGCCCGCTAATGCCCGAACTGGCGAACATCCTCCCCGACGCATTCGCCGCCCGAGTCAAGCGGGCCGGGATCGTGAATGCCTGGAACGACCGGAACTTCGTCGCCGCTGTCGAGAAGACGGGGCGCAAGAACCTCATCATGGCCGGGGTGACGACGGACGTGTGCCTCGTTTTCCCGACCATCAGCGCCGTCCGTGCTGGTTACCACGTTCAGGCCGTGATGGACGCCAGTGGGTCGCCGTTCGAAGTCTCCGAGGAGATGTCCCGCCGCCGCATGGAGCGAGAGGGTGTCGTCCTGACCGCCACCAACACCATGATGGCCGAACTCGCTCAGGATTGGAGCCGCCCGGAGGGTGGGCAACTACTGGGTATCCTCTTTGGCGAGTTGCTGCCCAAGATCGGGTAGGCCGAGGGGCAACGGAGCCGAGCCGCGCATGCTGCTGGTGATGCGACGCTCCCCGGGACTCAAGGGCACCACGACGTCCGATTCCGTGTCGACGCCACACGCGTGTGGGTGGCACGCTCTGGGCGCCCCCGCTACGGTCTTCAACTCGCCCGCGCACGTCGGGCGGGCGTGCTGCCAAGGCACCCAGAGTGGCGGAACCCGAGACCAAATCCCAAGAGCGGCCCCAGCTCCCGACCTTCGCCACGAAGGAGGAACTCGTGGCGCACGTTGCAACGCTCGTCCGCAACCGCATCGCAGGCGACCTTGCGCTGGCGGTGACCGACTACTTCATCGAGGCCGGTGTGGTGGCGGCTGCGGCCCAGGGCCAAGCATCCCTGCGCGCCACGCCACTCGATCTGCATCGGGCGCTGGCCTCGTTCGCGCGCAGCCGCCAGTGTCCGCCGATTCTTCGCTACATCATCCCCGGACTCCACGGCGAACTGTTCGCGGAGCCACCCCAGCATCGGATGGCTGATCGACGCGAGATCTACGACCAGCTCGAAGCGGAGCACGCGCAGCACCTGGCCTCGCTCGCTGGCTTCGGCGACAGAGCCCAGGAGGTCTGCCGTAGCATCGAGGTGTGCGTGTTCATGTTGCGGCCAGATCCCGCTGACTACCCGAGGCCCTCACCGATCGCCGCTGCGCTACGCATCCGGGCCGCCCTTGAGAAGGATCTGCTGCGGCTCGGTGAGCAGTCGGCGAGCATGAGTGACGTGGAGAAGCTCACGGCATTCGGTGAAAGGCTCAGCAAGCTGTGGTGGAAGCATGCGCACTGCAAGAACGATGGCGATCTCTCCGCATACCGTGCCCGAGGGCAGCCTCCAACTGCTGGCCCGCCTAGTCCGGTCGCGGAGCAACTTCGTGCGTGGGAGCGCGAGGCTTCGCGGCAGTGGCGTGAAGCGCACAGCGTGATGTGGAGCGAGCTCGTGCTGCCATTGGTGCAGTCGTGTCGCGACGTCGGCGAGTTGGCGCAGAAGCACCGCGTGGGCGAAGACCTCGTCACCCTCACTGTGACTGCCCATCGAGAACTGGTTCAGTGCGCGATTGTCGGGCCAAACGAGGCTGCCCTGAAAGCGCTGGCGAGTATCGAGGCGGGAATGGACCTGTTGCGGGTCCGAGTGGCCACGCGAGCCAACCCGAGCACGGACGACGCAGTTGCCGGCACGCCTGCTACCAACGAGTCCTGGGTGCCTGCGAAGTTGCTGGACGAACCGGCGCGCGCCGAATCGGTGAAGCCAAGGGAGACGCCACCCAGGATGGCGTTCGACTACACGGGAACATCCGAGGGATCGGTCTTGTCGGTTGTCCGGGCGGTGCGCGATTGGAGAACCAAGTGGCCTGAGACAGTGCCCAAGAAGTACCAGATCAAGGGCGAGGCGGGGAAGAGCGGCGGCGCAGGCGACGAGGCCATCGACTTTGCTCTCGAAAACCGGCTGATCACACCCGACTACAAACTCACGGACCTCGGCGTCCGCTTCCTGCAAGAACGCACGTAAGTCGTTGCTTATCAGGACGACCCGCGAGTTCCCGCGAGCGCGGGCAATTCGGGGTTGTCGGGTCCGAAGCCGGCCCTTTCTGGGAGCGGCTGCTGCTACAGCAGATCCTGCAATGCCCGGTGATCTGAGCAGCAAGTCCAACAACGAACCCCAGACATCCTCGGCAGCCTCCTTCGCCTTGGCCTACGCCGCGCGCGGCTACTTCGTGTTCCCCTGCAGGGCGGATAAGAAGCCGTACACCAAGCACGGCTTCAAGGATGCGAGCACCGACCCAGCCGTCGTCCGCGCCTTCTGGACCGACTACGCGGATGCACAAGTTGGAATCGACTGCGAACGCAGCGGCATCGTGGTCGTCGACCTCGACAAGAAGAACGGCGAAGACGGCATCGCCGCGTTCGAGGTGCTCCGCGGCAGTGAACCACACGACTGCTCGCTGGTGGTCTCGTCGCCGTCGGGCGGGCGTCACTTCGTGTACCAGGCGATCGACGGCGTCGAGATCAAGAGCACGGCCGGCCAGGTAGCTCCTGGCATCGATACACGAGCATGCGGCGGCTACGTCATCGCCCCATCACCCGCGTCGCTGGGGCGCACCTGCATCGCAGGCGAGTGGCTTGACATGACGGCCGAGCAATTGGCGCCGCCGCCCGCGTGGCTGCGGGCATTGCTGCCGCGCTGCAATGACGCCCGTCGCGATCGCAGCCAGATCTTGACGTTGGTGAAATCGGCAGACACTGAGGCGTCAACGCAGCGGCGGTCGCGCCTCGATTCATACGTCAGGGCAGCCATCGACAACGAGACTGCCAAGGTCTCCGGCAGCACAGAGGGCAACCGCAACGACACGTTGAACAAGGCGGCCTTCGCGCTTGGCCAGCTCGTCGGCGGTGGCCACCTCGACCGCGAGGTCGTTCGAGCCGCACTGCTTGGCGCCGCGATCTCGGCGGGCCTCCCGGAGAGCGAGGCCAGAGCAACCATCACCAGTGGTCTGGATGCCGGCAGCGAGCACCCGCGAGATCTGCGCCACCTATTCGAGGGCCAGGACGCCGCGCCGGAACAGGAATCACATCGGGACGGGACGACGCCATCGCCGCACGAGTCCACGAAGCCGACCGTGCTGATCCCGGGCGAGCACAAGGGCGTGCGCGTGGGCAACGACGAGTTCGTTACCCACGTGGTGAAGGCGCTGCCCGAGGGCGTGCTCTACCGCCGCGGCCAAGTGCTCGGCGAGCTCGTCCGAGAACAGGGCAAGGTGAAGTTCATTCAGGCGAGCGAGCACAGGATGCGTGCCATCGTCGACGCCCACGCACAGTTGGTCTACTGGCAATGGAATCGCTCAACCAAGGTGCACGAGTTGCGGTACGAGCCATGCTCGCGCGACCTCGCATGCGTGTTCCTTGCCAGCGCGCCACAAGCAACGAACTTGCGCGAGCTGCGTGCCATCGTCCGGTATCCGGTGTTCACCAGCGACTTCTCGCTGGTCCAGGCCGGATGGAACGAGAAGGACGGCATCTACTACGACGAGCCGGATGAACTCGCTGGGCTGCAGCCGTGCAAGGAATCACCGCTAGATATCCTGACCGACCTGACGGTCGACTTCCCGTTCAAGAACCGTGCGTCGCAAGAGAACGCGTTCGGGCTGATGCTCACGGCGTTCTGCGCCCATGCCATTCGCGGCAACATCCCCCTGCACTTGGTGCACTCCAGCTTGGAGCGCACTGGCAAAGGTCTGCTGATCGACGTCGTGTTGGGAGTCGTGTTTCTCGGCGAGGACTGCGTCCCCACCATGCAGATTGGTAGGACGGAGGACGAGCGCGAAAAGCGGATCACGAGCGCGATCATCGAAGGCGCGACCATCGTGCACATCGACAACCTGCCTAGCGAAGAAGTGCTCGACAGTCCTTCACTGGCGTCTCTCGCAACGTCGCGCACTTGGCGAGGGCGCGTGCTCGGCTTCTCGCGGCTGATCGAGCTGCTGAACACCCTGATCCCGGTGTTCTCCGGTAACAACCCGAAGGCAACGGGCGAGCTGACCAAGCGCACCGTGCCAATCGCACTGCAGCCGAAAGACGACAAGCCCGAAGAACGCCGCGACTTCGTCCATCCGGATGTGCGCGGCTACGCCCGCGACCGTCGCCGCACTGTGCTCGGTGTGTTGATGCGAATGGTGCAGGACTGGGTTGATGCCGGCTGTCCCCCGCCGCCCACCAACGTGCGCATGGGCGGGTTCGAGGACTTCGTCCGCGTCGTCGGCGGAATCCTGCACTACGCCGGCGCCACGGCCTGGCTGTCGAACTACGCGGCGTGGATCAAGTGCGGCGACGAGTTCTCGGCCGATGCTGCCGTGCTCGTCGACCACTGGTGGCGCGTGCGGGGCTCTGCCGAGGTCGCGCCAGCGGACATCCTCGACATGGTCAAGAAACTCGGCGTCTTCCCGCAGGTGGTTGCCGGCCAGGAGTCGGGCGCGTCGGCCCGTCTCGCCCGGCAGGTGCTGAGTCCGCTGGAGGACCGGCCAGTCGCTGGACGCTTCGTGAGACGTCGCGCGTTCGGCAACGCGAGCAGGTACTGGCTCTCGGAGGTGAAGTCGTGAAGGCTTTTGTGGAGGAAGTGGAGGATGAGGGGCGATCCTCCACGGCCGTAAGTTGCTACCAGCAAAGCCCCCGTGGGGGTAGTGGAGGAAGTGGAGGATGTTTCGACCAATGTCATGCGCGCGCGCGCACGCGCGCACACGCGCGCCCGAACCTGGCCTGGGAACCTCCACATCCTCCACTACCTCCATCGATCGCGGGGTTCTTGGTTAGCTCAGTCGGGCACATCGAGCGCCGGGTTGGTCTGCGCAACGACCGCATCCAGCGAGGTGGGTCGTGATTCAGGATCGGGACCTCCGCGCATTCCTCACTCGACTCCATGAGCGACTCGAGGTCGGTGCACGCCAGCACGGCGACCAGTCGTTCCGCCGACGTCCGGTTGAGTTGCCTCTGCTGCTTCGCGACCTCCACCCATGGGCACCGCGATGAACGGCTCTCTCGACGCCGACCTCGCCAAGTTCATCGCGCACCTACGCGCGCGGCTCGAAGTTGGTGCGAAGACCTATGGCAGCACGAGCTTCGAGCGGCCGATCGCGGAGCTTGTCGACGAGGTGATGGAAGAGGCCGTGGACATCTGCGGCTGGAGCTTCTTGGCATGGCTTCGCTTGTCGCGTCTGCGAGCTGACGTGCAGCGGCTGGAACAACTGGAGGGGAACGATGGCTGAGGTTCTCGTTCGAAGCTGCACGAGGGCCGGAGCCGCCGATCGTCGCAGCGGTCTCGTCGCGTACCTGGAGCTCGAGTACGGCAACCTCGCGCTCGACTCGATCGTGCTCAGGCGAACCCTCGACTCGCGGTACGTGCTCTCGTTCCCGCAACGGCGCGACAAGGCAGGGAGAGCGCACGCGTACGTGAAGCCGATCAGCGACTCCGCCCGAGCGGAGGTCGAGAGGCAGGTGCTGGCGCAACTGAACATCGAGCAGTTGGACGCGCCCGAGGAGGCCGGCAATGGCTGAGCAACCCGAAGCCGCCGAGATCGCGCAGGTGCCCACCCCCGCGGACAGCCATGGTTCGGCAACAAGTCCAAGCGGCAAACCTGCACTTCTTCGCGAGGCCGACTTGCTGCAGAAGTTGTTCTGGAGCGTGCCCGAAACGGCCTTCCTCATGCGCGTCTCGGTCCGCACCCTGTGGAGAGAGATGAGCAACCCGCGAACCCACTTTCCAACGCCGCACCGAGTCCGCGGGCGCACGCTGCTCGCGCGCGACGCGGTGCTCGCGTACATGGCGAAGGAGGCGACGCGGTGACGAAGGGCGCAACCGGCCACTGGGAGGGCAACCCGTACAGGCGGCCGAACAGCCCGTATTGGCACATCGTCTACGAGGACGCGAGCGGCGTCGTGCGGCGCCGTTCCACGAAGACGAAGGACTTGCGCATCGCCCGCGAAGCCCTGGCGGCGCAGCTCCGCGAAGTCGAGCTGCAGCAGACCGGCCACGTCGATCGCTACGCCGAGACTCGCCGGGCGCCACTGGAGCAACTGGTCGTCGCCTACAAGGAACAGCTGGAGGCCGATGGCGCAGTGCCACGCTACGTGAAGGGCACGATTCGCCAGATCCGCGAGTTCGTCGCGTTCGCGAAGGCCTCGACGATCCCGAGCATCGCGCTCGCCGACGCGGAGCGATTCGTGGCCGACGTTCGCAGTCGGCTCAGTGCGAAGACGCGTGACCACTACGCGGGCGCGTTGCGCGGCTTCGGCCGGTGGCTTGAACGAACAGGGCGATGGGGAGTCGACCCGTTCCACGGACTGCCCGTCAGAACATCGAGTCGGGACAAGCACCGGGTCTTCAAGCGAGTCGGGTTCCGCTACGAGGAGGCCGAGAAGTTGGTCGAAGCGGCGTGGGCCAGGTTCGAGGCGGACAGGGTGCGCAGCGGCATGCCATCCCACCAGGAATACGAAGACGGCTATGCGGTTCGCGACAGGCAAGTCCTCTACTGGTTCACTCTGACGACTGCGTTTCGCGCGAACGAGGCCGCATCGGTTCGGTGGGAAGACTTGACGCTCGACGGCAAGAAGCTGGGCGTGCGGCTGTCAGGCACCTTCACGAAGAACGGCGACGACGCCAACGTCCCGTTGCAGAGCTTCGTTGCCGAGGCGCTACGGGCAATGCGTACTCGGCGAAGCACGAAGCAAGTTCGTCGCGGCAACGGGCCAGTGCTCGAGACCGATCTGGTCTTCCACGTGCCCGACAAGATCGCCGAGCTGGTGCGCAAGGATGCCGCGCACGCTGGCCTGATCCCGCAGAAGAGTCCCACGTCGCGTCGAGTCGACTTCCACGCCCTGCGAAAGAGCTGCGCGCGGATCCTCATCGAGCTGAACGTGCACCCGAAGGTGATCCAGCAGACGCTGCGCCACAGCGACATCCGGCTGACGATGGATCTCTACGGTGAGCTCGGCGAGGACGACCTGTTCCGCGAGCTGCCGGGGCGGTTCCCGGTGCCGAAGATGTTCGCGCCAGCCGCGAGCGGCGACGCGCACAACTCAATGGCCTTGGCCTGAATGCAAATCACGCGGACGTGGGTAGTGGATCAGTTTCAATTCCGCCCTACGAGGGCAAGGAACGCTAGATGACAACAAAGGAACTTCGTCGGATCTCGAATGATGCGATGCTGGCCGCGCGCGCGGCGCATGCTTCCAACTTGGACACACGCCAACCATCCGATTTTGGTCGTATGGCCAGGGCGTGGGAGCGCTTAGCCGATGCAGCCGAGGCGTTGAGCGCAATGCTGGATCGTGACTCGCGATCGAGTCTTGGCGTGCCGTCGGCGATGCAGCCAGTCTACGAACAGTCCCAAGGGTAGGTGTCGCCCTTGGCAGCGTTGTTCTTCCAGTTCAATGGCTGGAGGTTGGAGATGTCGTCAGTACCTCCCTTCGCGACCGGCTTGATGTGGTCGATCTCCCAACCATGGTCCGAGTTCCTGTTGCCATGCTCCGACCAGCGCATCGAAGTGCCGCACTTGTCGTGCATCCACTCCTTGTTGGAGTAGTTGGGGATCTCCTTTCCCTTCCACCAGACTTGAGATTTCAGATCGTTGCTGACGTTAACGAAGGGATATTTGTAGGCGGCCATCGATGACTCTCCTTGGAATGAGCCAGTTGTGATTTCCTTCCTAACCGAGTGGAGCGAAGCATACCAAAGCGCCCAAGCAAGCGAAGGAAGCCTCGCGAGCCTCGCGACCCGAGTGCCCTCGCTGACGCGATCGTGGCCGAGGCGCGCAAGAGCCCCCGCCGGATGCAGCCAGCATGCCGACCGAAGAAGGTAAGAACCCGGCTGCCGCCGCTGGTGCGTCCCGACGGGTTACCAGGAACGGCACGATGAGTCCTCAACCGGCGCACGACATCAAGTGGAACCAAGCGCATGGAACAGCATGCCAGCATGCGACGTGGCACCGAACGTGCCGTCATTAACGAGATCTTGACAAACGCCTCTCTAAAGAGATTCGAGAACCATGTCGCTGCAATCGCGATCCATACTGGAACTACAATTTCGCGCGGAAACATGCAACGTTGAGGACAGCGCTCGCTGTCGCTGCTGGGCTCGCGGATCGCCCATTGACAGTGATGCACCTCGTTGAGAAGGTTGAGCGCAAAGAGCATTTGCTCAGCGGTCGACTCACGACGTACTTGCCGGCGATGGCATAACCATCGCACCTCGCGCACGGGGGTCGTGCGCAGTTTGCTAGAGGATACTTGTATGGGCGACAAGCCCAAGGGCCGAATCGGTGGCCGCGATGCGGTTACCGGTCAGTTCATTCCCATCAAGGAGACCTATCGTCGTCCCGCCTCAACCGTGCGCGAGGTGATTCCGTTGCCTGGCAACGGAGACACCGGCCGCGGCAAGGGCGACAAGGGCGCGAAGAAGTAGTCCCCATGGGACACGGTGCCTTACTCTGACCGTAGGCGGGTCAGCTTGAGGATCGCTTTGTTCGGGATCGCGATGTCGCCGCGCCCGAACAGGCGAACGTTTCTGTTGCCTTCGCCGGAGATGCTGCTCGCGAGGACTGTCGTTCCGTTGCGTCTGGACACCAACCATCCGACGGACCGGCAGTAGATCGGCTCGGCAGCTCCGGCGATTTCATCGAGTGGGCGCCACCCCTCACCTGAGTGCGAATCGGCCCATTCGACGAGAACGAGTTTGCGTCGACCGGCCGCCCTGCGAACCATGCGCGAGGATTTTACCACCGTTGCCTCTCGCGTTCAAAGTGAACCTCTACCGGCCGCCACGGCCCGATCCGCGCCACGAAGGCGCCTTGCCCACCCGCGGCGGGATCGCCCGGCAGCGGCGCACGTGGGCGCCCACACCGCCCGCAGCCCCCGAACAGGTAGACCCTGCAGGACGCGGCCCGCAGAGCCTACTCCGGCCCCGATTCCGCCCTGGGAGCCGCCTCGCGGGCCGCGTCCCGGTTGTGCCACGTTGTGCCAGGTCGTGCCACGTTGTGACCAAGGCGATTGCACACTGCATTGCACACTCGCCGATCCGCGGAACACGAACACGCGAGAAACCCCACTTTCGTGGCCGAATTCGCGCGAAGAGGGTGGTAGGCCCTGCAGGACTCGAACCTGCAACCAGGCGGGTATGAGCCGCCAGCTCTAACCATTGAGCTAAGGGCCTCTCGACGACGGTATACCATGCGGCCTCCGATCCGCGATGGCCACGTTCGACCACAACGATCTCGTCTTGCGCCTGCGCGCGCTCCAGGCGGAGATCCGTTCGGCGCTGCGCGATCACATGCGTTACCAGGAACCGACGGTCTGGTCGCGCACGGTCCGCGACGGATCGGGCGACACGATCTTCGGCATCGACGCGGCCGTCGAAGACATCCTGATGCAGCACTGCGAGGTTTGGGGCCGGCAACAACACTTCGTGCTCGTCGCCGAAGGCCTCGACCCCAGAGGTGTCGAGTTCGGCAGGCCAGGCCTCGGCGGGCCGCCGTTCCGGCTGCTCGCCGATCCGATCGACGGCACACGCGGTCTCATGTTCGACAAGCGCTCCGCGTGGTGCCTCATGGGCGCTGCTCTCGACCGCGGCGAACGCACGCGCCTGCAGCACATCGAGGTCGCGGTCATGACCGAGCTGCCGACCACGCGGCAGTCGACGAGCGACGTCTTGTGGGCGATCGCCGGCACCGGCGCACGCGGCGAACGGCACGACCTCGCCACCGCCACATCGCGGCCGCTCGCGATCGTGCCGAGCCAGGCGACGAGCCTGCTGCACGGCTTTGCGACCGTGGCCAACTACTTCCCGGGCGGCAAGGAACTGACCTCCCGCCTCGAGGAAGCGATCCTCGTGCGCGCGCTGGGCAAGTGGAATCCCGAGAAGGCCGAGGTCTACACCGACCAGTACATCAGCTCGGGCGGCCAGCTCGCCGAGGTCGCGCTCGGCCGCGATCGCTTCGTGCTCGACGTACGTCCGCTCGTGCACAAGAAGCTCGGCGTCGCGTCCTCGCTGTGCAGCCGCCCCTACGACATCGCGACGATGCGCATCGCGCAGGAAGCCGGCTGCGTCGTCTGCGATCCGTTCGGCGAACCGCTCGATGCTCCGCTCGACACGACGACGAACGTCGTGTTCGCGGCCTACGCGAACCAGGGTCTCGCCGACCAGCTCATCCCGATCGTGCGCGAAGAAGTACGGCGGCACCTCGACTAAGAACGTCGCCAACCGTCGACCTGCACGATGCGGTCCTCTTCGGCGATCCACGCCGAGAGCTGCCCGCCATACACGCACCCGGTGTCGAGCCCGACACACTGTGGCCGCACGACGAGCCCGCGCCGCGCCCAGTGCCCGAAGACGACGCGCTTCTTGCCGCGGTAGAAGTCGTCCCACGGCCGGAACGGCGGACCCGGCGGTGGCCAGTCCTCGGGCGGCCGCGTGCCCTCGGCATCGCAGTAGCGCACGTTGATCGCGTAGTTCGCTTCGTCAGTGTCGAGTTGCTGCAGCTTTGCTTCGTCCCATCGCGGGTGCAGACCGCCGTGCACCATGATGACGTCGTCGAAGACGCGCACGAACGGCTGCGAGCGCAGCCAGGCGCGCAACGGCTTCTCGCCCTTGCCCTTGTCGAGCCAGTGCAGGTCGTGGTTGCCGAGCACGGGCTCGGCGCCGAGTTCCATGAGCAAGTCGAGGGTTCCCGGCGAATCGGGACCCTTGTTGACGAGATCGCCGACCGGCAGCAGGCGGTCGCGCCCGCGCACGAAGACGACGGCCTCGAGCAGCCGTTCGAGCGGCTCGCGACAACCCTGAATGTCGCCGATGAAGATCCGACGCATCAACAACTCGCTGCGGGCATGAGAATGGTGGCCGCTGTCTTGCGGGGAGAAGGGCCGCGTGCATTGTTCCGTCTGCTCGCTGCGGCTCAACGCACAAAGCCGAGCTCTCCCGTCGGACCAGGTCCGCCACTCCATGACCCGACTGCTCCGCGCCGCCGGCTCGATCTCGGCTCTCACGCTGGTGTCGCGCATCCTCGGGCTATGGCGCGACCGGTTGATGGCGCAGACGCTCGGCGCCGGCTGGGTGCAGGGCTCGTTCCTGCTCGCGTGGATGCTGCCCAACCTCATGCGGCGCCTGCTCGGGGAAGGCGCTCTGTCGGCGTCGTTCATGCCGGCCTACCTCAAGGCCCGGAAGAACGGCGACGCGCAGGCTGCCAGGAAGCTGCTGGCCGACGTCGCGGGCACCGTGATCACGATCCTGACACCGCTCTGTCTCGCGGTCGCGGTGCTGAGCCTCGTATGGCCCGCGGAGTGGCTGCCGGCCCCCGCCGACGGCGGCGTCCCGGCGATGCGGCTGCTGCTCGCACTGAACGCGATCCTGTTCGTCTACGCGCTGCCGATCTGCCTCACGGCCGTGCTCTCGGGCGCGCTGAACTCGATCGGCTACTTCGCGCTGCCTGCGGCGGTGCCGATCGCGCTGAACCTGTTCTGGATCGTGGCACTGCTGCTGGTCGCGCCACTCGGAATCACGGTCGACGTCGAGATCGCGAACTTCGCGGCATGGTGTCTGCTCGCAGGCGGTTTCGCGCAGTTGCTGCTCGTGATCACGCCGCTGTGGCGGCGCGGCGAGCTGATGCGGCCGCGGCTCGGACTGCCTGCACGCGGCACCGCAGCATTCGGCGTGTTCGCCGCGATGGGGCCGATGGTCCTCGGCATGTCGCTGAACCAGGTGAGCAGTCTGCTCGATCAGCTCATGGCCTGGTTCCTCGTGGGGCCGGGTGCGGTCACCTACATCTATCTCGCGAACCGCCTGTTGTTGTTCCCGCACGCGCTGACCGCGATATCGGTGGCGGTGGCCGTGTTCCCGCGGCTCGCGAGCCAGGCGGTCGACGCCGACCGGGAGTCGATGCGGCGCACGCTCGACCTCGCGGCGGCGGCGACGATCCTGGTGACGCTGCCCGCCGCGTGTGGCCTCATCGTGCTCGCCGACGACGTCGTTCGCGTGTTGTTCCAAGGTGGCCAGTTCGAAGAAGAGGATGCGTGGCAGACCGTGCTGACGTCGTCGTACCTCGTCGCGGGTCTGCCGTTCATCGGTCTCGCGCAGCTCTACGCGCGGGCCTTCTACGCGGTCGGCGACGCCGGCACTCCGGCGCGTCTCGCGGCCCGGCTCGTGCTGCTCAACGCGGCGCTGAACCTGCTGCTCGTGCTGACGACGGGGCTCGGCGCGGCCGCTCTGGCGCTCGGGAGCAGTCTGTCTTCGCTCGCGAACGCGGCGTTGCTCGCGCGGAGCTTCCACCGGCACGCGGCTCCCGGCAATCAACTGGCCGGAGCGTGGCTCCGCTCGATCCTCGCGACGGCCGTGATGTGCGCTGTCCTGCCGTTCGCGAAGGTGGCGCCGGCCGGCAGCAGGTTGCTTGCCCGCGCGCTCGGCAACGTCGCGCTGCCGATCGGCATCGGCGTGCTCGTGTATCTGCTGGTCCACGTGCTGCTGCGCTCACCGGAGCTGCGCGCACTGCGGCGCCAGCAGAGCAGCGCCGGCAGCTGACCTCACTCGATGCGTTCGAACTCGAGGTAGCTATTGCTGTCCTGGAAGATGCGCAGGCGGCCGCCCGCGAGCTCGACGCGCCGCACTTCGACGGCGCCGGGGCGTTCGATGTGGATGTCACCTCTGCTGTCGGTGAAGTACCCGAGCTTGAGCTCGCAGCGCACGAACTCGTCTTCGGGCTTCCAGGTGCGCACGCCGGACCGCAGCAGCGGCTGCTCGGGGTCGGTTCCCGGGCCGGCGAGGCAGAGGAACATGTGCCGGTTCGTGATCGCGATGTAGCCGCGGCTCGATTGCGCGTCGTTCTGGCCGCCGGCAACGCGCTTCTTGAGCTCGTAGACCCCTTCGAGCTTGTGCGCAGGCGGTTTGCCGAGGACCTGATCGGCCGGCTTCTCCGGCGCCGGCGCCGGCTTCGGCTCCTGGCCCTGGGGCCACGCGGACAGGAGACCGACCAAAGCAAGGAGCCACGGCAGGATGGTGCGTGTGAGCATGCTGGACCTCGAGTCAGTGTGATCCGCTCGTTGGATGAGGCCCTTACGCTACGCAAACCGTCGCGCAGCGCGACCGTTGCGATTGGAAGCTGCGGGGTTGCAGCGAACGGCGCTGCCGGCGAGTCTCTCGCGAGCGATGCACATCTACCTGCTGCGGCACGGCTTTGCCGAGGATGCCAGCGCCACGGTCCACGACCGCGACCGGGCCCTCACCGAGGAAGGGCGGAAGAAGCTGCAGCGCGCAGCGGCGACGTGGCGGCAGCTCGTGGAAAGCCCCGAGGTCTTGTTCGTGAGCCCGCTGCGGCGCGCCATCGAGACGGCTGCGGTCTTCACCGAGGCCGTGCGGTTCTCCGGCGAGCAGCGCGTCGAGGAGGCACTCGTCCCAGCGGCGCCGCCTGCGCTCTGCATGAGCCTGCTCGAAGGAGAGTCCTTCTCCGGCACGAAGAGCGTCGCCGTGGTCGGCCACGAACCGAACCTTGGCTTCCTGCTCGGACTGCTGCTGACCGGACACCCGCGACAACCGATCCCGCTCAAGAAGGGCATGTTGGTCGGCGTCGAGACCGAGTCCAGCGCGAGCCTGCTCGCCGCACTGCGTGTCTCGCTGACACAGAAGGCCGCCGCGCAGCTGGGGTGAGCCCCTGTCAGCGGTTGCGCGGGCTCGGGTGCAGCACGACGCCTTCGAGTCCCGTCGCCGAAACCGTGATGTCCTCGCACAGATACTCAACGCCCCGTTCGTCCTCGCCGAACGAAGCGTGGAGCCGGACGCGGTAGACACCGGGCGTCAGGTCGTCGGAACTGAACTGGCCCGAATCCTCGTCGATGCCGACACCATCGACGTAGTCGCCAATCGCATCGGCCGCGGCGTTCGCCGGTATCTTGTAGAAGCCGATCCACGACCAGCGCGGCTTCTTCGAGGCGAAGATCTGCAGGTCGACGCGGCCCTTGACCACGAGCGAGCGCTGCATCTCGAGACGCAGGCCCTGGACCGGCACGCCGCCGTTCACGTCGATGCCCTCGAGGCGACCTCTCGCCGACTCCGGGCCGCGCGAGCTCGCGTTCAGCGACCACGTGCCTGCGGTCACCTGCTTGAACGTGAACGCGCCCTCCGCATCGGTCACCGTGTTGAGCCACAAACCACTCTGCTTCACGCCCTTCATCTGGCCCTGCGCCTGCACGTGTACGCCCGCGGCCGGCAAGCCGTCCGGGAGGTAGCAGACGCCCGACATCGCGGACGTCGCGATGTCGATCGCGACCTCCTTCGCTTCGCCTTCCGCGAGTTTCATGCTGACCGACCAGAGGTTGCCGCCCGACCCCATGAAGACACCCGACTCGCTCGAGTTGTTCACGCTGAGCCAGAGGTCGCCGGCGGGGACGGTGCCGAGCTCGAAGCGGCCACGCGCATCGACCTTGGCCGAGTAGCGCCGCTGGTTGGCCCAGGCCGTGACGTAGGTCCCGACTCCGAGCCGGCCATCGATCATCACCGAACCGGACAGCGTGCATGTCGGCCCTTCGATCGGTTTCTCGCCGGCGTCGAGCCGCACCTCGGTCGTCTGCCCCGACGTGATCTCGAACCGCTCGTCAGGCGTGTCGCGCATGAGCCACATGTCCTGCGCGAGCGCGAACACTCCGCCCGGCGAATTCAGCGTGTCGAGCGACTTGATCGCGGTGACCTGGAAGGTGCCGGGCTGCAAGGCCGCGACCGCGAACGAGCCGTCGAGACCCGGCGTGAGCAGGCCGGGAACCTGCTCGAGCGGTCCGCGCGGTTCGTTGCCGCGCTGGCGCATCAGCGCAATCGAGAACTTGCCCGGTGACGGTGGCTTGCCGTTCTCGGTCAGCGTGCCGCGCAGGGCTCCTGGTTGCAGCATGTGCAACACGAGCTCTTCGTTGACCTTGACCTCGCCGTTCACGACGCCCCATCGCGGATGGTCGGCGCTCACGCGCAAGGAGTCGGCCTCGAGTCGATCGATGACGAGCACGCCGTCGGTGTCGGTGCGACCGCACTTGATCGGCATCTCGACGACGCGCGTGCTACGCGCTTCGGCGAAGATCGTCGCGTTCCGGATCGGCTTGTCTTCGTGGTTCAGCACACGCACCGTGAAGACCTTCGGCGGGTGCAACTGCAGCGCAGCGCTGACGTCGCCCGTCGTGATCTCGAAGCTCGAGAACGAGACGGCACAACCCGGCGCATCGGCGACGAGCGTGTAAGCGCCTGGATCCAGGTTCTCGATGCGCCACTTGCCCTCGGCCACGGGCTTCTGCCGGTCGCTGAGGTCGACGGGTCGCACGAAGCCCATCAGGTGCATCTCGGCGGCTCCGTCACCGGCCCTGCCGGGCAGCAATCGGAAGCGCGGCTCCGCGACCGGCGTGCCGTCCGCGAGCGTTACGGTGACGTTCACGGCAAACGTCGCGGGCAGTGTCACGACGACCTCGCCGAACACGGGCTGCGGCTCGGCCAGGATCCACGGATGACCGGCGCCGCGGCGCGCGGCCACCGTGACCTTGCCCGGAGCAAAGCCCTGGCCGCCGAAGTGACCTTCACTGTCGGTCGCGTCGATCCTCTGCGCGAGATCGACGGGCGCCATCGAAAGTGTCGATCCCGCGAAGACCTCCGCGCCTGCGACCGGCTTGCCGGCAGTGTCGAGCACCTTGCCCGAGAGTTCCTCGCCGCGCTTCATCTTGATGCGGCCGACGTCCTTCTCCTGCCCCGCGCGCGCCATGATGCTCGGCTTCACGTCGGACAGATAACCGCGCATCGTCGTGGCCACCATGTTGCTGCCCGGCGTGACGCCGACGAGCCGGAACCGGCCCGAGGCGTCCGTGAGAGCACTCGGGATCGGCAGGTTGTCGAACGCGCCTTTCACCCACTTCGGCATCTCGACGACGCGCACCGGCGCACCGACTTCGCGGATCAACACGGCGCCCTCGGGATCGAACCGTTCGATCGGGAAGAACCCGGCCACCGAGCCCGGCAGGTCCGCAGCTCGCACGAGCGCTCCCGGCAGCGGCTCGCCGTCTTCGCCGAGCACCGTGCCCGTGATCACGCAAGCGTCCGGCAGCAGAACGTCGCCGAGGTCGACGATCTCGCCGGGCGACGGCAACCGCGTCACGAACTGGTGGGCAGGTGTATCGGTGCCGATCCCCGCAAGAAGCACGTAGAACGCACGCGGCCAGACGCCCGTGATCAGGAACGTGCCGTCCTTTCCGGTCTTGGTCTCGCCCGCGATGTATTGCGGCTCGTAGGTCGTCGTGTCGGCGAAGAGGTCGAAGCCTTCGGGCAGCAACGCATCGAGGGCGCCGCGATAGAGCCGCACGCCGCAGTCGGCGACCGCCGCCTTCTCGTGGTCGACCACGCGGCCCTTGAAGCCCGTCAGACCGGCCTGGATTTCGGGGTCGTCCAGCACGGAGGCGGCTTTGGCCTTGACGCTCTCGCGGTGGGTCGCGCCTGCATTCGCACTGCGCACCGTCGTTGCCACGCCGCTGGCCTGCGACTCGACCGCCTCGGACGCCGTGTTCGTCGCCGCGGCGGGCGGGGGCGGTGGCGTCGCATCGCTGCGCGTGAGCATCCATACAGCCCCGACCAGCACGGCGAGGGCGACGATCAAGGCCAACACGAGCGAGCGCTGCATCCTTTACCTCCGCAGGAGAACTGCGGTTGTAGCCAAGCCGGATCCGGAACTGCTGTCAGATTCCACGGGAGTAACGACGTCCCTCGCGCGCGCGCCAGAACGCAAGCGTGGCCAGTACGATGGCGTGATCGATCTCGCCGCGGCCCAACAGTTCGTCGAGCCCGGCCACGGGCACGGTCACGACTTCGATGTCCTCGCCGGGGTCCATGCAGAGGCCGCCGACGGGCCGGCACCCGGTCGCCAGAAAGGCAAAACACCGGTTCGTCATCATGGACGGGTTCGGGTTCATGACGCCGATCTGCTCGAGCTGCGCCGCCTCGTAGCCGGTCTCCTCGCGCAGCTCGCGCGCCGCCGCCCGCTCGGGAGCCTCGCCGGGATCGACGAGACCGCCCGGGATCTCGAGCGACACGCGGCCGCTGCCGTGGCGGAACTGGCGAACCATCACGATCTGTTGATCGTCCGTGATCGGCAGCACGTTGACCCAGTCCGGCGTGTCGAGCAGGAAGAAGCCGATGTCAGCGCCCGTTCGCGGCGAACGGCGCCGCGACTTGCGGACGTGGAACACCTTGTAGCGCAGCAGCGTCTCGTCGCCGAGCCGTTCCCAGTCGTGGATCACTTCGGTATGGTAGACGGCGAGCGCGAGACGCGCCCTAACCAACGTCGAGCGGTGCAGCTGCACCGAACCGGTCTTCGGACTGTGCGACCTCAACAACCCGACTGTCGCGTCGGGACTGTCAGAAACGCACGAAACGGAGCATCCGATGACGACGAAGCGGCGCATTCCGAAATTGGGTCGGCACAGCAGCGGGCAGGCCCGCGTCTGCCTTTCCGGTCACGTCCACTACTGCGGCAGGTGGGGTTCGCTCGAATCGCAGCAGCAATACGCGAAGCTGCTCGAGCAGTGGATCGCCAACGGACGGCAGCCGCTCGCGCCGGTCGCGACCTGCGTTTCGACGCAGCCGCTGCGCGAGGTGCTCAAGGCCTGGACGACGCAGCTGGACGCCAGCGGGCGCTACGTGAAGCGGGGCAAGCCGACGAGCGCACGACGTCGCCTGCGGCACACGGTCGACCACTTCGTGAAGCGGTTCGGCGACGTGCGGGCCAACCAGTACAGCGAGCGGTTGCTGCTGCTGCATCGCGACGACCTCGAGAGTGACCAGACGCTGACGCGCACCGGCATCAACCGCAAGATCGCGACTCTGCGCGACGGCATGCACTGGGCCTACGAGCGCGGCTACATCACGCGCGATGCCTGGCTCGCCACGTCTGCCCTGCAGCCGCTGTCGCGCGCCGTGGCCGGGCACCGCGACGTGAGGAGGCCAAAGCGCGCACCGACGCCGAGCGAGATCGAGGCGGTTGCAGTCGCTGCCGGCGCGAACGTCGGGCGCATGCTGCGGGTCCAGTACCTGCTAGGCTGCCGACCTGGCGAGCTCGTGGCGATGCGGTGGCGGGACATCAACCGCGAACCCATCGA
>Ga0075418_10000473_pt1 | contig 42491 bp, 30 predicted proteins | sample SoiMetdeltSBSDD2_FD_81776 | JGI IMG/M metagenome (GOLD analysis project Ga0075418, IMG submission 81776) | Bulk soil microbial communities from a Populus tree surrounding site in Tennessee, USA - Soil MetaG P. deltoides SBSDD2 | ecosystem: Environmental > Terrestrial > Soil > Tree plantation...
CCGCACGCCGGGCAGCTGGGTCCGTGGTCACGCCTCGCCCGCGCCGCAGGTATCGAGCCGCGCTCGACGCTCATGAAGATGATCTTCGTCGTCTACGGTGTCGCGGCGCTCGGGGTCAGCGCGGTCTTCCTCGCCGGTGGCGGCCGCGCCTGGATGGCGATGCTGCTGGCGGCGGTGGGCGGCCTCTGGTTCGCTCCCATCGGCACCGTGATCGACGTCGTCGTTGTCTTGCTGCTCTGCCTCGGGCCGCTGCGGCCCGGGAGTTGAGGCAACGCGCTCGTGCGGTGAGTTCGACCGCTTCGGCAGCTTCCTCACCTTGCGTCGATGCGGGCGAGACGGAGCCAGGAACCGGGCCTCGACTTCATTCGTCCAGCAGGAGGCGGTGGATCTTGCCGATGGTGTCCCAGTTGCGCGTCGTGGCCGCGACGAGGAGCTTCTTCTCCACGACCTCGTTGGGATAGAGCCTGGCCCGCGCGGTGCGCCGCCACCAGCTGAGCACGAATCTCCCCTGCACCCCGAGAAGCTGGACCTCCCAGTCCTTGCCGGTGGGCTGGGTGTAGGGCAGTGGCGGCAGCTTCGACGGACGCCGGGACAGGACGCTCACGAACGGGCGCAAGTCCTCGCGGGAAGAGAGGGGCGGAAACGCCGCCGCTGTGGCGAGGTCGATGACCTCGCTCCCACGGCAGAGCATGAACTCGGTGTCGAAGGGCAAGCAGCGGCGCAAGGCGGCGCGAAACGTCGCTTGGCTGACCGCCTTCCGCACCACGAAGGTCCCGGCGGCGCCGACGTTGACGACGTCGAAGGCCGACAGCTCCGCGGCCACGACGGCGGGGCGGAAGACCTTGTGCCCACCCACGTTCGCCCCGCGCAGGAACGCTACCAGAGACATCGGTTGCCCTCCTCAGGTCGCCGCCTGGGCGGCGCGTAGGCGGACGCGCACCCAGGCACCACCGCCATCGCGGTTGCCGGTGCTGATGTCGCCGCCGTGATCCTCCAGGATGCGGCGCACGATGGCGAGGCCGAGGCCGCTGCCGGTGGACTTCGTCGTGAAGGTGGGATCGAAGACGTGCTCGCCCACGTCCAGAGGGAAGCCGCAGCCCTGGTCGGCGAAGGTGAAGGTGACCATACCCTCCTCGCCGCTCCACACCACGTCGAGCTCGCCGCCCTGGGGCATGGCCTCCACGGCGTTCTTCACCAGGTTGGTGAACACCTGCCGGATCTGATCGCGGTCGGCGAGAACGTGGGGGACGCCGTCGAGCTGGGCGTGCAGCTGCACCCGTGGCGTCGCCGAGTACAGCTCCAGGACCTGTTGCAGGATCTCCGCCGGATCGGTGCGTTGCAGCCGCGGCTTGGGCAGGCGGGCGAAGCTGGAGAACTCGTCGGCGAGCCGCTTCAAGTGCGAGGTTTCTTCCAGGACCGTGTCGAGGCACTCGCGCACTACGGTGTCCTCAGGGTCGAGACGCTTACGCAGCCGGTGGATGGAGAGAGTGATCGGCGTCAGCGGGTTCTTGATCTCGTGGGCGAGACGGCGCGCCACGTCCTGCCAGGCGGCGAGGCGGGTGGCTCCGACGAGCTGCTCGTGGCTGCTCTGCAGATCCCGGCTCATGTGGTTGAAGCCGCGGGTGAGGCGGCCCATCTCGCCTCCCGATCCGGTCGGTACTTGCTTGCCCAGCTCGCCCGCGGCGACCGCGGCGAAAGCTTGCTGCAGTGTCTCGATGGGACGGGTCAGACTGCGCGCCAGCAGGAAGCCGAGGCCGAGGGCGAAGCTCAAGAAGACGATGGCGAGAACCACGAAGGAATAGACGAACTTCAGGATCTCCTGCTGCCGGAAGCGGAGCTGTTGCATACGCTGGTAGCTCTCCCGCACGTCGTTCATGGCCTGCGCTTCGTTCTCGTCCACCTGCACGGCCACCATGGCGTAGTAAGGTTCGCCGCCCAGCTCCACCGGACCGGCGACGCCGACGACCACGGAGGTTCCGTCGGGGGCGGGGACGAGCTGCGGCGTCCCGGCGCCGGAGCGTTTGCCGGGAAGGACGTCGTGCACCAGCGACGCAGCCTGCGCTTCGGTCCACGGTCCGTGACGGGCGCGCACGGTCTCTTCCCCCGGAGGGCCGGCGCAGTACAGCGCCTCGTAGCGCGCCTGCAGGAGATCGGCCAGGTCGGTGGCGCCGGCGGCTTGCGCCAAGCGCAGGCGTTCCAGCGCCACGTCGGCGGCGCCTTTGGCGAGAGCGTGCCGCTCGGCGAGGACGTGCCGGGCGAGATACAGAGTGCTCTCGAGAGAGGAGAGGATGCCGTGGGCAGCCCAGGTCTGCGGTTGCAGCTGGCCCCAGAGCAACGTCACCAGGCTGAGCAAGGTGGGAACGAGGGCGACGGAGACGAAGGCGACGGCGAGCCGCGTGCGCAGCGTCCGCTGTTCGCGCAGCACGAGGACCGCCAGGCCGAGCAGCGCCAGCGAGGCCCCGAGAGCGACGATGACCAGAACCCGTTCCAGGTTCAAGACCCGACTCCCGCCGCTTCCTTCCCGAGCAGCTGGCCGCATGCCGCTTCGATGTCCAGGCCCATGCTCCAGCGCACCGACACAGAGCGGAAGGCGCCCTCGAGGCGGGCGGCGAAGGCGCGCACCCGTTCGGCTTCGGGCCGGTCGAAACGCAGCCGCGGATCGGGATTGAAGGGGATCAGGTTGAGCTTGAAAGGCCCCGGCGGGGTGCCGAGGGCCCGCAGACGTTCCGCATCCTCAGGTCGATCGGTGACCGCGCGCAGCAGCACGTATTCCAAGGTGACGTGGTGCTTGGTGCGACGGGCGAAATACGCCGCGGCCTCCAGGGTTTCGCGCAACGTGTGGCGGCCCGAGACCGGCATCAAGCGCTTGCGCTCGACGTCGTCGCTGGCGTTGAGCGAGACCGCCAGCTTGACGCGCAGATCCAGGTCCGCCAAGCGGCGGATGGCGTCCGGGATCCCGGTGGTGGAGACGGTGATGCGCCGCGCCCCGATGTTGCCGAGGCGTCGCGCCCCGAGCACACGGATCGCCTGCACCACGGCGTCGAAGTTGTCCAGCGGTTCCCCCATGCCCATGAAGACGACGTTGAGACCCGCGGCGCCGACGAAGGGGCGCACGTGCAGCACTTGCTGGACGATCTCGTCCGGGCTCAGCTGGCGCACCAAGCCGCGCCGCGCGGTGAGGCAGAACTTGCAGGCGAAGCGGCAGCCCACCTGCGAGGAGATGCAGACGGTGTGATGTCCCGGCATGGGCATGAGCACCGTTTCCACCGCGGCGCCGTCGGCGAAGCGGAGGAGGAACTTCCGCGTTCCATCCTGCTCCGAGAGGCGGTGCAGCGCTTCCGCCACCGGCGTCAGGTGGAACTCCCCCTGCAGGCGCTGGCGTAGGACGAGGGGCAGATTACGCATGCCGGCCAGATCGGCAGCACCCTTGCGGTACACCCAGTCGGCCAGTTGCGCGGCGCGGTAACGCGGCAGCCCCAGGGTCTGCACCTGCGCCTGCAGTTCCTCGTAGGTGAGCGCTTTCAGGGCGAGCAAGGGACTCTCCAGGGAGGGGGGCGTGACCACCTTGTGGGCGCCGGACGAAGCGCTTCGCTGGCGACGGCGGCCCCGCGGTCGCACCGCGCTCCCTTAGGGTAGGCGCGGCGGTCGCCGCCGGCAAGCGGCGCACATCGCGGTCGCGTCGCACGGGGATGCTAGAATGCGTGCACCGTGCGCGTCCGCGCGCGGGGAACGGGGCCGACGTGGCGACGCGCATTCTGATCGTGGACGACGAGGAGAGCATCCGCAGCTCTCTGCGCCGGCTCCTGGAATACAAAGGTTACGAGACGCTGGCGGCCGAGGATGGGCCGCGGGCGCTGGAGCTGCTCACCGACCAGAGCGTGGACGTGGTGCTGCTGGACATCAAGATGCCCCGTATGGATGGCATCGAGGTGCTGCAGAAGATCCGGGACGGCCGCGCCGACGTCTCGGTGGTGATGATCTCGGCCCACGGCACCATCGAAACGGCGGTGGAGTGCACCAAGAAGGGCGCCTTCGACTTCCTCGAGAAGCCCCTGGACCAGGAGCGCTTGCTCGTCACGGTCCGCAACGCCGTCATCCAGCGTCAGTTGGTGCGTCGCAACCGGGAGCTGCAGCGCACCCACCCCGGGCGCGACGAGATGGTGGGGTCCAGTGTCCGCCTGGAGGAGATCCGCGCCACCATCGACCGGGTGGCGCAGACCGATGTGCGCTTGCTGATCGTGGGTGAAAACGGCACCGGCAAGGAGTTGGTGGCGAGGGCGGTGCACGAGCACGGTCGCCGGGCGAGTGAAGCCTTCATCGAGGTCAACTGCGCCGCCATTCCGGAAGAGCTCATCGAGTCGGAGCTCTTCGGTCACGTGAAGGGCAGCTTCACCGGGGCCATCGCCAACCGGGACGGCAAGTTCGAACAGGCCGACCGGGGCACGCTCTTCCTCGACGAGATCGGCGACATGAGCCTGGCGGCGCAGGCGAAGGTGCTGCGGGTGCTGCAGGAGGGCAAGTTCGAGAAAGTCGGCGGCAACGAGACCTGCGTCGTGGACGTGCGCGTCATCGCCGCCACCAACAAGGACCTGCTCGGCGAGGCGCGGCGGGGCAGTTTCCGCGAGGACCTCTACTACCGGCTCAACGTCGTGCCCATCTACGTGCCGCCGCTGCGCGAGCGCCGCGAGGACATCCCGCAGCTGGTGGAATACTTCCTGGGCCGTGTCGCCGATAGCCTGGGGCAACGGCCGAAGACCGTCGCCCCCCACGCCCTGGACATCCTGATGCGGCATGCCTGGCCCGGGAACGTCCGGGAGCTGCGCAACCTGGTGGAGCGCATGGTGATCTTGTCGCGGGGGGAGCGCGTCGAGGCGACAGAGGTCTTTCTCGAGCGCGACGCCGGACCGCGCACGGAGATGGACGATCTCTTCGGGCACCAGACCTTCCAGAACTTCAAGGACGACGCGGAGCGCCGCTTCCTGGTGCGCAAGCTGGCGGAGAACGACGGCAACATCAGCAAGACCGCGCGCGCCCTGGAGATGCAGCGCAGCAACCTCTACAAGAAGATCGAGAAGTACGGTCTCGATACGCGTTCACTTTCAGACTGAGTACGACAGGCGCCGTGCCCGCACCAAGAGGCCGGCGGGGGACGCTCGTCGCGCGCACTCCTGCGCGCTCCTCGCGCGACACGATGCCCTGCTCGCGCCTCCATGCGCTCGCCACGGGCACGTGACGCCCCCGCCGGACTCTTGGTGCGGGCACGGCGCGGGACGCCAACATGCTGAAGCGAGTGCAACCGATGGGTCGAGACGCGCTGCTCGACCGATCCTCAAGCGCGCGGCAGCTGCGAGATCGCAGGCGTTGGGCTCGCCGGTGCGGCAGGCGGAGCGGGGGGAGGAGTGCGCACCGGGCGCGCCGGCACGCCGACCACGGTGGTGCCGGCGGGGATGGCGTTCACCACCGCAGCGCCGGCGCCGACGATGACGTCGGCGCCGATCTCGAGGCCCTGGATGACGCAAGCGCCGATGCCGAGGTGGGCGCGTTCACCGACTCGGACGTTGCCGGCGAGGCGGGCGCCGGGCGCGACGTGCACCAGGTCGGCGAGGACGCAATCGTGGTCGACGCTGGCGCTGGTGTTGACGATGACGCCGCGACCGAGTCGCGCTCCCGTGTTGACCACGGCCCCGGCCAGGAGGACCGTGCCGGCGCCGAGCTCGACCCCGCGTCCCACGGCGGCGCTGGGATGCACGATGGCGGGCAGTTCGTAGCCGAGCGACGCGAGATGGGCGATCCAAGCTCCTCGCGCCGCGGCGGCACCGATGGCGACGACAGCACGCCGGGGCGTCTCGCGTTGTTCGACGACCTCGCGGCCACCGAGGATCCGGTAGCCGAGGAATTCTGTTCCGGGGCTGGCGGCATCGTCGAGAACTCCGGCGATGGTGAAGCGCCCTTCCTTCTCGACGGCGTCGATGACGACGCGGGCGTGGCCGCCGGCGCCGACCACGAGGAGCGGCGCCGCCGGCTCGGTGCGGCTGGGCGATCCGGCCTCCACGGCGTCGTGCGCGAGGGGGCGCCTTGGTGTCCGCACCGGTTCGACCCACCGCGGCAGCGGAGCGGGCGAGCGCGGCGCCTCGCTCTCTTCTCCACCTACCGCCGCGGACTGCATCGTGCCCCTCTCGGCACGTACTGACGTGGACTGCATCTCGTCCCTCTCTGCATGCATCGGCGCAGACTGCATCTCGTCTCTGTCTGCACGCATCGGCGTGGAGCTGCTCGCAGCCGGTGGGACGGCAGCTGAGGTCACTGGGTCGCGACGCGTGGGAGCCGGCGTGCGGCTCGAGCGAGGGGAAGTGCTGGCGGGCTGCAGGGTTCCATCGGCACCGAGGCGGAGCACGCGACCTTCGCTGTCGGTGGCCAAGAAGTCGTCGTCACCGGGAGCCGACGCGACGGGAGGCGTGTCGCCGGCCTGCAGCAGTGAGTCGTGGGCGGGCAAAGGGCCGTCGGTGCCCGCGGGCAAGAAACCGTCGTTGCTGCCGCCAGCGGCGTAGATGCCGCGACCGCGCAGGACCACTCCCAGGGTGCGCATGAGGATGCCGAGATCGAGGCCCAAGGTGTGGGTGCGGACGTACTCGAGATCGAGCTCGATGCGCTCGGCCCAAGAGATGTCGTTCCGGCCGTGCACCTGCGCCCAGCCCGTGATGCCGGGGCGGAAGAGGAGACGGCGGCGCTGCCGCGGTGTGTAGGCATCCACTTGATAACGGAGGGTGGGACGCGGGCCGACGAAGCTCATCTCCCCGAGGAGGATGTTGAGCAGCTGCGGGAGCTCGTCGAGACCGGTGCGGCGCAGGAAGGAGCCGAGGCGCGTGATGCGCTCGTCGTCAGGCGCGGTGGTGACGCCGAGACCGTCGCGCTCTGCACCATTCCGCATGGTCCGGAACTTGAAGATGGTGAAGGGCTGGCCGCGGGCGCCGATGCGCTCCTGGAGGAAGAACGGACTGCCGGGGCTGTCGAGCCGGACGGCGAGAGCGATGAGCCCGAAGAGGGGGCTCGAAAGCAGGAGGAGGACGAAGGCGAAGACCCGGTCGAGGGCGTACTTCACGGTGCGGCTCGGATCCATGCTGCCTCAGTGCTCCGTCTCGCGCGCATCCACCCAGTCGAGGAGTCGGGAGAAGTCGAGAGTGCCGGTGGGGGTGGGGTCGTGCGGCCAGACCTGCCAGCCTGCCCGGCGGGCCGCCTCCCGCTGCGGACCCGGTTGAGCGACGTGCACGCAGGCAGAGGGCGGGAGTGCCAGACGGCGAGCCAACCAGCGGAAGGCCAGGCAGCGACCGGGACGGGCGCACCAGCCGAGAGACTCGGCCCAAAGCCTGGTGGTGACGAGACGACCCAGGTTGCAGCGGTCGAGGAGCGCATCCATGACCGCAGGCGAACCGCTGTCGAGGAAGCCGAGCTGGCAGCGGGCCGCCAGGGCGAGCAAGGCTTGCCGGGCTTCTGGATCCAGGACGAACGCGGGAATGGCGTGGCGGGCGGCGAGAACCGCAGCCCGTACCCGCTGGGGCGGGAGGGTGCAATCCAGGTCGCGGAGGGTGCGCGAGACCAGGGCACGAGGGCCGGTGGCGGCGAGCCTGCGCTCGGCGGCAGCGAGAAAGAGGGCCGGCGGCACACCCTCGGCGGCCAACCGTTGCGCGGCCGCGGCGATGGCTGCCTGCTGGAACGACCGGCTCGGAACCAGAACCCCCTGCACGCCGAGGATCACGGCGTCGAGCATGCTCCCCTCCAGGCGTGGGTTCACCCTCGCCGAGGGCAAGTCGCATGCCCCAGCGGAACGGCTGGAAGCGCAGGAAAAACAGGGGCATCCTTGACTTCGCCTTTCCCCCTGTTAATATTGCGAACAAGCCCGCTTCCGAACACCCACGGACGGATCGACTTTTCCGCGGGTGCAGGTTCGCAAGGCTTCGGTGCCGCATCGTTCCAGGCGTCAGCGGGGACTTCGAGAGCCTGGGGCATCGAAGTGGAAGGAGTCGGGGCATGATCCATCGCACCGCTTGGGCGTGCGTGCTCATCGCTACCCTCCTCGTGGTTTCTGCCTCTGCTTCTCCGACAAGCTCACGACGTGACGACGCGGTGACGGCCCTGCAGCCGGGGACTGTGAAGACCCCCAGCATTGGGCCGCAACCGCCTGCCGACCCAGTTCCCATTGCAGGTTCCGGCCCCGGCGACGACGACTTGCCGAATCGGGGCGGGATTGGTCCAGGGCCGGTAGTTCCCACGATCGGCTACACGGATAGCAGGACGTTCTGGAGCCCGAGGGGCTTGGCGGCGTGGCTCAAGCAGCATGTGGTGACCATCATGCGAGCCTGGCGCTGAACAGCCGGCTCGACCGAGACAAGTGTGACTCCCGATCTCGCCGGGGGCGTCCATGTTGAATCGGGATCGGCACGATCCTCCTGATTTCGAGGGCAAGCCACCAGGGGCCTCCCTGGGTGCGCTGGAGGAAGTCGGGGACTTCCATCTGGCCTCGGACAGCTACGGGGCGGCGCTGGAGTACTACAGCACGGCTTGCCGCGAGCTGGGTTCGGGCGACGAGTTCGACGCCGTCGCCGCCGCGCGCTTGAGCCGCAAGATCGCCGATTGCTATCGCTCCAAAGGGCTACTCGAACAAGCCTGCGTCGAGCTCGAGCGCGCCGGACAATTCCTCCAAGGTTACGAATCCGAGCTGGAGCAGGGCATCGTGCTCCGCTGCCGCGCCGAGGTCCTCGTCGCCCAGGGCCAGGCGGAGGCGGCGTTGCGCGACGCTGAGCAAGCCATGGAGCTGCTCAAGGCGAGCGCCGCGCACGCCGAATACGCTCGCTCCCTCACCATCGCCGCCGAATGTCACGGCCGCCTCGGCCACGCGGCGGAGTACGAGCAGCTGAACCTGGACGCCCTGGCGACCTACCGGCGCATCGAGGATCAAGCCGGGGTCGCCAACGTGCACGCCAACCTCGGCATCGTCTACAAGAACGCTTGCCAATGGGACAAAGCGATCCGGGCTCTGATGCAGGCGAAGGATCTGTGCGAGAAGCTCGGCTTGACCCGCAAGCTCGCCCGCACCCACGGCAACCTGGGGATCGTCTACACCAAGACCCGCGAGTTCGACGAGGCGGTCTCGCATCTGCGCCGGGCGCGTCGGTTGGCACAGCAGCTCGGCGACAGCGCCACCCTGGTGGGTGTGCTCAATTCCATGGGTCGCGCCCTCGTTCTCGCCGGCCGCTACAACCAAGCGGAGAAATACCTGCTGCAAGCGCGGGTGCTCGCCGAGAGGCATCACTTCGCCCGTTCCCAGGCGCTGACCGACGAGTTCCTCGGCGACATGATGCTCGCCCAGGGCCGGCTCGACGAGGCGCGGGAGAACTACGAGAGCGGCCTGCGCAAGGCCCGGGCCCTGGCGCCGAAGGGCGACGTGGTGGGCGAGTTGCTGCGCCGTCTCGCCGAGCTGGAGCTCCGGAGCGGCCTGCGCTCGCAGGCCGTCGCCACGGCGCGCCGCGCCCTGAAGATCTGTGAAGGCTGCGGTGAAGAGCACGAGATCGGATTCATCTACCGGATCATGGGAAGGGCGCAGGTCGAGCTCGGCCGCCCCCGTCTGGCGGTGGAAGCGTTCCTGCAGAGCGTCGAAGCTTTCGAGAAGACGCGCAATCCTTACGAGCTGGCCTGGAGCCGCACCGCGCTCGCCGCAGCGTACCTGACCCAGCAAGGGCGCGAGCCCATGCTCCGCGCCGGTCGCGAGGCCCAGGCAGCGGTGGAAGCCTTCCGCCGCCTCGAGGAGGATGCGGGCTACTGTCACGCCGGCATCGTCCTGGCGCAGGCGCACAAGGGGCTCGGCAATCACGACGACGGCCTGCTCGTGCTCTACGATCTGGAACGGGTCTGCGAAGAGTGCGCCGACCCGGAGCTCCTGCTCCAGGTGCAGGCGTTGCGCAAGGACTTCGAGGGCGCCTTGGTGGCGGGCACGAGCGGCGCGGCCAACCAGCTCAATCTGTTCAGCGAGCTGTACGCCCTGGCGAATCCCGCCCACAGCTTCGATGAGCAGCTGCAAGTCATGCTGCGCTCCCTCAGCAATCGCACCGAGTGCTCCGCTGCTTTCCTGGCCGTGCTCCTTCCGGATCGCAAGGAACCCTTGCTGAAGGGCGCCTATGGTCTCGAGCGCGGCGAAGCGCAGGCGCTGGCGCGCACCTTCGTCGACGCCGGGCTGGAGCCCTACGTTTCGGCCCGGGTGCAGGAGGCGCTCGGCGAGCGCCACCCCGAGGTGGTGCGCCGGGCCGGCGCCATCTGCTGCCAGCCGCTGCGCTTCGAGGAGCGCCGCCTGGGGATGCTGTATTTGGAACGTCCGCGCTCCCAGGGACCCGCCGCGTTCAGTCAGGACGAGGTGGATTTCATTGCCACCTACGCCAACCTCGCCGGCGTCGTTCTCCTGGAACTGTTCCGCGAGGACTTCAAGGAACCCGAAGCCGAACCGGCCGGCTCGACGCTGCACCCGGCGCTGCGGCGCATCATCACCTCCGACCCGGCCATGTATCAGGTGCTGGCGCTGGCGCAGAAGGTGGCGCGCAGCAACTGCAGCGTCCTCATCTCGGGCGAGACCGGCACGGGGAAGGGGCTGCTCGCCCACTGCCTGCACCTCATGAGCGACCGCGCCGGGCGCAAGTTCATCGCCCTCAATTGCGCCGCCTTACCCGAGCAACTCCTGGAGAGCGAACTCTTTGGCCACGTGCGCGGCGCCTTCACCGGCGCCGAGACCACCAAGATGGGGCTCCTGGAGGCGGCGAACGGCGGCACCGTGTTCCTGGACGAGGTGGGCAAGACCTCGCTCTTCATGCAGGGGAAATTGCTGCAGTTCCTCGATTCCTCCGAGGTCCGGCCGGTGGGGGCGAACGAGTTCCGCAAGGTGGACGTGCGGGTCATCTGCGCCTCCAAGAGCGACCTCCGCCGCGAGATGGAGGAAGGCCACTTGCTCGAGGACCTGTACTACCGGCTCAACGATTTCCCCATCACCATCCCGCCGCTCCGGGAACGCAAGGGGGACGTGAAGCACCTCATCGAACACTACCTGCGCCGCTCCGCCGCGGAGTTGCACAAGAACATCCCCGCCTTCTCGCGGCAGGCGATCCACCTGCTGCAGCAGTACTCGTGGCCGGGCAACGTCCGGGAGTTGGAGAAGTGCGTGAAACGCGCCGTCATCCTCGCCGACGAGGGGCGGCCCATCACCGCGCAGCACCTGCCCGAGGAGCTGAAGGCGGCGGGGCTGCCGCCCGAAGCGACGGTGCTCCGCGAGGGGATTTCGCTCCGCGCTCACTTGGCGCGCGTGGAGGCCGAGGTCATCGGCGACACCATGCGCCGGGTGGCGGGGAATAAGTCCGAAGCCGCCCGCGTTCTCGGCATCAGCTATCCCAACCTGCTGCAGAAGATCAAACTGTACGGTTGCAGCGTGCCCCGCGCCTCCGACTGAACCGCCTCGCGCACCTACCTCCGCCGCCGTTGCCCGCTCTTTCGTCCTCCTCGTCTTCGTGGTCCTGCGGCTCGCTCCGTTTTCGACCCGTGACGAGACTTGGTTCCTCACGGGCACCCAACAATAAAAATCCTTGCCAGTGTGACAGGTCGTTTTTTCAACGACTTACAGTCCGAGGACCGAAAGGGTGTAAAAGCGCTTGCTGCACCCTCGATGGGACGACCGGCGCGAAATCTTCGGCGAGCCCCCCGAGGGGGTGCAAGTGTTTGCTGTCTTTACCGTTAATTTTCGGCGCTGGAATGGCATGAAGGGTGCCTTGCTCAGGTTGCAAAGCTCTTGGCCGGTGAAAGAGCTAGCAGCCGGTCAGGAACAATCTCAGCGACCGACGGGTCGCTCAGAGAAACCAGCAGCCGGGGCCGGGGTGGACACCAAAGTGGGGATTGGTGCTCTATCCCTGCCTCAGCTGGTTAGACCGACGAGGCGGGAGTGAGGCGGTAGGGCGCGAGGGCCCGTCGGTCGATGCGAGTTTTTCGGTGCTCCTCCGTATCAGCGGAGCCCCGGAGGCCGAGGGCCGGATTGAGGCGAGGATCCGGCTGGATCACGTTGGGTTTCAATACTCTCCGTCGTCGTTCTTCGGTCCTTCGGGAAGAGGCCGCCACGAGCGTGGCGGCCTTTTCTGTTCCCCGCCCCGGCCAGGTCCCTCCAGCATGGGCGCAAGCCGCTGCCACGGGGCTCTTCAGCCGACCGGTCTCGCGCTGGAAGCGGGGTTGAGGCTCCGGAGGTAAAGGCTGAAGGTCTGCAGCATGGTCTCCAGGCTGAAGTGATCGCGGATCCGGCGAGACGCCGCCGCACCCAAGCGACGCCGTAAGTCGGCGTCCGAGAGCAAACGCCCGAGGGCTCCCGCCAAGGCCCCCACGTCACCCACCGGGACCAGGAGACCGCACTCGTCGTGCACGATGAGCTCGGGAATCCCTCCCACCCTAGTCGCCACCGGCGGGACGCCGAGCGCCATGGTCTCCAAGAGCGAAAGCGGCAAGCCCTCGGCCTTTGAAGGCAGCGCGGCCAGGTCGAAAGCCGCCAGCAGCGGCGCCGGTTCGGCGACGTAGCCAGGCAGGTGGAGGCGGAGGCCGTGCGCTTGGGCGAGGTCCTGCAGCCGCGCCCGTTCGGGGCCTTCGCCGAGAATCGTGAGCACCGGTGCCGGGGCGGGGCGCAAGCGTGCGACCGCGAGCAAGAGCTGATCGAAGCCTTTGCCAGTGACGAGTCGTCCCGCCGCACCGAGGAGCGTGTCGTCGTCGGCGACGCCCAGGGAGCGGCGGGCCGCGGCGCGTTCGGCGGCGGAGACCTGGGGGATGCGAATGCCGTTGGGGATCACCGTGATCCGCTGCGAGGCCACGCCCTGCGTCGCCCGCATGCGCCGCCGCGAGGCCTCGGAGACCGTGACGATCCCGGTGCAGACGTGCAGGGTCCAGGTGTCCACGATGCCGTAGAGGAACTTGCGCAGCGCCGGCATCGTGGCTTCTCCCGCCAGCGGCGCCGGGCGGGAGACGACGTGCGGCACGCCACGGGGTCGACAGGCGCGGCTAGCGAGGAAGTCGTAGCGCAGGCCGTGGCTGAGCACGACGTCGATGCCATGGGCCTCGATGAAAGCGCCGAGCTGGCGCACCCAGGCGCGGTCGAAGCGCCGCTGCGGCATGGCGGAGAGCACCGCGCCCGTCCGGGAGCGGAACCACGAGGCGAGGGCGCCGCTCTCCGGATACGCGACGTAGTGGGCGAAGTCGAGGCCGGCCACCAAGGTCTGCGCCACGCGCTCGACGCCGGTGACGCCGGAGGCGGGGTCCGCAGCTCCACCCACCACTTGCAGGAGACGGAGCGGCATCCTCACCGACCCGCCAGCTCCGCCTGCAGGATGCGCGCGAACGCCAGCCCCATGGGCCGACGACCGGCGCGACGCGCGGTCCGGTGCAAGGCGAGGAGGGTGAAGAATCGTTCTGGCCGACCGAGGCCAAGGTCGATTCCCTGCGACTGCAACCGCAAGCGAGCAGTGCGGAGGGGCGCGAGGTCGTGCACGGCGCGGATCTCCCGCCACTCCGGCAGTCTCCCCCGACGCGCCGCCTGCACGGCGAAGCTGCACTCATAGGTGAGCACATCGAGGAAAATGGGCGCGCGTTCCGTCGCCAGCGTCCAGTCCACCACCCCAGAGAGAGCACGGCCGCGGAAGAGGACGTTGCCTGGGAAGTAGTCGCCGTGGGCACACCCCGCCGGCCAGTGCGTCTGCCAGTGCGGCTCGAGCCGGGCTTCGAGTTGTTGGCGCAAGGCCGCGTCCCAACCCACCTGAATCGCATCCTCCCAAAACGCGGCGAGCGCCTCGGTGCCGAGCCATGCCGCCGGCTGCAGGGGTGCCGACGGCAGCGCCGCCGCCAAGTCCAAGGCCCAATCCAGCGCTGCCTGCAGCCGGGCGCCACGACCGCCGGCGCCCCGGGCCCCCCAGGTGTTGTGGAGCTCGACTTCTCCGGGAAGCGCGGTCATGAGCAGGAAAGCGCAGTCGTTGATCCGTCCCTGATGCAAGAGCCGCGGCACCCGCCGGGCCAGTGCCTCCGGCAGGACTTGCCCGAGGCGCCGCAGCTGCTCGCCTTCGCCTTCCAACCAAGCATTGCCCTCGGGGTCACGGGCCACCTTGGCGACCGCGAGCGGCCACCGCCCGTGGGCGGGGAAAGCGAGGAGGAGGAGCGCCGACTCCTTCTCTGGGTATTCCTCCATGCCGAGCTTCAGCCAGTGGACAGACGATGGCGGCGGTGTCGCAGGATCGAGCAGCGACCAATGGCCGCGCAGGTGTTGCTCCAGGAGCTGGATCATGCACCGTGCTCCGGAGTGCGGAGGATGAAGGCGTAGCAAGAAGTGATCTGCGCTTCCCAACCGGTGGCAGCCCCAAGGAGATGGGCGGCGCGCCGCAACGGGCCCAGTCCCCGGCGGGGCGAGCGCAGGCGTGACGTCAGGTAGAGAAATGGGCCGCTCTGCGCCAGGGGAACGAGCTGCATCGGGGCGTTGTAGCCCGGAACGACGGCATAGGCCTGCAGGTCCCGGAAGCCGCAACGGGCGAAGAGGCGGCGGTAACCGCGGAGTGAGTAGGTCCAGGTGCGATAGTCGCGCTCCGCCACGAAGGTGCGCGGCGAGTGCGCCGCACGCAGGCGCGTGTACGCCCGGGCCAGCCGGCGCGGCATCAAGCTGGTGAACCGCAGGCCTTGGTGGTCCGGCGTGCCGCGCCAGAACACACGCCCGTAGCGATTCTCGATGCCGACATAGAGCCAACCGCCCGGGCGGAGCAAGGCGTGCAGCTGGCGCAGGAAGGCCTCCTGCAACACGTCCGGTGCCCGCGGCCTCCTTCCCGGCGTCGGCTCCGGGTCCACGAGTCCGGCCCATTCCAAGACGCCGTTCACCGCCACCAGATCGAGGCTGCCGGGGCAGAGGGGCAGAGCGTGCAGATCGGCGCGCACGGGCACCAGGTTGGCGACACCGTCTTGCTGCTGGCGCAGGGCGATGAACTCCAGGCGCTCCGCCACGCGCTCCACCGCGTAGTGGCGCAGCACGTGCGGAGCCAGGCCGAAGCTCACCGCGCCCCAGCCGGCGCCGACGTCGAGGCTCACGGTGCGCTCCCGCTCCAGCGGTACGAGGACTCGCCAGTCGGCGCGGGAGGGATGCTGCACGTAGGGGAGGAGAGACGGCGGCTGCAAGTGCCGACGCAGCGCCTCCTGCCAGCCGGTGCGGCGCGCCGCCTCGAGGATCTGCCGCATCGAGGCGCGCTCGATTTCGCCCCAGTAGAGGGAGTCGTCGGCGAAGAGGAGAGCGCCGTCCGCGCCGCGACGCGCCGCCTGGCCGTGCTGCGCGCAGACGAGGTCTCGAGCGGTGGCACGCAGCGGCCCGCGACAGCGCGGGCAGGCGAGTTCGGGCGGCAGCTCCACGCGATGGTCGATGGTTCCCTGAGACGGCATCCTCCACACCTCGCTTCCGACCCGTGTCGGAAAGTAGACAACCCGTTTCAGCCAGACCACAACATTCGGCGCCACGCTGTGGGCCCGGGGCATTCTCGGCCGCCGCATGGCTCCGCCGTCGCTTTGCCTCCCTGGCATGGCCTATGCGCTCGTCGTCGTCGCGCGACCTCGGAGTCCCGGTCGCGCCCAGGTCACGTTCGAAGAAGCGTCTTGCATTCCGGCAACAACGCGGAGGCCGGAAGTCAGGGAGGCACAGGATGCGCACACTGCTCGCACTCGGCGTGCTCGGCCTGATCGCCACCGGCTGCTACGATTCCAGCCGGCGCGTGGTCGGCACCGACGATCTCACCGCGCCGGGAGAACCCCACGACCTCTGGTCCATCACCGGCGATGGCGAGGTCACCGTCTATTGGACGGCGCCGGGAGACTACGATCTCGCCGGCTTCTCCGTGTTCATCAGCCAGGATGACCACGACTACTATCGTCTCGGCGACGTCCCCGTGACGCAGCACCATCTCATCATCGGCGGCGAAACCTTGCCGGCCGGCGTGCCTTTCGCCTTCGTCAACGGCAACACCTATTTCCTTGGTGTCTCCGCCTTCGATACCTCGGGGAACGAGAGCGCCCTTACCGAGACTTCCACCACCTTCGACACGCCCCGCCCGGCGGGGAGCGTGCGCCTCTATCGCGCCGACGGTCCCATGCTCGAGCAGAGCGGTTACGACTTCTCGCGTTCGCCCTACGGCTACGCGATGAGCGCCACCAGTTTGTTCACCGACGTCTACTTCACCGTCGTGAGCGGCATCCCGGTGTTACGGACGCCTCATCCCCAGGTGGTGGAGCTGCAGGACATGGGCTTTGTCGACTTCGACGACCCCAGCGTCAGCTGGTTCTCCGAGGCCGGTTGGAATCCGGTGGCGGAGGTGCCGCTGCGCCCGGGTCACGTGATCATGGTGCGCATCTGGGAAGAGACGCGGCCCGGCAACACCTTCGAGCCCTTCAATGTCGGCAAGCTCGCGGTCGTCGGGATGGACAGCGAATCGGTGCTCCTCGACTGGGCGTACCAGATCGATCCGAACAACTACGAGCTCAAGCCGCAGCCGCTCGGTCCTGCGGTTGACACGCCGGTGCAGCCGGAGGTCCAGTGATGCGCGGCTCCCGGCGCGGCAGCGCTCCCTCGACGGCGGCATGGAATCGAGGCGCGGCGCGACAGGTCGCGAGCGGCGCGGCGGCGATCCTGCTCCTCCTCGGGAGTCAGGCGCGTGCCGACCACGAGGCGGACCTGAACCCATGGTACGACGGCGAGGTGCAGGTGCATCTCCGCCTCGAACGCGGCGAGGGCGCGGTCTACGCCCAGGGCGAGACGGTGCGCCTCGGCTTCAGCAGCGACGTCGACGCTTATCACCTCGTCTATGCCATCGACAGCGATGGTTTCGTGCGCCTGCTCTTCCCGCGCTGGTGGGAAGACGACGGCTGGGTTCCTGCAGGCATGGAGGTAGAGCTCGGGCCTCGGGATCTGGCCTGGCCGGCGTCACGCTGGGGGACGAGCGGCATCGTCTACGTCGAAGCGCTGGCGAGCCCCGAGCCCTTCGATTTCGCCGCTCTCGATCTGAGCCTCCGCGGTGACTGCGGCTCCTGGCGGTTGGACGGACATCCGTTCCGCATCGAGGGCGATCCCTTCTTGGCCTTCAACGACGTGCATCGCTTGCTGTTCCCGCACTGGGACGAAGCGACGTTCACCGCCGACTACAGCTACTTCTATGTGCAAGAGGTCCGCACGGCGCCGCGCTATCTCGGTTATGCCTACGAGCGCGTCTACCTGCCGCCGCCGGCTCCACGGTTCTCCGCCGGACTGCGCTTCGGCTGGAGCTGGGAGTTCGGTACCGGCTACTGCCGTCCGGTGTACAGCCGCTACTACGTCCCGGGCGTGCACGTCGTGTATCACCCGCTGCACCACTATCACCATGTGGTGTATGCAGAGCGTCCCTTCGCCGGGCCGGCGGCGGTGGTGCCAGCGGCGATGCCGCGGGCGACGTGGCTGCCCGATCGCACCCGGGAACGCGTTGCCCTCGAGCCGTCGCGGCAGCGGGAGCGCCGCGAGCGCGTGGAGTCGCCGCGCGGCGCTCGACGCGTCCCCGCCTCGGTGCGACGGGACCTGCGGCGCGGGCAAGAGAAAGCAGAACGGCGTCCGCTGCCGCCGGATCCGAAAGCGACGCAGAAGCGGACGAAGGTGCAGGCGAAGCAGCGCCACTGAGCCTCGCCGGGACGCCCCAGGGCGTCGACGCGCTGGGGCGACATGGGACTGCGGGAGTGCTGTGCCCGCTCCAGCGTGCGGCAGGGAACCCCGAGCTGACTCCGGTGCCGATCAGGGGCGGTGCCGCGAGAAGGCGAGGGGTTTCCTCCGTTCGCTGCCGTTGCACCGGCCCGCGCCCCTCCGTATCTTCTCGCTTGTCCGCACCCCTCTCCGACCGCAGCGTGGGAGCCCCTTTGCCGAGAGCCGCCCCAGCCTTCGTCCTCGCCCTCGGCTTCTCTCTCCTCTTTGCCGGTGCTCTGCACGCCGCCCCGCCGCTGCCGGGGAAGCGCGGCCGCACCACGCCGCCAGCCCACAGCGTGTCGCGTCAGAATCTTGCCGCCGCCATGGCGCGTCTGCAGGCGGGGAAAGCGCAGCGCCTCGCCACGGCGCCGGACACGCTCCGCCTCCTGGCGCTGCGGGTGGAGTTTCCCGACCTGCGCTTCGGCGATTCCCCGCCCGGCGAGCTGCACGATCGCTTCTACTACGAAGTGCAGTTCTCCCAGGTGCAGCAGTATTTCACCGCCGCTTCGTCGGGACGGACCACGGTGCGCGTCGACGTCCCCGACGGCGTGGCGCTGGCGGCGCAACCCCAGGATTTCTACGGCGACTACGCCGCCTACGACAGCCTCATGGTGCGGCTCAGCGGGGAAGCGGTGACTTTCTTCGACGCCAGCGTCGACTTCGCCGCCTATGACGCTTGCATCGTCCTTCACGCCGGCCCCGGCCAAGAATCGGACATCGCCGGCAACTCGCCCACCCAGATCTGGTCGGGGTTCATCGATGAGATCGCTTTCCGCGAAGTGCTCTCCACCCCGGACAGCGTGCAACTCGGCCATCCCACCGCCGATGGGGTGCTGGTGCGCGAGGCCATCGTGCTGCCCGAGTGGGAGGTGCAGGATCTGGAGGTGACCGGGGGCACACGCACCGGGGCCCTCGGAGTCTATGCCCACGAGATCGGCCAGAAGCTCGGCATGCTGCCCCTCTTCGACCCCGATCCCACCCCGATTCCCGATGCACAGGGTGTGGGCAACTTCTGCCTCATGGGCTACGGGCTGTGGGTGGCGAACGGTTTCATCCCCGCCTTGCCCTGCACCTTCAACCGCATGCTCGTCGGCTGGGTGGATCCGATCGACGTCGTGGGGGACGGCGAGTTCGTGCTCCGCGACCAAGAGACCGGACCGCCGGACTCCGTCGTGGCGAGGATCCCCGTCTCGGCGCGGGAGTATTTCCTGGTCAGCTACGTGCGCGAGGACGTGGATGGGCCTGTCGTGTGCGGCGACACGCTGCTGCCGCGCTTCTTCCATTTCGAGGACAAGAACGGCAACTGCGCCTTCGACTACGTCGACACCAACGGCGACGGCATCCTCTCCCCGGGCGATGCCATCGACACCTTCGCCGGCGCCGAGTGGGATTTCTTCCTCACCGATCTCGTGGGCCTCGACACAGCGGGCGACGGGGTCGGGCTCCTCGTCCTGCACGTGGACGAGCTGGCCATGCAGGAGGTGCTGAGCCAGGGCGGCACCAACGTGCAGAGCGATCCGCGCCGCAAGGGAGTGGACGTGGAGGAAGCCGACGGCATCGAGGATCTCGACCGTTTCCCGGACAACGTGCGCTCCTTCGGCAGCGCCGAGGACTATTTCGGTCGCTACCACCTCTTTGCACCCGAGACCCTTCCCAGCACAGCGACCACGATGGGCGCGCCGAGCGGTGTGTCCCTCGAGCTGCTGGCGTTGCCGGACTCGACGACGAGTGCCCTCGACCCGAGCTTCCCTCTGCCCGGGGCGCGAGCCCGCTTGCAAGTACGGCTCGATGTCACGACGCGACCGGAGGTGGCGCCGCACCCCGAGGCGCGTCGACTCTTGGACGGTGAATGCGGCGCCGACCTCGTGGCCTTGCCGCAGGCCGATGGCAGCAAGGCCCTCGTCGTTCCCGGAGAAGCGGGGAAGCTGTACCTGCTCGACCGGCGCCTCGACGATCTACCCGCCGCCGATGGCGATGCCTCGACACTGTTGCCCTGGGCCGCGCTGCCGCCGCAGCTGCAGGGCACCTGGGCCAGCGCCCCGGCGGTGGGGGACCTGGATGGCGACGGCGCGAGCGAAGTCGTTCTCGTGGCCACGACGGACACGCTGCCGGGCACGCACATTTTCGCCTGGCACCGCGACGGCAGCGGCGCGGGCAACGATGCGCTCTTCCCGCCCCTCGTCACCACGCTCGCTGGCGCGCCGCGATCCCTCGCCTTGCTCGATCTCGGCGGGACGGCGGCGGCGGAGATTGTCGTCGCCACGGAAGACGCCGGCGGCGTGCACCTGTGGACCTCGCTCCCGCCGCCGCCTTGTCCGCAGCGTCTCGCGAGCCAAGTTCCGGGCGCTCGTCTCGGCGGCGGCCCGGTGGGCGTGCGCTGGCCGACGACGGCCTCGCCCCTAGGTCTCGCCTGGGTGGAGACGGATTCGCTGGCTGCGAGTGGGAAGCTGTTCTTCCAGGTGCCGTCGAGCTGCCCCGTCGTCGGAGTTCCGTCTCCGAGTACGTCGGTGTTGCCGCTGCCGGTGGCGCCGCCCTATCGGATGCTCGCTGGCGACCTGGACGGCGACGGCGACGACGAGATCCTCCTCGCCGATGCGGCGGGGACGCTGCTCCGCGCCACGCCGACCGCGAGCGGCGCCGCGGAGGTCACGGTCTTGGAGCGTCTCGGCGAGAGCCTGCAAACGCCGCTCGCCCTCGCCGATCTGGATGGCGACGGTTCGCAGGAGATCCTGGTGGCGAGCACGCGGGCCATGCATGTGCTCTCCTTCTCCGGCGCCGAGCGCGCCGGCTGGCCCAGCGTCTTCGCCCGCGATCCTTCCCTGGAGGCGGAGCCCGCACCGGGCGCGGGGGCGGGCACGCCTCTCGCGGCCGATCTCGACGGCGACGGCGCGGTGGAAGTGCTGCTGCATCTTCCCGGCGGGGCGCTGCTCGTCTGGGATGGGACCGGACAGCGCCGGCGCGAGCTCGAGGCAGCGCTGCCGGCGGCGCTGGCGGTGAGCCCGCTCCTGGCCGACCTGGATGGCGACGGCAGAGCCGAGCTGGCAGCGCTGGCGCGCTTCGCGCGTCTACGCGCCTGGGATCCGGCGCGGAAGGAAGTGTCCACGCAAACGGTGACGGACTGTGGTGTGTGGAGCTGGCCACAGCTGGGAGAAGTGGCGTGGGCGGAAGTCGGCGGCGGCAGCGGTCATGCCTTTCTCTCCCGCTTCGAGCGCGAGCTCTTGCCGCAGGGGAACGACGCCGCTCTTTCCAGCTTCGTGGTGGCGCCGAACCCGGCGACGGCGGAACTCCGGGCCCGGGTGGAGCTCACCGCTCCGGCGACGGCGTTCTGCGACCTCTACAACCTGGAGGGCGAACGGGTCCGCCGCCAGAGCCGCGCCGGGACGACGGGAGAGATCGTGGAGTTCCACCTCGATGTTTCAGCTCTGGCATCGGGCATCTATCTCGCAAGGATGGAGCTTTCGACCGGCGGCACCAGGGTGCTTCCAGTGGCGATCCGGCGCTGAGAGAGCGCCCGCTGGTCAGGCCGCGGGAGAGGCTCGATCCTGGCGTCCGGAAGCGTGTGGGGCGCAAGGGAGAGGGTCGTGGCGGTCGGGCGGGTTTTCCTTCACCCAGAGCGTTGGACGCTGGGGGCGCCAGACATTAAAATGAGCGCGGACCCACCGGGGTCCCCCTGCCCGACCGACTGCTCCCCGAGGAGGACGGTTCTGTTCATGCGTTCCTTTCCGCGCCCTAGTCGCGGCCGCCGGGCTCGGCTGCTCGCTGGCGCCTGGATCCTCTGCCTGGCCGCGTTGCCGGCCGCACTCCATGCCAGCGAGCCCGGCACCGCGGGCTTCCTGTCTCTCCGTCTCGGTACCGGTGCTCGCTTCGCCGGCATGGGGGACACCGGCGTCTCGCTCGCCTCCGACGCCACGGCGACCTACTGGAACCCGGCCGGTCTGGCGGCGGAAACCTCGACGAGCATCGCCTTGCAGCACAACGAATGGCTGGAGACGGTGCGGGTGGAATCGGCGTCGCTGGCGCACGCCACCCAGATCGGCGTCTTCGGCTTGCTCTTCTCCGGCCTGTACATGGACGACATCCAGCGCCGGACGATTCCGAGCAGCATCGACGAGGGCAGCTTCAACTTCTACGAAGTGGTGGTGCAGGGCGCGTACGGCCGCCGGCTGGGCAGCATCGCCAAGCTCGGCGCCATCGACGCCGGCCTCGGCGTCAAGGGCTTGTTCAGCGGTCTCGACGACGAGAAGGCCAGTGGCTGGGCCATGGATGTCGGCGCGCGACTGCACACCCGGATCGATGGCCTCACCTTCGCGGTGGCGGGGCAGCACCTGGGCCCGGAGATGTCCTTCATCCAGGACGGCTTCGAGTTGCCGGTGACGCTGCGCGCCGGCGGTGATTACCAGCGACACTTCGCCAACCAGCGCACCGATTTCGTGCTCGCCTACGATCTCGAGGTGGGGAACGACGACGATCCACGCAATCACTTCGGGGCCGAGATCACTTACATGGATCTCTTCAGCGTGCGCGGCGGCTGGAAGACCGGCTTCGACACCCAGAGCGGTTCCTTCGGCGTCGGCGTGCGCAAGGCGGGCTACCGCTTCGACTACGCTTTCACCGCCGTCAGCGCAGATCTCGGCAACGCGCACCGGTTCTCCCTCGCCATCGATCTGTAAGGAAGGACCACCGTTTGCGGCGGCCGCGGCTGTCCTCCTTCGGCCTCGTGCTCCTGGCCGTGGCCGGCGTTCCCGTCCCCGGGTGGGCCGAGCCGGTGGCGTGCGCGGTGCGGCTGGCGCCGGCGGCGCAAGCGCGACTCGGCAAGAGCCGGTCGCTTCCCGTCCTCTTCGCCGCCTTGCCGCAACCGCCGCTCGAGGCGCGGCCACTCCTCGCCGTGTCGCCCGCGACGACCTCGACCGGGGCCTCGAGCCCCGGGCCCGAGCTCTCCCATCCGCTCAACGCCTGGCAGGTGCTGCGCTTCGAAAGCGCCGCGGCACTGCAGGCGGCGCTGCCGGCGCTGCGCGCCCATTCCGATGTTCTCGAGGTCGAGCCGGTGCGGTCTCTGACGCTGGACGGCGCGATCGCCCAGCCCGCCGCTCCCGTCGCGCCCGCCGCGGTGCAGTCGGCGGAGGACGGCGAGATCCCGTGGAACGTGGAGCGCGTCGGCGCCCCGGCGGCGCTGGCCCTGGTGACGCCGGACACCACTCTGGTGGTGGCGGTCATCGACACCGGTGCCGACCTCTCGCACCCGGATCTCCAGCGGCGCTTGTGGCACAACGACGACGAGCCGGGGAACGCCAGTCCCGACGACGACGGGCGCGACCAGAATGGCGACGGCTTCGTCGAGGAATGGGAGAAGCAGGACGACGACGACAACGGCTACGTCGACGACACCTGGGGCTTCGACTTCACCGATGCACCCGGTCAGGGAGGATTCGGTGATGCCACGGTGCGCGACAACAATCCCTCCGACCAGAACGGCCATGGCACCCATGTGGCAGGCATCATCGCCGCCGATGGCAAGCTGCGCGGCGTGGCCCCCTTCGTCCGTCTCATGCCGGTGCGCGCCGCCTACAATCAGTTCTTCGGCGGGGCGCTGGAGACCGACGATGCCGCCGCAGCCATCGTCTACGCGGTGGACAACGGGGCTCGGGTCCTCAACCTCTCCTGGGGCGATCGCGAGGAGTCGAGCCTGGTGCGCGCGGCCATCGGCTACGCCGTGGCCCACGACGTCATCGTGGTGGCGGCGGTGGGCAACAACGGCAGCGAGGCGCCGCACTTCCCCTGCGGCGATCCGCGCGTCATCGGCGTCGCTGCCAGCAATCGGAGCGGCGCCCGCGCCTCCTTCTCCAACTACGGCGCCGCAGTGGGCGTCGAGCTCGCGGCGCCGGGGGAGGAGAGCGCCTTTCCCGGCGCCGGCATCCGCAGCCTGCTGCCCCTGGACTACGACGACGACGGGGTGAAGGACGGCATCGGCGAGCGCCGCGGTACCTCCATGGCGGCGCCCCACGTGGCGGGCCTCGCCGCCATCGTCCTCTGCCGCGCCGACAAGCCCGATGCGGTGCGGGCCCGGGCACTCCTCGTGGCGGCGGCGCGGCGCGCTCCAGGGGTGGATTGGACCGCTGCTCTCGGACACGGCGAGGCGGACGGGGTGGCCGCGGTGCAGAGCACCGACGATCTCATCGTCACGGTGCAGGCGGAAGAGCAAGAGCAGGATCGCTTCGCCCTCGTCGGCACGGTGCTGAGCGGCGACCTCCCGCGTCGTTCCCTCACCTTGATGCATCGACCCACGGGGGAGATGCGCACCGTCCTCGCCGCAGTTCCAGGGCAGGTGGTGGCGGACACCCTCGCCGCCGCCGCTCTCGGCGGCGCTCCTCCAGGTCTCTGGGAGTACACGCTCGCGGTGCAGACCGCCGACGGGCGCCGACGCGAGAGGCACGGGGTCTTGCAGCTCGATCGCACCGCTCCCGTCGTCGACACCTTGGCGGTGCAGGAAGGATGGCGCGCCGGCGAGCCGCGCTGGCTCGTGTCCGTGCACGCCGATGAGGCCGTCCGCTTGCGTGTGACCGCGGTCGGCGATTCTGTCCCGCTCCTCGCCGACGCCGGTTTCAGCGCCCGAGTGCAACTGGAAGAACCGGCCGTGCCGACCGCTGCGGACTGGATCGTGAGCGTGGAGAACGAAGCCGGTGGGCGGTTGGACCTTCCCGTGCCGCGTCCGCCCATGCTCTCACCCTGGCCGGGGGAGGCCGATCTGCCGGGCCCGCAAGGAGCGCTGTCCCTCCTGGACCTCGGCCCGTTCTCTCCCGAGACCTGGGGAATGTCGCCGGCCGGAGCGGTCGTCTGGGGGCGCGTCGAAGTCGGGTCGGGCCAGACGATGCAAGCGTACGCCGTGGTCGACGACCACTTCGTCCGAGTCTACGACACCGGTCGCGATGGTTTCCCGCGCAGTACCGCGGATGCCAACGGCGACGGCGCGGACGACCTGCTCTTCCAAGGACTCCCCGCCGACGGCCTGGGGATCACCTGGCTGGTGACGCGGTCACCAGGCGGCTTCCCCGATTCCGTTGCCGCCTCGTTGCGCGACCTCCGTGCCCTCGGCTTCTTCCAACTCGACGCCGATCCGGCCTTCGAAGCCATCCTTGCCCGCGACGACGCGCTCTATCTCTACGACGACGCGGCGGGACGGGCGCCGGCGTTGCTCCAGCGGTTGGACAACCCGGTGCAAACCGGCTTCAACGCCTGGGGCGCCGATGCGGTCGCAGGCGACCTCGACGGGGACGGCAGACTCGAGATCGCCTGCGGTGACGCCGAGGGCTTCGTCATCGTCTTCGAACGCGGAATAGATGGAATCTTCAGGCCGGAGCGACAGATCGATAGCGGCGGCACCTACGCCTATGACCTCACTGCGCTGCCCGAGGGCGGCTTCCTCGTCGGCTCCCAGCGCACCGTCGATCCCGCCGGCGATGGTTACCCCACGGCGGTGGTCGAATTCGTCAGCCACGGCAGCACGGTTCCGGGCCGTTATCCATTCCTGGCGCTGGAGAACTATCTAGATATCGGCAGCGCTCTGGCGCTGTCGCCGAGCGGCGCCGTGTGGCTCGCCCTGGTGGAGGGGCAGGATCTCTACCTGGCGCGAGGCGCGACGGAACCCAGAGGGCTCGTCCTGCGCGCCCCCATCGCCGCGGGTGAGGCGCCGATCGTCGCCGACCTGGATGCGGACGGCCGACTGGAGCTCGTGTTGCAGTTTCGGGGCTTTTCGGCGCTCTACCGCTTGCAGGAGGACATCCGGGGGCCGCGGCGCCTCCGCGCCGAATCCCTGGGTCCGGACCGCTTGCGCCTCACCTGGCTCCAGGACATGCCCGGTGAGGTGGTCGTCCGGCGCACGCCGCCATTCTCCGAAAGTTGGGTCGATCTGGGGAGGACGACGAGCAACACCTGGATCGATTCGATGCTCGTTCCCTTCGTGAAGTATTCCTACCGAGTCGTTGCCGTCCTGGGTGACAGCGTGGTGGGGGAGTCGAACGGCGTGGTCGCGCAAGCGCAACCGCTGCCCCGTCTCCTTGCGGTGCAAGTGCAGGGACCGACGGCGCTCCGCCTGCGAGCCAGCAATGCGCTCCACCCCTTGAGCCTCGTCCCGCATCGATTCCACTTGCAGGCGGGGGAGAAGCGTTTGCAGGTGCAGCAGCTCACCGTCGCCGAGGACGGCCGCGTCGTGGACCTGAGCCTGGACGCACCGCTGCCGTGCGGCCCCTTCGTGGTGCAAGTGGACAGCCTGCGCGACACGGAGTGGGGTCTGCTCGCCGGGCCGGCGAGCCGCATCGAAAGCAGCCACGAGTGCTCCGCACCGGCGTTCTTCGTCGTCGGTGTGGGACTCGGCAGCGCCAGCGGCGCCCTCGAGGTGGAGTGGAGCCGCGAACCGGACGACGTGGCCCTTGCGAACGCCAGCTACGACTTGTCCTGGAACGGTGCGCCCGTCCCCATCGACCGCGTCGAGCACCCCGATCCCGACCACACTCTCGTCTTCCTTCCCGCCGGGACGCCCTGGGTCGGACGCGGCATTCCGTATCTGCTGCGCATCGCCAGCTTGGTGCGGGCGCGCGCCGATGCTGCGCCCCTCACCGCCGCCGACACGGTGCATCGACTCTACGTGGCCGGGACCGGCGCCACGCAGGTGTTCCCGGTGCCGAACCCGGCGCGGGGCAGCGAGGTCGTCTTCGCCGAGGCCGCCGCGGACACGCGTATCCAGATCTACAACCTCGAGGGCGACCTGGTGCGGGAGCTGCGCGACCCGCTGGGAGGCGGCTTGCATTGGGATCTGCGCGCCGCCGACGGGAATCCGGTGGCGAGCGGCGTCTACGTCTACGTGGCCCGGGATGCCCGCGGCTCGAGCCGCGGGCGTCTCGCCGTCTTGCGTTGAGCTGGCCACGCCGCTGCCGAGGCCAGCACGAAGACATCAACCCCCTCGTCCGCCTCACGCACCGGTGTGCTCCCAGCGGCCGGGAGTGAAGACGCCACCCTGGAGACGCACGAAGGAGAAAAGGGTGAGCCAGTCACCGATGACGACGAGCTCGCCGCCCTCCAGGCGACGGTGCAGCTGGGTGTGCACGTGGCCGAGAACCAGAGCGTCGAAGCCGCGGGCGAAGGCCTGCCGCGCCGCCGTCTCGAGACGCCCCTCGTCCAGGTGCTGTTGCGAGGTGTGCCGGTGCGACCAGCGGTCGACGCGGCGCGCCAAGGCGTAGAGCGTATCGGGATGCAGCGTCCGCCCGAGCGCGATGGTGGCGGGATGGCGCACGACGCGCTTCAACATCTTGTAGCCGTGATCGCCCGGGCCGGCACCGTCGCCGTGGAGGACGAGAACGCGCCGGCCCTGGGTCGCGAGCTCCAACCCCTCCGGGTAGGTGTCGATCCCCAACTCGTCGCGGAAGAAGCGGCTGCGCCAGTAGTCGTGGTTTCCCGCTAGGTAGTCGATCCGCGTCCCCGAGCGCCGCAGGCGCGCCAGACCCTCGAGCACATCGAAATGGCCCTTCGGGAGCGTGCCTCCCAGGTCGAACCAGAACTGGAAGAGATCGCCGGCGATCACCAGCTGCTCGACGCCGTGCAGCGAGGCGAGGAAGTCGAGGAAGGAACGGCGCCGCTGGCGCTCTGCCGCATCCACCGGCAGCGCGAAGTGGGCGTCGGAAACGAAGACGACGCTGGGGCTCGCCATCCGCGGGACCTCCCGGCGCTCCTCGACCAGGACAGCCCCCGGACGCTATCAGGAGGGCTGCGGAGGGGCAACCGCACCGGGACGCGACGCTTCCGGCTCGGAAACGCAACGGGCAGGCGGGGAACAGAAGCCGGGCGGTGTCGTTGACAGTGTGCCGGAAGCGAACGTAGACTAGGGGCAGGTTCCTGGCAGTCTGCGGGGCCCCCAACCTCGCTTTGGTAGGGACAAAGGCGCCCGGAACCGTCGCATCCTTGCGACCAGCGGTCCCCACGAAAGGCAAGCGCCACTCCCGCCGCGTGGAGGCAGCGTTTCCCATGCGTTCCGCGTTCGCCGCGCTCTCCGTTCTCCTCCTGGTGGCACCCGGCGTGGCCGGGGCCCAGGCGCCAACCGCACCGCGCTCCGATGCCGCCCGGCCGAAGGTGGAGACGAACGGCTACGGTCCGGTCGAGAGTGTCCACAGTCCCTTCACCCGTGTCGCCGAGATCGTGAGCCCAGCGGTGGTCTACGTCGAGGTGCGGCGCGGCGAGGTGCAGACCGGCCAGCGCGGTCCCTACGACGAGTTCTTCCGCGACTTCACCCCGCGCGGCGGCTGGCCGCCGCGGCCCACTTCGGGCTCCGGCTTCGTCATGGACAAGCGCGGCCACATCATGACGAACAACCACGTCATCGACGGGGCCGAGGAGCTGAACGTGACCTTCCTGAACGGCGAAAGCTACCCCTGCGCCATCGTCGGCCAGGATCCACGCACCGACATCGCGGTCATCCGCATCACCCAGCCGGCGCGGGACGGCCAACCGTTCCCGTCTCTCGTTCTCGGCGACAGCGACGAGATCCGCGTCGGCGACTGGGCCATCGCGGTGGGCAACCCCTTCGGCGAGCAGCTCGCCGGCACGGTGACCGTGGGTGTGATCAGCGCCAAGGGCCGGAGCGAACTCAGCATCATGGGCGCCGAGATCGATCTGCAGGACTTCATCCAGACCGACGCTTCCATCAACTTCGGCAACAGCGGCGGGCCGCTGGTGAACATCCGCGGCGAAGTGATCGGCATGAACAGCGCCCTCAACGCGCAGGGTCAGGGCATCGGCTTCGCCATCCCGGTGAACTTGGCGGCGGCGGTGGCCCAGCAGCTCATCGACACCGGGCGGGTGCGCCGGAGCTTCCTCGGCATCGTGCCGGTGGCGCTGACCCGTGCCGTGGCCGAGGGGAACGATTGGGACCTGGCCGGGGGCATCCTGGTGCAGAGCGTCACCGCCGATAGCCCGGCGGAGCGCGCCGGGCTCCGGGCCGACGACGTCATCGTCGAGTTCGAGGGCCGCCCGGTGAGCAACGCCGCCCAGTTCCGCCTCCTCGTGGCCGGGACGGAAGTGGGCAAGACGGTGCGGGTGAAGGTATTCCGCGGCGGCAAGTACTTGGAGCTCCAAGTCACCCTGAGCGAGATGCGAGACGAGACCGTGGGCCCCCCCGCCGCCCAGCAACCCTCGCTGGGCTGGCTCGGGCTGCGCGTCGAAGATGTGGCCTCGCCTTCCGTGCGGGAAAAGTACGGCCTGAGCGCGGACGAGAGCGGCGTCGTGATCACCGAGATCGAAGCCGGCAGCCCGGCCGCCGAGCAAGGCCTGCGACCGGGCGTCATGATCCTGGAGATCGTCAACCGGGAGATCCAAGGCATCGAAGACTACGGCGCCATACGCGCCGAGCTTCAGGACCGGCGCAAGCCGATCACTCTGAAGATCAAGGAGGGCGGCACCGTGCGCCACGTGGTCTTGCGACCCCGTTCCTGAGCACGGTTCCACCCGCAACCCGGTGGTTCCCCAAGCCGCCGGTCGACCATCCCCACCATGCACGCCGCCTGCGGGCGCCGTGAGACCTATCCCCCCACCCAGGTCTCACGGGGGTTTCACCATCCCCGGAGTCAAGGAGAGGTCATGTCGACTGGGCGTGTTCGTGGGGGGGACGTCGAAGGCAGCCTGGACATCTATCTGCGCGAGATCAACGCGACTTCATTGCTCTCCCGCGCGGAAGAAAAGGCCCTGGCGCAGCGGGTGGAAACAGGGGACGCGGCGGCGCTGGATCACCTGGTCCGGGCCAACTTGCGTTTCGTCGTCTCCATCGCCAAGCAGTACGCCAATCAAGGGCTGTCGCTGGAGGACCTGATCAACGAAGGCAACCTGGGGCTGATCAAGGCGGCCCAGCGTTTCGATCACCGGCGTGGCTTCAAGTTCATCTCTTACGCCGTGTGGTGGATCCGTCAGTCCATGCATCAGGCGCTGGCCGAGCAGTCCCGGGTCGTGCGCTTGCCGCTCAACCGCGCCGGCGCCCTGTACCGCATCGGCAAGGTGTCGCGGCAGATGCAGCAGGAGCTGGGACGCCCGCCGGACGAGGGAGAGATCGCCGCGCGCATGCGCTTGAGCCGCGAGGAGGTGCGGGAGACCTTGCGCGTGTCCCATCCCAGCCTCTCCCTCGACGAGGGCTTCGATGGCGAAGAAGATCCGAATTCGCTCCTTTCCTGCCTGGCGGACGAGTCGAGCGCCCGGCCGGACCAGGTGACCTTCGCCCGCACCCTGGGGCAGGATCTGCAGGCGGCGTTGCAGGAGCTGGAGCCGCGGGAGCAGAGAATTCTGCGCCTCTACTTCGGCCTCGACGGGATCGAGCCGCTGACCTTGGAGCAGATCGGTGCCACCATGGGGCTCACTCGCGAACGCATCCGGCAAATCAAGGAGAAGGCCCTGGACAAGCTGCGGGCCGGCCGCGTGGGGGAAGGACTTTTGGCGTACGTCGAGGAATGATCGGAAACGACGCACCCTCGTAAGGAACCGCTGGGGGAAACGACCCGCAGGCGCGCGGCGCCCCAAGGCGAATCCCCCGGCGGCACTCCGTCATGAGATCGTTCACCACCGCCCGAGGCTCGGCCAGTGGCGAACCTGGCCAAGTCTCTTCGTGCCCTCGCCCCTCCTGGAGCCAGTCTCTGGCCCCGGCTCCCGGCTCGCTCCCGCGAGCAAAACGCAAGTCGTTGCGACGTTTCTGCTTGAGGCAGGGCTGCGGTTCTCCAGACTGGACCCGTCCCGGCCTTTCCCCCCTTGGCGCGGAAAATGCCTTGACGAGCCGGAAGTCAGGCTTGCAAAGTCCTGACGGTTTACGCCGAGGTGGACGAACGTCCATTCCTAGGGCGGCGAGTGCGCAATCCTTGCCGGTGACGGCGGGTGAGCGGCCGCCGAATCACAGGGAGCAGTTCTCGACATGCGATGGCTGCGGCGCTGGCGCCCCACTCCCGGCAAGAAGCTCACCTTCTTGTACGTTCCCGACGACGATGACGTGCGCCAGTTCCGCGTACCCCAGGCGGCCTTCTATGCTGCCGCCGGTGTGCTGCTCCTCGGTCTCGGCTTGATCGGTTTCTTCGGCGTCCGCTACCTCGGGGCTCTGTCGGAAGGCCGCGAAATGCTGCGCCTCCACGGGGAGAACGAGGAACTGCGCGAGCGCTTGACGGTCATCGAAACCCAGCTCGCTTCCCTCGACGGAGCCATGGCGGAGGGACGGCAAGTGCAAGAGCGTCTGCGCCTCCTCGCCAGCCTCCAGCCCATCCACACCGACGTCTTCGATGCCGGCGTCGGCGGTCCCCTGGTGCTGGACGACAGCGGCACACTGCCCGAGCCATTGGACGAGAACCTGGACCAGGTGAGCGGCCGCATCTCGCAGATGCTGCGCCAGGCCAGCATCCAGCGCGAGAGCTACGACGAGATCCTGACGACGTTGCGCGCCAGGGAGCAGATCTGGGCCCGCACGCCTTCGGTCAGGCCGGTGCAGACTGGATTCATCACCGGCCGCTACGGCCGCCGCATGGATCCGTTCACCGGACAGGCAGCGATGCACCGCGGCATCGACATCGCGGCCCACCCCGGCGCAGCGGTGCGCGCCACTGCGGACGGCACCGTGACCCGCGCCGGTCTGTGGGGCGGCTACGGCCTCCTGGTGGAAGTCGACCATGGGGACGGCATCATCAGCCGCTACGCCCACTGCAGCAAGCTGCTGGTCGGCCCCGGGCAGCGCGTCCGGCGCGGCGACCGGATCGCCCGAGTCGGCAGCACGGGCAAGGCCACGGGGTCGCACGTGCACTACGAGGTCATGCAGAACGGCCTGCCTCAAGACCCCATGAAGTTCATCATCGAGACCGACGTCATCGTCGACTAGTCGGCTTTGCACGACGCCGAAGGACGAGCCAGGCAGCGCCGGTCGCCACGGCGGGTGGGTGCGGTGTCGGAAGCGATCCTCGCGGGCTCCTGTTCCAGACGTAGGCTCCTTCAGCTCCTTGCCAGCGTCCCTCTCCTGCTCCTTCTGCCCTCCGGTTTGGCGCGAGCAGCGCGCGTGCGCATCCTGCAGCTGCGCCACTGGCTCGAGGCCGCCGACGACAAGCGGCTCGTCCTGGACCTGGACAGCGAGGCGCGTTTCAGCGTGCGCGTCTTCGACACGCCACCCCAGGTGGTGTTGCAAGTGCACGGGGCGGAGCTGGCCGAGTCCCTGGATGAGACCTTTCCCGGCGACCCGGTGCTGCGCCGTGTCTACGCCCGCCCGACCGACGCTGGCGTGGAGATCGTGATCCAGTTCTCCCGCACCTCACAGGCCAGCGTTTTCCCGCAAGCTCCGAGCGGCGACCGGGGTCATCGCATCGTGGTGGACATCACGCCGCGGTTGAGCGACGACGAGCGTGCCGCGCGGGAAGCACAGGTGCGCGCGGTGCGCGAGAGTGGGGACCGCATCGTCGCCATCGATCCGGGTCACGGCGGCGAGGATCCCGGCACGGTGTACGGGAGGCTGCAGGAGAAGCACGTGGCCCTCGCCGTGGGGCGCCTGCTCCGGGACGAGCTCAACCGGCGGCAGGGATTGCGCGCCATCCTCACCCGCAGCAGCGACACCTTCATCCCCCTCGGCCGGCGCCAGAGCATCGCCCGCCAGTACGGCGCGCATTTGTTCGTCAGCCTGCACGTGAACTCCGCTCCCTCCAAGGCGCGCGGCGCGGAGGTGTTCTTCTCCTCCATCGAGGGCTCCGAGGACAAGGCGGCGCGGGAGCTCGTGGACCGGGAAAACGCCGCGGATCTCGTGGGCGGCGTGCCGCCAGAGCAGGTGAACGCCCCCATCGTCGACATCCTCATGGACATGACCCGCAACCAGACGATGAAGCTCAGCGAGGCGCTGGCGGAAATGTTGCTGGACCACCTGGGGCGGGTGGAGGGCGCCGCTCTCCGCGACGTCAAGCAAGGTCCTCTGGCCGTCCTCAAGTCCATCGATAAGCCGTCGGTGCTGGTGGAGCTGGGATTCATCACCAGCAGGGACGATCGAATCTTGCTGGTGCAAGCGCAGCGGGCCTACGCTGCCCGCCTCGCCGACGGCATCGCCGAATACCTCGGCTGAAATCTCGCCGCCGTGCTCCACCCTGGCCTGCGAGCTCAGGAGGGGCGCGTGCGCCCCTTGCCTTGCGGCAGGCGCCCAACGTGCATAGAATGCAAGTGAGTGCCTCCCCAAGGGATGGATCCATGCTGCCCAAAGGTCTGCAGGGTGCCGGTGGCGCCATGGCGCTGCTGCCGCTTCTCTGGGGTTCCTCCTCCGGGCAGAGCCACACCATCGGGGTGTTCTTCGACGACCGCGCCCAGGTGTGCGTGGCCGAGGTGCTGAATTTCGCTCCCGCCATCCGGGCCTACGTCTTCGCCATGGTTCCTGACGGCACCCTGCTGAACGGCGCCCTCCTCAGCATCGATGTGCCCGCCGGCTTCGTCATCAGCGACGAGAGGCCGCCTCACAGCGGCATCGGCCACATCGATGGCACTCTCACCGGCTCCAATGGTCTGAGCGTCATCCTGCAAAATTGCTTTCTTGCCGCGGGACCGGTGGAGCTGGTGAGCTTCGATCTCAAGCAGGTCGACAGGAACTTGCCTGAGGACTTCCGCGTCCCCGACGTGCGCCTGGAGATCAAGGGCGCCTCGGTGCCGGCGGATTCCCTGGTGTTCGAAAAGCCCCAGGTGAAGATCTGCGACCCCATCGATCCCATCAACGGCAAGCCCGAGCTGGTGGAAGCGATCCCGATCATCTCCACCATGAATTGCACCGCCGACTGCCCGTGCACCACCCCGGTGACGCCGACCACTTGGGGCCGAGTGAAGTGCCTGTTCCGGGGTCCGTGATGCGTCTGCCGGCACGGCTGCGCAACAACCTGGGTCTGAAGCTGCTCTCCCTCGCGCTGGCTCTCCTGCTCTGGTCCTTCGTCCACGGCGCCAAGGTCATCGAACGGGAGCAACGCATCCCGATCCATTACGTCAATCTGCCGGACAGTCTGATGCTCCTGGAGCGACCGCCGGCAGAGATGCGCGTGCTCGTTTCCGGTCCGGCCCAAGAGATGATCCTGCATGTCAACGTCATGGGCACCGTGGCGGCGAAAATCGATCTCTCCGCCGCCACCCCGAGCCTGGATCGCGTCGTCCCCAGCTTGACCGACATCGATCCCCCGGCGAGCGACCGCCTCGCGCTGGAGCGCATTCTTTCGCCCTCGGTGATCGCGCTGCGCCTGGCGCGTCGGGTCGAGCGCGAACTGCCGGTAGCGCTGTCGTGGAACGCCACCCCCACCGAGGGCTACTGCTTGGCTGATTCGCCACGGGTGGAGCCGCCCAAGGTGCTCTGCGTCGGACCCGAGCCCATCGTGGCCGGACTGCAGGCGGTGTTGACCCAGCCCCTGGCGCTTCCGGCCCGGCGCGGGCCGGCGACGCAGGAGGTCTCGCTCGCCCGGGCGGCGCCGCAGGTCGAGTGCGTTCCCGAGCGCGTGCGGGTGAGCTGGGTGGCCGAGCGCCGGCGCCTCCGCACCCTGTCCCAAGTGCCGCTCACGGTGGTGCCGCCCGCACGGGCCGGCTGGAACGTCGAACTCGAGGTGTCGCACGCCGTGCTGACCCTGGGGGGACCCGAGTCGCGCCTCAGCGCCCTCGCTGGCGCCGACATCGGACTCTTCCTCGACGCCAGCCGCCTCACCCCGGGTCATCACATCGAAGTGCCCGTGATCCCGCAGCTGCCACCTTGGATCGAGCTCGTCTCCCTCGAGCCCAGGGCAGTGAGCCTCACCGTGCGCGGGAGCGGCGGCTCGAGCCGGTCTGCCGCAGCCTCGTCGCGCCGGAGATCGGGCACGGATCTTCCTTGAAAGAACGCTCCCGCGCCGGTGCAGCCGACTCCAGACACGAGGGACGCATGCCGACTTTCCTGCGCTCGCGCTGGTTCCACCTCGCTCTCTGGCTCGGGGTGGTGTTTGGCCTTTCCTCCATCCCGGACCTGAAGCCCCCGGGTGCCGGCATCGCCGGAATCGACAAGCTCTTCCATGCCGGTGAGTACGCCGTTCTCGGGGCGCTCTGGGGCCGGGCCCGGCGCGGCGGGCGCTGGCCAGCGTTGCAGGGAGCTCTGGTCGGCCTCGTCGTGGGCAGCCTGGACGAACTCTCGCAGGGCCGCGTCCCGGGGCGAGAGAAGGATGTGCTCGATGCGGTTGCCGACCTTTTGGGGGCCACCTGCGGCTGTCTCGCCTGGTCGCTGTGGACGCGGCGGCGCCGAGATCCCATTCTCTCCTGAACGGCCGGGAAGCCTTGAGGGGCCGCACGCGGCCGGGAATGGACCCAGGGCCGCATTCAGCCGAGGCCATGATGCGATTCCAGCGCCAGCGCGGCACCCAGGACCTGTTGCCGGAGCAGGCAAGACACTGGCAGCACCTCGACGCGCAGGTGCGTCGCACTTTCGCCAGCTTCGACTATGGCGAGATCCGCACGCCCCTGTTCGAGGACACCCAGCTCTTCGTGCGCGGTGTGGGCGCCGACACGGACATCGTGCAGAAGGAGATGTACACCTTCCTCGATCGCAAAGGCCGCAGCCTCAGTCTGCGGCCGGAAGGAACGGCGGCGGTGGTGCGGGCTTACCTGGAGAACGGCATGGGACGTGAAGGCGGCGTGCGCCGGCTCTACTACCTCGGTCCCATGTACCGCTACGACCGGCCGCAAGCCGGTCGCTTCCGCGAGTTCTTCCAGCTGGGGGCCGAGGCCATCGGCAGCGCCGCGCCCGAGCAGGACCTGGAAATCGTCGATCTGATGATGACGGTGCTGCAGGAGCTCGGCCTCGAGGACCTGGAGGTGGAAATCAACAGTGTCGGCCACCCGGGCTGCCGTGCCGCCTACGAAACACTGCTGCGCCGGGCACTGGAAGCCGAGCAAGAGGCGCTCTGCCCCACCTGCCGCGAGCGCCACGTCCACAACCCGCTGCGGGTGTTCGACTGCAAGAACGAAGGCTGCCGGGCGGTGGCGCAGCGCTTGCCACTCTTGCGCCAGCACCTCTGCGAAGACTGCGCCGCGCATCACGCCGCCGTGCTCCGCGGCCTGGACCGGCTGCGCCTCCCGCACCGAGAGAACCCGCACATCGTCCGCGGGCTCGATTACTACACCCGCACCGCCTTCGAGGTGCACTATCCGCCGCTCGGGGCGCAGAGCGCCCTCGGCGGCGGCGGGCGCTACGATGGACTGGTGGAGGCGTGTGGCGGCCCGCCGACACCGGCGGTGGGGTTTTCCGCCGGCATCGAGCGTCTCCTCTTCGCCCTGGAGCAGACGCGGCCGCAGACCCTGCCGAGCCCCCGCGGCGCCCCGATCCAGGTGCTGCCCCAGGAAGAGTCCGCCCGTCTGGCGGCGTTGGAGCTGGCCCGGGAGCTGCGCCGCGCCGCGCCGACGGCGGTGGATCTGTCCGGACGGTCGCTCAAGGCACAGCTGAAGAGTGCCGACCGCGCCGGAGCACTGGTGGCGGTGATTCTCGGCGCCGAAGAAAGGGAGCGTGACGAAGTGGTGGTGCGCGATCTGGTGCAAGGGGCGCAGGCGTCGCATCGTCGCGAGCTGGCGCCCCAAGCCGTGGCGGCGCTCCTGGAGCAGAGCGGGGAGCGTCGATGAGCTGGCGCCGCACCCACACCTGTGGCGAGTTACGGCGGGAGCACGTGGGCCGGGAGATCGTTCTCAACGGCTGGGTGAACCGGCAGCGCGACCACGGCGGGCTCGCCTTCGTCGACCTGCGCGACCGCTACGGCATGACCCAGGTGGTGGTGGAAACGCCGACCCGGGAGCTGGCAGAGAAGGTGGCGCAGCTGCGCAGCGAGTTCGTCGTCGCGGTGCGCGGTGTGGTGCGGGCCCGGCCGCCAGAGATGGTCAACCGCAACCTGGCGAGCGGCGAGATCGAGGTGGTGGCGCGCGAGCTCGCCATCCTCGCCCGCGCCCGCACGCCGCCCTTCGCCATCGACAGCGACATCGAACCCAGCGAGGAGCTCAAGTTCCGCTACCGCTACCTGGAGCTGCGGCGGCCCGCGCTGCAACGCAGCCTCCTGCTCCGGCACCGCGCCGTGCTGGCGGCGCGCCAGGCGCTCGATGCCTTGGGCTTCGTCGAGATCGAAACGCCGTTGCTCATCCGCACCACGCCGGAAGGGGCGCGGGACTATGTCGTTCCCAGCCGCCTGCATCCCGGAAAGTTCTATGCTTTGCCGCAGAGTCCGCAGATCTACAAGCAGGTGCTCATGGTGGCGGGCTTCGATCGCTACTTCCAGATCGCCCGCTGTTTGCGCGACGAGGATCTGCGCGCCGACCGTCAGCCCGAATTCACCCAGATCGATCTGGAGATGAGCTTCCCCACCGAGGAGGACGTCTTCGCCGTCAGCGAGACCACCGTCTCCGCCATGTGCGCCGCCGCCGGGTTGCCGGCGCCGGCGAGGCCGTTCCCGCGCCTCACCTACGACGAGGCGATGCAGCGCTACGGCAGCGACAAACCGGACGCGCGCTTCGGCCTGGAGTTGCAGGACGCGAGCGCGCTCCTCCGGCAGAGCGAGTTCACCGCTTTCCGCACCGCCATCGAGCAGGGCGGGCGCGTCCTCCTCCTCGTGGCTCCCGGCGGGGCGCGGCTTTCGCGCAAGCACCTCGACGCTCTGACCCAGGTCGCGGTGCAGATGGGGGCCGCAGGGCTCGCCTGGTGTCGTGTCGAAGCCGATGGCGCCGCCGGCGGCGGCATCGCCAAATTCCTTGGCCCTGCCCAAGTGGAGTCGCTGCGGGAACGAGCCGGAGCGCGGGCGGGAGATCTGCTGCTCTTCGTGGCCGGGGCGGCAGCTCTGGCCCAGCGCGCCCTCGGAGCGGTGCGGGTGCAGCTCGCCGAGCTGCTGGAAGTGGAGCGCGCTCCGGGGCTGCACTTCCTCTGGGTGCACCGCTTTCCGCTCTTCGAGCCCGCCGACACGCCCACCGGCTGGGCCCCGTCGCACCACATGTTCACCCACCCCGAACCGGAGTGCCTGGGGCAGCTCGAGACCGACCCGGGAATGGTCTACGGTCAGCTCTATGATCTGGTCTGCAACGGGGTCGAACTCGGTTCCGGCAGCATCCGCATCCACGAACCGGAGCTGCAGCGCCGGGTGATGCGCTGCATCGGTCTCAGCGAGGAGGAGCTGGAGCGCAAGTTCGGTTTCCTCATGCAGGCCTTCGAGTATGGCGCCCCGCCGCATGGGGGCATCGCCCTCGGCCTCGACCGCTTGGTCATGCTCCTCGTCGGGGGAACGAGCTTGCGCGACGTCATCGCTTTCCCCAAGACGCAGCGCGCCACCTCCCCCATGGACGGCAGTCCGTCGGAAATCGGCCCGGAGCAGCTGCGCGAGCTGTCCCTGCAGATCCAGGCGCCCGCCCCGGGGGGCGAGACCGCCCGCCGTGCCGGCAGCGCCGCGTCGCTAGAGGAGGAATCGAACTCTTGAGCCGCGAACCCGCCGCGGAAAGCAAAGACGTCCTCTCGCTCGCCGGGATCGAACCGGTGGATCTGCTCGGCCGCAACGATCGCAACCTGCGGGTGATCGAGAACGCCCTCGCGGGCCGCGTCGTGGTGCGCGGCGATCAGGTCATCCTGAGCGGGGAGAAACAGCAGGTCCAGGAGCTCAAACGCCTCTTCGTCAGCCTCATCGAGCTGGTGCGGCAGAAGAAAGCTCTCTCCGAGGAAGATGTGCGCTACGCCATCGAAACCCGCGACCACGCCGAGTCGCCCGCCGCCCTGGCGGGCGAGCCCGTCCTGGTCAACAGCTACCGCGAAGCGGTGGCGCCCAAGACCTTCGGGCAACGGGACTACGTGCGGGCCCTTCGGGACCTGGACATCGTCTTCGCCATCGGCCCGGCAGGAACGGGGAAGACCTACCTGGCCATCGCCGCGGCGGTGGCGGCGCTGCGCCGGCGCGAGGTGGACCGCATCGTCCTCACCCGGCCGGCGGTGGAAGCCGGCGAGAACCTGGGCTTCTTGCCGGGAGATCTGCGGGAGAAAGTCGATCCCTACCTCCGGCCGCTGTACGACGCCCTGCAGGAGTTCATGGGGGACGAAGCGTTGAAGCGCGCCCTGGAAAGTCACGTCGTCGAGGTGGCGCCGCTCGCTTACATGCGCGGCCGCACCTTGCGCCACGCCTTCGTCATCCTCGACGAAGCGCAGAACGCCACGCTGCCACAGGTGAAAATGTTCCTCACCCGGCTCGGGCCGCGCAGCCGCGCCGTCGTCACCGGCGACATCACCCAGATCGATCTGCCCCAACCGGAGCGCTCCGGTCTGGTGTGTGTGCAGGACATCCTGAAGGGGATCGTCGGCATCGCCTTCGTCTATCTCACCGATGCGGACGTAGTGCGGCACCCGCTGGTGCGTCGCATCATCCTCGCCTTCGCCGGCAACTCTCGGAAGGGAGGGGAGTCGGAGGCGACGCCGTGCAGTTGAACCTCGTCCGCGTGCCGGGCATCCGTACGCCGCCCCAGGCGGAAGCCGTGCTGGTGGCGCTCGCCCGCCGCCTCTCCCCAGCGGGACTGCGGGTGCAGCTCGTCCTGGCCGGCGACGCGGGGCTGCGGCGGCTCAACCGGGAGTATCGCGGCCGCGACCGCACGACGGACGTGCTCTCCTTCCTCTACGCCGCTCCGGGCGAGGGAGCACCCGGGCGGCGCCGGCGCTCCCTGGCGCCGGACGCGGAGCTCTACATTTCCATGCCGCGAGCGCGAGCGCAGGCGCGAGAGCGCCGCCACCCGCTGCGCTGCGAGCTCGTCCTCCTGGCCTTGCACGGGATGTTGCACCTGCAGGGCCATGACCATCACCGCCCCGGAGACGCCCGGCGCATGCGGGCGGCCGAGGTGCCACAGCTGCGCTGGCTGGCGCGCCGCACCGGCTGGAGGCGGCTCGAACCGCTGGTACCGAGCTCCGGCCGGGACGAGGAGACACCATGACCGTCGGGCTCGGGATTCCGCTCTTCCTCCTCGGCGTCGCCCTTTCCACTTTCTATGGTGCCGCCCTCGCCGGCCTCGTCGCCCTCGGGCGGCTGGTGGAAGAGCGCCAGCATCCCACCGAACCGGAGGCGCTCACCGCCTTCATCTTGCGCGACGCCACCAGCGCCATCGCCGCCTGGTTGCTCGGGGCTTTCGCCTGCGGCCTGGTCTCGGTGCTGGCGCTGGACGCGGTGGTGGCGGCGGGGTTCGGCGGTCTGCCGCCGCTCAAGGCGCGGGTCGCCGTGCTCGCCACCGACACCGTGGCCCTCGTGGCCGGACTGCTCTTGTGGAAGCGCTGCGCCGAGGCGGCGCCGCGCGGTTACTGCCGCGCCGCCGCGGCCTTGGTGGTGCCGCTCTATCTGGTGCTCTATCCGTTGCGGCGGCCCCTCGGAGCGGCGTTGGCGCGGCTCTACCCACCGGCGGCCCGGCACGCTGCGCTCTTCCTCGCCACGGAGTGGAAAGGCGTGCAGGCCGAGGGCGACGGGCCGCGGGTCCTCGATGCGGACGAGCGCGAGATGATCCAGCGCGTCTTCTTGCTCGGTGAAACCGTGGTGCGAGAGATCATGGTGCCGCGCATCGACATGGTGGCGGTGGAGGAGTCCACGCCCATGCCGCAGGTCCTGGCGCTGCTCAAGGAAAAACGCCACTCGCGCCTGCCGGTGTACCGGGGCCACATCGACAACATCGTCGGCTTCCTGCACCTCAAGGATCTCGTCGCCAGCCTGGACCGCGCGCACGAGCTGCACTTGCAGGAGATCTTGCGGCCCATCCATTTCGTGCCGGAGACGAAGCGCGTGGCCGAGCTGCTCTCGGAGATGCGGGAGAAGCGCTGGCACCTGGCCATCGTCGTGGACGAGTACGGTGGGACCGCGGGACTCGTGACCCTGGAAGACGTCATCGAAGAGGTGGTCGGCGAGATCCAAGACGAATCGGACAAGGAGCAACCCTTGCTGACGCTGCTCGAGGACGGGTCGTATCGCGTCGACGCCAAGGTGGATTTGGACGAATTGAACGAAGAGCTGCAGGTGCACCTGCCCGCGGACGAATACGACACCTTGGGGGGCTATCTCTATGCACTGGCGGGCAAGATCCCGGCCCCTGGAGATCGCTTCACCGACTCCGGGCTCGAGTTCGTGATCCGCGGCGTTCGCGGCCGTCGCATCACGCAGGTCCTGGTGCGGGCCGAGAAGCTGTCCACGCCGGCCACGGTGGAGCGGGCCAGGGAGTGACGCTGCTCCGCCGCCGTCTCGCTCCGGGTGGCAGTCTCCCTGGTGCTCCTCGTGCTTGCCGCCGCGAGACGGTGCTCTGCCGCGGTTTCTCCTCCCACCCAGGAGCTGGACATGCTGGCGGCTGATCGTGGCCTGGTCCTTCGGGTCTTTCCGCTGCGGGAAACGAGCGCCATCGTCAGCGTCCTCGGACGCAGCCATGGGCGCCTCCGCCTGGTGGGTCGGGGAGTGCGCGCTCCGAAGAGCCGTGCCGGGGCCAGTCTCGAGTCGGGGAACGAGGTCGACTTCGTCTTCACCCTCCGACCCGGGCGAGACCTGGGGAACCTGCGCGAGGTGACCCTCGTCCGGCCTTGGATCGGGGCACTCGGCCGGTTGGAGCCGATGGCGGTGGCCTGGGCTGCCCTCGAGATCCTGGAGCGCGTGTTGCCCGAAGGAGCCCCGGAAGAGGGCATCCTGGACGAGGTCCTGGCTTTCTTGGCCGCCTTACAGGGGAGCTCCGATCGCGCCGCGGCGGTGCTCCGCTTCTACGGCTTCGAGCTCGCTCTCCTCGACCGGCTGGGCCACGCTCCCGAGCTCGGGGCTTGCCGTCTCTGCGCCGGCCCGCCCTCCACGGGCGGCGAGCTCGATGCGGCGGAGGGAATCTGGGTTTGCTCCCGGTGCCAGCCGCACAGCCCCCGACGGTTGCCCCTGCCACCAGCGGCGCACGAGCTGCTCTTGCGACTGGAAGCGGACCCCGAGGTTGCCGGGTTGACCTCCACCACCGTCGAGGCCAGGCGGCAAGTCGGGCGTATCCTTCACCATTTGCTGGCGCTGCACCTTGAGAGGTACCGCTATCCACGCGCTCTCGGACTGCTCAAAAAAGTGGACGCCAGCGTGGACACTTCTCCACCAGAAGCCGAAGTCGAATGATCGCGGTGAGATGCGCAGCCTGACACTGTCTTGACAGTGGACACCAGGGGCTGATAGCATCCCTCCCGTCAAATCCAGCACGAGTGCCCGGGGCTCGCGCCCACCGACCTCTGCGGAGCACGGGCGGCTTGGTTCATCCAAGCGTTCTGGACCTTCGACCCGGAAAGGGGGTGGGGAAGGGAATCGAGCCGTGATTCCCTGAAGGTCTGGCCTCGTTCCGGGGCCCCGTTCTCACCATTTCGAATCGAGTTCCTCGTTTCTCATGTCTTAGGGGGGAGAAGATGAAGAGATACTGGCGTATCTCCTTCGCCTGCTTCTGCGGCTTGCTCCTCGTGGCGGGTGCCGCTCTCGCGCGGCCGGCCGGCCAAGTGCAGCAAGTGTCCGAGCCGGACGTCGAAGTCGATCTCATCGGCGACGTCGACGGCACGAATCCCGCGCCGCAGAAAGCGTTGCAGGACACGGTGTGGATCGCCGATTGGACGTTCGACACCGGCGCACCCTGCAGCGAGGCAGGCTGGACGCACGTGGACAACCACATCCTGAACGATGGTGTCCAGTACTGGCACCTCGAGACAGGGTTC
>Ga0075418_10000476_pt1 | contig 42450 bp, 32 predicted proteins | sample SoiMetdeltSBSDD2_FD_81776 | JGI IMG/M metagenome (GOLD analysis project Ga0075418, IMG submission 81776) | Bulk soil microbial communities from a Populus tree surrounding site in Tennessee, USA - Soil MetaG P. deltoides SBSDD2 | ecosystem: Environmental > Terrestrial > Soil > Tree plantation...
GCCGCCAACGTTCAAGGTCCTCCGCGAAGTCCAGCGCCGAGCCGTAGCGTCGCGCCGGATCTTTGTCCATGCACCTCAGGCAAATCACCGACAAATCGCGATCAATCGCATGGTTCACTGCGTCTGGAGCCGTCGGCTCCTCTTCGATCACTTTGCGCAGCACTTCCACCGGACGCGCCGCCTCGAAGGGTCGGCGGCCCGCGAGCAATTCGTACAGAATCACGCCGAGACTATAAATATCCGCCGCCGCGGAAATCGGTCTCCCTGCGGCCTGCTCCGGCGCCATGTAACAAGGGGTGCCGAGCAATTCCGTCGTTTGCGTGAGCGCCGTTTCCTGGTCCACCACCTTGGCAATGCCAAAATCCGTCAGGTGCGGATTCCCAGCCTCGTCCAACAAAATATTGCTCGGCTTGAGATCACGGTGCAGCACTCCGCGGCTGTGCGCGTAATGCACCGCGCGCGCCACCGTTGCGATCAACCGCGCGATCTCCGGTTGCCGTCGCCCATCGCCCGGCGCGAGGGCCACTGCAGAAAGCTTTTGAGCGAGACTCGCCCCCTCGATGAATCGCATCACGAGGAACGGGTTGCTTTCGTGCTCCCCCACCTCGTAAATCGGCACGATGTTCGGATGGTCCAGTTTCGCCGCCGCTTCGGCCTCGCGCCGAAAGCGCGCCAACGCCGCGGGCGAGGCGAGTTCCCCGCCGGCCACGACCTTCAACGCCACGATGCGATTCAGCGAGAATTGCCGCGCGCGATACACGAACCCCATTCCCCCGCGACCGACGCGCTCCAATATCTCATAATCCAGCAACGCCAGCGTCGCGTCCTCACCCCAGGACGATGCGCCCGAAGCCACGGGCTTTTCACATGCCAGCGCGAGCTCCAGCAGACACTTCGGGCATTGCCGAAACGGCACATCGGCCTCGATGTCGCTGCCGCAGGAGGAACACTTCAGTGCTTCGGTGGCGAGACCCATGCGAATTGCGCTTTCATTAATAGTACAACAGCAAACCGGCTTTCCGGTTACAATCAAACCTCAATTCAATGCCGCAAAGAGTTCGCGGATTTCCTCATTTATCTCCTCCGGCTTGTCCACCGTTCGACCCACCTGCTCGCGCACCAACTCGCCAAATCGCCGTCGCAACCGGTGCACGGTGACCTTGACCGCTCCCTCCGTTGTGCCGAACTGCGCGGCGATTTCCCGGTACGACTTTCCCGCGGCATCGCCGGTCAGATGCTCCTTGACCGCTTCGAACATCTCCCCTTTGCGTGCGGCCACGCACTCGCTGCGCAACCGCTCCATCACCCGCTCCAGCAACCGCAGCGCCCAGCGCCGATTGAATGCCTTCTCCGGCGTCATCTGATCGCTGGGGCCCAGCAGATCCCGCTCGTGCGGCTTAAGGTCCTCCCACGAAATCAACACCTGCCGGCCGCCGCGTTTCACCGCGTGGGTTTTATGCCATTCGTTATCCAGGAAATGCTTCAGCGAAACCAACAGGAAGGAGCGGAACCGCCCTTTGGCGGGCGCGACCGTGCCCAGCGCGCGATTTTCCAGCACGTGCGCGAAAAATCCCTGCGTCAGATCCTGCGCCTCGTGCAACGGATGACCCCGGCGGCGAATGAAGGCGTAGAGCGGCGGCCAATAAATCTGGCACAACTTAAATAGAGCTTCCTCAGCCCCCTGGCCGGCCTTCAGCACCAGACTCCATTGCGTGGTCCCAAACCGCGCCGTCTGAGTGACCGAGCCACCTCTCTCATCCGCCGGAAACATAGGATACAAACAACATAAATCCAAAGACCACAACGGCAACTCTGGAGCGCTTTGTAAATTGGTAATACGTAGGGGCTTAAACGGTTGGAGGGGCCGATTCTTTCAAGAACCGCTGAACCCAAATCGCCACTAACTGGAAAGAGAACCGCGGAATGTTTTGGTCCGGGCATGCACCCCTTCGCGACGGACAAGCCATTGCAGCGGAACGAAGTTGGAATCGAGCCCAGGACGTCATCTTCTCTGTCGATGCAAACCCGGCTGACACCGGTGCTCACTCAGCGAATTTCACGCCGAGGATTGCGAGGCGTTCGAGGCGGTTGACCGGCTCACGCGCTGTCCAGGCTATGCCGCGCAGGACGATGATGCGAAAGAGCGGATCGTCGTAGCTCCAAGTGTAATGGCCGACGATAGAGGCGAACACGCGTCCCCTGCCCTTCTCGTAAGTCCAGATCATCGGCCAGTCTTTGCCTTCCTCGTTGGTCGTCGCGAGGAGTTTCACCTGGTTGGCGTCGCCGAACATTGGCCAGTAGGACTCATCGACGAACTGAATCTGGCGGGGCAAACTGCGCGTGATCGGTTCGTCAGCGGAGGCGACGAGTTTCAGATCGAGCGGACCATGGCGGTACTTCGATTTGCCGGGTTGGAACGCGAGTCCAACTCGTTCGGCGAGTTTCTCCGGCTCGTTATCCGCGATCGTGGCCGAGTGCAGGGCGACCAGTCCCCCGCCCCGCGCGAGGAATTCATCGAGCTGCTGATAATGCGTTTGGTTCGTGTGCCACTCGTGGTTCCAGAAATAAAGGACGACGACATCGATGTTTTCGAATGTCTCCGGCCATTTCCACGCGTTCGTCACGGACACTCGTGGCGCGTTGCCGAGCAACTTCGTCCAGTTCGTTTGCCACGCCGGGTAATCGTGTTCGCCGGGGCCATGGTCCTGTTTGCTGGCGACCAGGCAAACCCGCAGCGGCTTGAGGGCGAAGCCCGCGGGTTGCTGTTTGCCCAATACGGCGTCCACCTCGGCGCGCGTGCGCGATTTTGGAGGTTCGGCAGCAAGTCCGGAAAGCGCAAATCCCGCCAGCAGAATCAGATAACCATGACGCATGACGCGAATGGTGGGCCGCGCCAGCGCGTAAAACAACAGGAAGTTGTTGCGCTGGCGAAGGCGTTGTTGGCTCGCAGAGTTGGCCTTCCAGGAGTGCCGTGGGTAATCGGCAGGGGAGGCTCGTAGGTACTCACCTACGTCCATGCGGACAGCGCGGTACCCATAATCGATTCCGTCCAAAATATGGAGACCACAGTCAAGCGCGGAACCGCTGTTCCGTCATCCGTGAGCGCCGCACTCGCGGCGTGTCTGTTAACATTGGGTGGATCTGCAATGGCCGCTTTGCCGGACATTGTCATTTGGGCGCCGACGACGCAGCCGGAAATTATCTTTCGCACGTTTTCGTCCAGCGATTGCGAGGTGCAGGAGGGCTGCGCCGTGGCCGGCACTCGCCGCCTGCTGAACTTCAACACCGAGATTCGCAACATCAGCACGACCGACCTGAACATGGGACGGCCGGAAACCGATCCCCAGGGGCGTTTTGTGTGGGCGCCCTGCCACGGCCATTGGCACTTCAACGACTTTGCGCATTATCGATTGCTCGACGCGAGCGGCAACGTCGCGGTTGCCGGAACGAAGATGGCGTTCTGCATGGAAGACACGGTGCGCTGGCGCGCGACGGCTCCAGCGACGCGCAGATATACATGTGGCACCACACAAGGCATCCAGGCCGGCTGGTCAGACATTTATGACAAACCGGTCCCATGCCAGTGGCTCGATGTCACCGGATTGCCCGGCGGCAATTACACTTTGGAAATGACCCTCGACCCGCTCAACCTCATCGCGGAATCCAACGACGGCAACAATGTCACGCGCGTGCCGGTGACTATACCGAGCGATTGCGACGCCCCTGGCAACGATAATTTCGCATCCGCGCAAACGCTCGCGGGAACTTACGCGAGCGCGCGTGGCCATAACGCGTGCACGACCAAAGAAAATGGCGAGCCCAATCACGCCGGGAATCCCGGCGGCCGCTCGATCTGGTATCGCTGGACCTCGCCTGTCAGCGGGAACGTGGCGATCAACACGGTCGGAAGCGATATCGATACTCTTTTGGCGGTCTATACCGGAAACGCCGTGGACGCGCTCACCGTCATCGCGCAAAACGACGACATCGTTCACAAAACGATCCAGCAAAGCCAGGTAACGTTTAATGCCGTCGCGAACACGACGTACCGCATCGCCGTCGATGGCTATGACGGCGCAGTGGGCGGCATTACAATCAACGTCAACCCGCCCCTAAACGACCGCTTTACCGACTGCCAGACGATCACGGGTGTGTCGGGCGAGGTCACCGGCCACAACATGGGCTCAACCAAAGAGCAAGGTGAACTCGCGCACGCGGGCAACATTGGAGGCCACTCAGTCTGGTATTGCTGGACCGCGCCGACCAACGGCGTGGCCACTTTCGACACAATCGCGAGCGATTTCGATACTCTGCTCGGAGTTTACACGGGCAACGCGGTCAACAGTCTCACCGTGATCACGAGTGACGACAACGCGGGCGGGAACAACAAGAGCCGCGCGAGTTTTAACGCGATCGCGGGAACGAACTACAAGATTGCCGTGGATGGCTTCAGCGGCGCCACAGGCAATGTGGGGCTGCACTGGAGCACGGTAAAAGCGAGTGATATCCGGATTGGGCTCACCACGCTGCGGGAGTTGCGGATCAACGCGCCACCCGGCACGTATCACCTCCAGGCCTCGACGAACATGGGCTCGTGGGCGACGATCAATACCTTCACGATCAACTCCGCGGCGTACCAGTACACGGACACGCAGACGAACGGGCAACGGCGGTTCTACCGCGTGGTGATGCAGCCATAAAGTTGCGGTTCAAAATCAGGCTCAACGTGATTGCGGTTGGACGGCGCAGGACACAGTATTTGGCAACATGCGCCTGCGAAGCTCACTTCTGGTGGTCGTTCTCGTCGCGGGTTTTGCGATCCTTGCCGTTGCCTGGTTTTTCCTGGCCTCGCGCCGGGCCGCCACGCCGCTTCCACGCACCAAACTGCCGGACGGGACCTGGGCGCAGGTCGAAGGTTTGACTTTCGGCACAAACCACACGTTCACAAAAGGGTCGCCGCTCCTCACGAGGGTACGCCAGTATGCTCCGGGAAAGTTGAAGGATCTTTTGCCGGCCCAGTTCTCGACTTCGACAACGATGGGAGAAGAGATGTTGCTGTTGTGGTACAATCGTTTTGACCCCGCGACCGGCGCGTACACCAACGCGAACCTCGACACGTTTCGAGTCATCGACGAGCACGGTTGCGTTTTTCACGTGAACAGCTACGGCGGAGGCGGCACTGGCCCCGGCTACTGCGTCGGCACCGCATATATCCGGGTGTTTCCGCGACGGCAGAAAACGTTCAAAGTACGCGCACAGTCCTTTCCTACGACGAACATTGTATGGGTTGTTGAAAATCCGTTCGTGACAAACCCGCCGCCGTGGAAACCAGAACCGACACCGGTGACACGCGAACGCGATGGCGTGCAGTTCACGTTGGAGGGAATCAGAGGCCACTTTCATGGAACGGATGCATGGTTTGAGCCGCGATTCACAATCATGGACGGCGAGACGAATCGAACCGATTGGTATCGCCCTCGCGCGGAACTCGTGGACGCGACGGGCAATCGCGACAGCAACCGACTCTGTCCGTACGAGCCGGCATGGAAGCTGGATGTAACGTTCTACAAAAGCTACAAAGCCCCATTCCCGGCGGACCAGGTCTGGCGCACAACGAATGCAGTCGTGCCTCCCGAAGGACAAGTCGTTGCGCTTTCCGAAACAGGGCGAGTCGCGGGAATCATGGTCAAATTAATCGCGCTGTGCGGCGCGGGGCAGTTCTCGTTTTCCAACGGTGTGTGTGTCGCCTCGAATGTGCCGATTTCAAACTCTTCGGGGGAAAGGTTTTCGTCCAGCTATTCTTCGGGGCCGAATGCCCGCGTGGAACTCACATTTTCTCGCAATGAGCCCAGCCTCATCGTTGAGATTGGCAGCATCAAGCGCGCGGAGGATCTGCTCATTCGTTTTCGCGATTCCGAGGGTCGCACTTTTCCCGCCGAATTTCGCGGGAGTGCGGATAAGACGTATCGATATGATGTTAAGATTCCAAAGAATTTCAATGCGTCGGCGCCGTTCGACCTTGAAGTCATTCCGCAGAACCCGGTGCGCCTGGGATATATGGTGGAGCCGCCGCGGCCTCCCGATCGTGACCGGCCCGGTAGCTATGGAAAGACGCAGCGGTAGAACCGGGCCGATGCGGCGCTGCTCGCATCAATGATTTCGAAGGCGCCGAGTTCGTCAGCGGTTCGACTGTCGAGAGTCCGCCAGCTTCCCGGGTTGAGCGTTTCAGAGTATTCAATGACGTACGTCACACCGGGTCTGCCAGTGCCACGAAGACGAACGGACTCATTCGCCAATCGCTGAATCGTTAGAGTGGATGACGGCACTTCGATCACCTGGTCCGGATTCAGTTGATTGGTCGTGCCAAGGAAGTTGGCTGTGCCGGCATATTCCGCTCGCACGGTATGGCTGCCGGCGGAAAGCGTCGAGGTGCTGAAGGTGGCCACGCCATTGACAAGAGGAACGAGGGTGGAATTCTCATCGACGCGGAACGCCACGCTTCCAGTCGCCGTGGCAATGCTGGGAGGCGCCGCAGTAACGATGCATGTAAAGGTGACCGACTGCCCAAGGACCGCGGGATTGGTTGATGATGTCAAAGCGGCAATACCAACGGCCGGCGCGATTGTCAGCATTCCATTGACAAACGTGATTGTGTAGTTGGTCGCTGTGGCGCCGCTCAGCTCAATGGAATACGTGCCGACTTTGCTGTTCGTCGTGGCGGGCGTGGCAAAGACCACAGGGGTATCGAGAGCCGCCGCCGTGTCGCCGTTCACAAACCCGCTATACGCCGCGGAAAAAGCCGGCAGAGCCGCTCCGTAAACTGTGTTTGTATCGAGAGCGGTGATCGTGAGGGCCTTCTTCAAGACGTTAATGAGCATATTCGTCGTCATTGGCTGGTGGATGGGGTCCGATGGGGTAAAGGTGACCGCGAGAACCTGGTTCGCGCCAGCAGCCAGGATAGTACCCGCGGGTGGATTGTAAACATACGTGCCGGGCACTGACGATGATGCGTTGAGTTCATTGGGACCGAGGGCCGTACCGTAAATGATATCCGCCGGCGTCGGCCATGCGATTACGGGCCGGGTATTGATGATCTGTTCGGGCTGAAGAGAGGTAGCCGTCCGGACGAAATTCGGGGTCCCTAAATAGTCGGCGATGACGGAGTGCACGCCGGGCGAAAGCTCAGAGGTACTTAGTGTGGCAATTCCATTCACAAGTGAAGCCGCACCATAGACAACGCCGTCGACGCTAAATCGCACGATGCCACTCGGAATAGCAATGCTTGGAGAAATGGCGCTTACAGTACAGGTGAACGTCACCTCCTGGCCCTGCAGGGCGGGATTTGGCGACGATGTGAGAGTGGCAGCGGTGGTCGCCTGCCTAATGGTCAGCGTACCGGAGTTGAAAGTAATGTTGTAATTCAGGTCGCTGCCACTTGAAACGTTGATGGGGTACGAGGCGACGGGACTGGAGAGCGTAGCCTCGCTGGTGATGGACACGGGCGTATCGAGCTCCGCCGGAGTATCGCCGTTTACAAAACCCTCGTACGAAGCGGTGAGGACCAAAGGCGCGCCGTGAACGATGCTGAGATCATCCGCTCTGACTATGAGCGTCCTCCTGCCCACATCTATCGTCACGTAGTTGGTGGCTGATTCGAAACGGAGCGGATCGTCGGGAGTAAAGGTGACCGTAAGTTGCTGAGCTAAGCCTGCGTCGAGAACCGTGCCCACTGGGGGATCGTAAGTCAAAGTGCCGTCATCGAAGGTGAACGCGTTGAGTTGGTTCGGACCGAGCGGTGTGCCGTAGAGGATTGGATCTGGCTGATCCCATTCGATATATGGGAGAATCCCTCCAATGCTGTCGATGATGGCGATTGTTGCCGAGGCGAGGTTGGTATGATAACCGACGTCTTCAAGCAAGGTGAGCGTTACCGTTTCAGTGCCTTCGCGCCGGCGTTCGTCACGCGGAAGCAGAATGATGTTGGTGGAGGCGACTCCGGGCGGCAGAAACAGAGTGTAAGGAGGCGTCGAACCGCCAGCACTTAAAGTGTAGTCATTGTTGAATCTGGCCGTGCCACCTATGACGAACGTGATTGTAATGGGAAAGTCGAGGTCACCGGCGCGTGTAATGGTGAACGTACCGGTATCGGACCCACTCTCGCTTTCAGTTGCCGAGGAATCCGTTGCTGTAACACTGATCACTGGATAAGGGGAGGCAGTCCAATTGATTCCCGTGGTGTCGGCACCGATGGTCAAAGGATTATTCCAGCCCATCGTGAGCATATTGTAACCGTATTTTACCGCGGAAAGGTTGTGCGTGCCCGCCGGAAGGTTGACGAGGAAAAAATCGCCGTCGCTGTCGGTGTAAGTACCCCGATAGACCGAACCCGCAGCGCCATTATGCACGCGAACGCCTTCCAAAGCGTTGCCGCCTCCGTCAGTGACGCGCCCCGAAATTCGAAATGCTGTGGGCGAGCCGACCCTAACGATCATGCTCCGACTCGCCACTCCGCCTTTCATGTCACTGACAACACAGCGCACCGGATACTCGCCCGCGACAGCCCAACTCTTAACGACGGTTGGCGAGTTTGAAGAGACGGAGAAATCTCCGAAGTCCCAGTGGAAGGCCAAAGCATCGCCATCGGCATCGGTCGCGGAAGCTGTAAATCGTATCTCCTGCCCTGCTTCAACGCCGGTACGGTCCGCCGCCAAAATCAAAGAGGGAGCTATATTGGTACTAAAGTGGCCGAGGTGGACCTGAACGTCGATCGAGCGATCGTTGCCATTGGAATTGACGGCGAGAGGAGTAATGTGAATGCCCGCTTCCTGATCGGAAAGTGTGCGCCCGAGAGTAAGCGGAGAGTCGTCCTTGCTCGCATTACCTGCAGGCGAGCCCGGCGTGGTATCCAGAAGGTGAGTCCCCAAGTGGCTGTTTTGCCAGGGAGGCCAATTGAGAATAATCCCGTTTTCCGTCCACGGATTGTTTACGAATTTCTGCCGAAATTCCGCCCAGTACTGACGGGTTTGGTCTTTCTGGATTTTCAGCGCGTAGCTTGTCCCGGGGACGAGCGTCGCGACGTCGAACGCATGCAACCGGTACACTCCGCTCGTAGTGACAGTTGCAATGAGCGACGAATCCAGCCAGTTCAGACGGTCGAGCCAAATCGCGTTGAAGTGGAGCGGATCGGGGTTGCCGACGGTCTGGCCCATGATGTCGAACGGATTGGCGTACTCTTCATTTTCGCCTGGGCCGATCACGCTATCGGCGCCCGCGGCCCAGGAGTTGGCGTGCTCCAGGCCAAAATTGTGGCCGAGTTCGTGGATAACAATGCTCAGACTTGAACTCTGAAGCCAAAGCCCCTTCCCACCCACCAGGGCGCTTCCGCCGAAATCCCATCCTGGCACCGGGGCAAAACGGGCGATGTCGAGGTGGTAGTCGTTGAGGTTGAAGCCCCACTGCTGGGCGACCGCGCGGGCATCTGCCATAAGCTGTGCCATCCCGCGGAAAGGGTACGAGCTTTTAGGAAGCGGCATTTGCAGCACGGGCGTAACATCAAACGTGAGGTTGAGCGCGCCATATGACTTTTCCCAATACCAGCGGCTGACATCCATCAAGAGAGCGGTGGCGCCATCGAAGCTGATGGGCTCGTTGGTATCATCGGGAAATATCAGGCGCATGAACAAGACGCGCTTGGGCCCAACGGCCCAATTGGTCGGCGGGGGAGGCATTGGATCGACGGGCAATGCCTGGGCTGTCGCAGTGGCCCGCGCTGTAGCTGGCGAAGTCGCTTCCTGACAGCGGGCACAAGCAGAATCGAATGAGGAAGGGATGGCCGAAGCTGTTGCGTGTGCAACGCAGAGTGCGAACAAAAGAATGTGCCAGGATCTTAGTGGCATGGGCTCGGAATGCTAACAAAGTAACGGACTTTTCCGAAAAGCTCAAGCCTGTTTCGCACTCGCGCGCGCGAAAAGGGACTGAAAAGCAAAACGCCGCGCTGGGTTGCCCATGCGCGGCGTTGAAAAGAATGTTTCAGGGACGTCAGGCGCGTGCTTTGAACTTTCTGTGCGCGCCACCGATGACAAGCATCGCGAAGCCGAGCATCGCGACGGTCGTGCCGCCGTCTGGAACACCGTTGGCAGGAGCACTCGCTGTCGCGCACGCAGTCAAGGTGCCGGAGACCAGCCTAAACGAATCGCCACTGACCCAACGCACGTCGTAAGAAATCTTGCCGTCCTCGTTGATATCGATCAGTGCGTCACAGGAGAGGAGACCGCCGAAGACAGTGAAACCCTTGTTGATGATCCCCGTTTGCAACTCCTCTTGGCCCAAATTGATCTCAACTCTCTCTTCCCTCAAATCTGCATCGTAGAAGAGGAAGGCGACTCCCGCCGAAATCACGTCCTCGGAGGCCGGGCGAAACCCATACTGGTAAATATTGAATTCGCTCTCGTAGGCAGGGTTGTATCGACTCAACGTCTCGTTGATGACTTGATGATCGGTATAGATTACAGCCTGGGCCTGGGCTACGGCAAAAAGGCTGAGAGCAGCCAAAAGAAATCGGGATGCGATCCTTGATACGACTTTAGACATCATGCTGCACGGCCTTAAGCAACGACTGTGCCAGCTAAACAGAATCGATTGGAAACCGAAGTTAAAACGCTTATTATCAATCACTTACAATTCTTCTGCCAAAACTTAAACGTGGGTATCGAACCTATTATTCTGTAAGGAAAACCGACGATCGAATTGCGAGCTTACAGATCGAAGTGTCAGATACGGGTGACGGGTCCAAAACAAAAAGCGGCGGGTTAATGCCCGCCGCTTGCGAAACTGATCGAGAAACAAATTACTTTTGGAGCTTACGACGGAGACCGCCGAAACCGAGGAGGGCCAGGCCGAGCATGATGGCGGTGGAACCACCTTCCGGAACGCGATTGAGATCGACAACCGCTCTCCACTCTTCGTAGCCGGAGGTAGCGCCGGTGCCTGTGTCGCTGTTGTAGTGAACGCCGTTCAGGTTATAAAACCAGACATAATCGGTTAACAAGGCGCCAGCAAAGGCCGTGACAGGAACGTATACGATCATATCGGACATGCCGCTGCCGCCGTTCGCCTGATTGCTGCCAGCACCCACATTCTCTTGCGCGGCGTCAAGTTTCACCCACGTATCAACGTTAAAGCCGTTGACATCAGGGGGTGTGGTTCCGGTGCTCAGGGGATCGTTCATGGCCCAGCGAAGAGCGCCAAGCGAGTTAAGGTTTGCGATGTTGTTTCCCACAGCGGCCGTATTGTCGGTCGCGGAGGTGTAGATCCTGATGTTGTCGATCGAGATCAAGCTCTTGTTATTGCCTGGCTCGTTTGCATCCAGAATGAACGCGTAATAGTTGACGTTGTTGAGAGTGATCTGGGCCAGGTCTCCGAGCGTGAGCCGCTCGTTCCATTGGGGGCGGAGCTGATCCAAGTACAACGCGGTGAAACCGTCGGTGTTGTACGCCGATTCAATCCTGTTATTGCCTGTGGAGGTTTGCCCGTTGGCGTCGAGCGTGAGGAATGGCTCGAACACGCCAGTACCGGCGGGCTGAGTAAAATGGTCCGCGAAAATAGCGGTGCCGCCCACATCGCCGAGCACGTTGACCTGCTGGTTGCCCGGAGCTGTGAGATCGAACTCTGCCGCCGAGGCCGCACCGGCAGCCATGATTGCGGCGACAAGCGCCACCGTGGTTTTCGCTCCGTGCGTCAATCGTCCTTTGTACTGTTGCTTCATCTGTTCCCTAAAAACTTTGATTTTTGTTTGGTATTATTTGCTGACCCGACCCTTTAAGCAGCCGATGTGCCATCATCTTCAACGCCTTTTGATTGTTGCATAACTTGCGTGTTTGCAGACCCTTACGCCGTTTTCATTTCCTTTGGCTTTTCTGGGGTCAACAACTACCTGTAAGGAGTTCCGACGACGAAGGTCCCCGGCCCTCGCGATCCTTTGCGCATCAACCTCACCATCAACGACTTACAGAAGAAACGAGATCGTGCGTCGAATGCGCTTACAACGGACGCGAAACCACGGGGACGTCCGGATCACTTGAGTTGCGCCAGCACTCGCCTCGCTTCCACAGCAAAAGGCGCCTCCGCGCCCAGCGAGACAGCCTGCTGGAGGGCGACACGACTGTTCTCGTTTTCCTTCGAGTGGAAGTAACCCATCCCAAGATAATAGAGCGCTTCAGCGTCCTTTGGGTCCTTCAGAGAAGTCTCTTTCAGCAATTGGACCGAGCGCGAGTAATCACTGCGATGAAAGGAGACAATCCCCAGGGCGCGGGCGACTTCCGGATCATTCGGAAGGGCTTCACGTGCTTTCAGGGCGTGCTGAAAAGCGACATCGCTATTCGCAGCAGACCTGGACAAAAGAATCGCCAGAGCTTTGTGTGCCGGAATGAAATCCGGAAAGCGCTTGAGAATGGCTTGGTATCGTTCGCGAGCCAGGGCGGAGTTGCCTGCTCGATCCTCAATGATTGCGGAGGCGAAAAGGGCAGGCGCATAATTTGGATCCTGCTTGAGCGCAGATTCGACCAAAGCAACAGACGCCGAATTTGTCGGCGAAGCGATCGTATTGATTTCGACGAAGCGCCGGGCGTCAGCCGTTTCGGGAAATGGTTTTCCGCTGTTAATGGCTTGTCTCATAGCTGCATTCGCGTCAGCCAAACGACCCGCGCTATAGCGAGCCCAAGCAAGATAGTAAAAGAGTTGGGGTTGGTCGCCGGCGCTGCGGGCCGCCTCTTCCAGAAGGCTGAGGGACCATTTGTAATCGCCCGACTGGAAGGCGAGCCGACCGAGGGTCTGCGCGACGTTTCGATCGTCAGGAGCAACAGAACGGGCGGTTCTGGCCACCTCCAAAGCTTTCGCAGGATCGCGCAGCGGACCTGCATAAAGCTGGGCGAGCTTTAGCATGGCAGCAACATTGCGAGGATTCTGTTCAATGGCCTGCCGACAGGCAGTCGCGGCTTTGTCAAAGGCGCCGGATTGCTCGTAGAGAGAGGCAATACGGCTGAGGAGGAGCGGATCGCGCGGGTCGGCCGCGAGCTGCTTTTCGACGTCCGCCAGATTCAGCGACTCGCCAAGCTTCGATAAGAGCGACAATTTGGCCTGTGCTTCGGCTTTCCCGGGGAAGTCCTCCCCAAGCTTGAGAGCGCGTTCAAGGGCCGTGCGTGCAGCAGCCTCGTCCCCCAACCGGTACTGGTTCATGCCGAGATGGAATTGTGCTTCAGCGGATTTGGAGAGCTTTGCGGCGCCCTCCTGCAAGAGAGGCAGAGCACCGGAGTATTCGCCGCGTTTATAGAGAATCCAACCCAATGTATCGGCGACAACCGGATCGCTCGGCCGCAAGTCTCGCGCGGACCGGGCCAGGGTGTAGGCGCGGTCGAGTTGGTTGAACTGTTCTGTGTAAAGCGACGCGAGGTTATTGAGCGCGGGGAAGTATCGCGGTTCGACAGCAAGCAATTTTTCATAGGCATCGCGCGCGTCCTTGAAGTTCCGAAGCTGATGATGGATCAGGGCGAGTTGCATCCACGCGGCGACGCTGTTGGGGACGCGGGTCAAAAGCGCGGTGAGCTTCTCAATAGCGTCCGTGTGGCGGTTTGAATCGAGATAAAGTCGGGCCAGGGCCAAGTACGCGGGTTGAAAGTTTTGGTCCACAGCAATGGCTTGTGACAGGGCCGCTTCCGTGGCGGCAAGATTCGTTTGCGCTGCGTGTACTTTGGCCAGGGCCAAATGAAGGCCTGGCGCTTTTGGATGTTTACTAATGGCGCTCTGCACGCGGTTCGACGCGGCAGCGTAATGACGACCGGCGAGGTCAATAGCCACAAGTTCCTCCACGGCAGGAAGGAAATCCGGTTTGATTTGAAGGGCCGTTTCAAATTCTTTGCGAGCCAAATCCATTTTGCTGCCGAGCGCCAGGACTTCGCCTGCGAGAAAATGCGGCTGCGGATTGGCAGGAAAAAGCCTGATCATTTCGTCGTAAACCTTTGCGGCGGCGTCGAGGTCATTTTGCATCCGGTATGCAGTAGCGAGGGCGACATGCGCCTGAAAAATGTGGGGCTGATCCTGAATAAGTTGTTTGAGGGATGCGATCGCCGAAGCAGGATCATTTCGGCGGATGTTAATCTCGGCCAAAAGCAAGATGGAGTCCGCGTGTTTTGGATCAAGGGCGAGAGCGCGCTGGAGGCTGGTGGTGGCCTTGGCCGGGTCTTCATTAACGAGTTGAGCAAGGGCCAAATGGTAATGAGCCTGGGGAAAACCCGGATAGGCCGTCACCACTCGCTCCAAGTCTGCGAGGGCTTTGGCGGGTTCTGCTTTCGCGAGGTGAATTCGGCTCAAAAGGAGCGTGGCCTCATAATTTCCAGGATCACGCGCAAGGGCCTTCTGCGTGAGCGAGGCGGCCTCATCGAAGCCCCTTTCGGCCAGGGTGAGTTCGGCAAGGCGCGTGTAGGATGGAATGTAATCCGGCGCTTTGGCGATGACCGCTTCCAGAACGGCTTTTGCACCTGAGACGTCGCCACTTCTCAACTTGAAATCGGCATATTGCACGGCGCGGCCGGAACGAACGGGCGCGAGGTCCGCGGCAGTTTTGAGATGGTACTCAGCCTTTGCGCCCTGCCTCGACAAAGAGCAGGCGTAGGCCATGGCCATGTGGGCTGAAACCGAGTTCGTATCGAGCGAAAGGGCGCGCTCGAACGACGCAAACGCGTCATTGGTACGCCGTTGACGGAGTTGAAGGGTGCCAAGGGCAACATGGAAGCCGGGTTTGCTCGCGGCGCCAGAACGGAGTGATTCGAGGCGGCCCGTGAAGGCCGCAACGTCGTTGGTGGATGTAACGGTATCAACCAGCGTCATGAGGGCCTCTGCATTCACCGGGTCACGAGCAAGAACGGCTTCGACGTGGTCGCGCGCCTCCTTGAGTTTGCCGGAGGCGACAAGAATGCTCGCCAGACGCAGGCGGACCTCGGCATTTTGAGGTTCCAGGTCGGCCGCCTTCTTAAGGTATGCGTAGCCAGCGGGAAGCTTGCCCTGTTGACAATAGCCGAGGCCCAAATGGCGCAGAGCGACCGCGTTTGCGGATTGCAGGCGAAGAACATTCAGGAACTCGATCTCGGCTTTGTCGTATTGTTCGGCTTTGAAAAAGCTTTGGCCGCGTTTGAGGTGGCGTTCGACTTTGGCCTGCCGAGAGCAGCCGGTAGTGAAGGCGAGAATAGCGAAAGCGCAGAGAATGGTAATGAGGTGTGCGACGCGATGGGGAGATCGCGCCTTACCCACGATGGCTACAAAGGTTGTTTTCACGACAGGTGCTCGAAAATATGAGTCTACTGGCCAATCTCGGCGGTGCAAGCGAAGGAATTGAACTGTTTCTGAATCAAAATTGAACCGCTTTCAGATTTTTGGTTCGCTGTAAATCCTGTCGAGCATTGCCCTATATTCTTGCTGCCGTCGCTCGTGGGCTTCTGCTTCTTCTCGCTCGCGGGACTCGGCGAGACCGAAGAGGCGACCCGTGGAGACCTGCGAGAGATCGCGCTTCTGAAGTTCCTGCTCGACGCGATACAAGTGCTCGGCCAGAGCACGGGCGCGGGCCTCACGACTGGCTACGAGCTGTTCCTGCAAGGCTTCCAGTTCGAGGGCGCGTTGATTTTGAATTTCGAACTGCAACTTGCGGCTTAAAGCAATCAGGGTGCCTTTGGCGACATCGAGTTCCTGAGCGATGCGAGCAAAGCTCCAGCCTTGAGATCGTAACTGAATGAACTTCTGTTGTTTTTCGGCTTCTATCATGCCGGAGTTATACACCGAGCTTAGCGAGGTGGACTCTCTCCGACGGGCATTTGCGCATTTGATGGCGAAGGCTGCCGAAGCGGGACGAAGGTCAGGCGAACAGGGGCGAAAGAAATTTTTTTAGAGGATGCTTGACGCGATTCAGGCAACCTTGTGGGCAATTGCACCAATTGCTCGCAGTTTCCTGCGAGCTCACTCGGAGGCCGGCAGCGTAGTGCCGCCAGGCTGAGTGGCTATTACGTAGAACAGATTCGTGGCGCCCCTTATCAGGAGTCCGTCACTCTGAGGAACAGGAGTCGCGTAAATTTTTTCACCCATTTCCATCTGTGCAATCAGCTTAAACGCGGGGCCGCGGTCAACGATCGAAACTTTGCCCGACTCGTCGGTGAAGACGACAGTCTCGCCGTGTGCCACGACTGAGGACAAAAATCGCGTCCCCAACTTCTCCCGCCAAACAACGCGCTTGTTGTTGACATCGACGCAGAAGGCCACGCCCTTGTCGCTGGCGAGAAACAAGAGGCCATCGACCAGTACCGGCGTGGCGACCTTCTCGGCGGGCGCCGGCACCAGCCACGCAACCGGATCGCGATTTTCTGACAAAGCATCCAGATCCAATGCCCTGACTCCGCCTCCATCAAGAACGTAAATGTACTTGTCGTCACTAACCAAACTCGCGACCAAAACACTGCTGCGATGCTTCAAAGGCCAGGTCCATTTAATCTCGCCGGTGTACAAATCATAGCCGGTCAGATCATCCCATCCTCGCATGAGGATCGTCTTTTTGCCCTTGACCCTACGGACAATAGGGGTACTGAACCCGGCGGAGCGCGCCTCGGAGCGTTCCCGTTCCTGCCGCCAGAGCGGACGACCATCTTTGAGGCTATAGGCGATAATATGTGACTCGGAACTTGGGTCGTGCGAATACTTCTCGTTATCATTAGCCAAGATCACTATGTCATCGGCAATGACAGGGGAATGGCCGAGGCCATAAGGGCTATCGAAGTTGGCATCGGTAACCTTCCATAAAACTTCGCCTTTCGCGTCAAGACCATACAAGCCCGCGGACCCAAAATAGGCGCACATTTTACCAGCGCTCCCCACTGCAATCGTCGGCGTGGCATGTGAGTTAACGCCCTTGAGGTCGCTAATGGTGCTGCTGTACGCGATTTCACGGACCCAGAGAATTGAGCCATTACTTGTGTCGAGACAAACCACAGCATGCGCCATTTCTCGTTTTAAGGGAAAAACGCCAAAATAAAGGAAGCAACCTAGCGCCAATAGCACTGAAGCGGTCGCTCCACACAATGGCAAGCGTCGAAGTAATGGCGCCCTCTTTGCAACCATTAGCGCGCCGAGCAAAGCTGCAACGAGCGCGAGCACGCCCGAAATGAGGAGGAATGGCCAGCCCAGGACAGGACCAGAACCGACAGCGCTCAGGGCCTCGTCCGGCGCATTCCACAGCATCGGCTCCAGATCACTTTCCATGCGCCAGCGCAAAGCCCAAACAACTCCGATGGTGCCCAGAGCGGCCAGTGCGCAAAAGAGGACAAATCGCGCCCACCGGCGAGTAACACGCCGGAATGTAGATTCGGGGGGAGCTGTCGCCCAAAGCAACGCGAGACAGGCTGCCCAGCCCAACGCGCCCGGCAGCAGGACCACGAGTGTGCAGATACTTCCCGTAGGACTGAAATCAAGAAAGAGTTCCCGTTGAGGAAGAAAACGATAAGCACATACGCTGAGGAAAGTCGCGAGAAAGGCAAACAGAATAGAAGCGGCTTTGGAGCGAGGGATCAAAAGCAGCATCATCAACAGACTAATGAAGGCGGCTGCTGTACCATACTTCCATGAACGAACGGTTGAAGATCCCAAGCTGAAAAACGTCTCAGCGAACACGCAAACCGCCAGGACGAGAAGCGCGACGCTCATGACTACCGAGAGACGGCAGCCCTTGGCGAAGGACATTCGTTGCCCACCATCCTGCGCGGCGAGAGCGCAAATAACGATGGCAACGGCGACGGTAACAAGCAGCAACGAAAGAATTGGATTTAAGTAGGCCAGTGCATATCTGAGGTGTTTTCCTTTCTGCGTCTCGTAGGCGGTCGTGAGATAGATCTTGTCTTCCGTGACAACCGGAGTGGAATAGCCGAATCCTTGGACGGGAGCCGTCCAGAGCGTACTGGCCTGGCCCGACCAGTCAATGGGAGTGGAAGGATCGAAGCCGACTCCCTGCCGTTCCAGGCCGTGAAAACCAAGCCAGTCCTGTGACAGGACGGCGAAGGGGCAAAGAATCAAAAGGAGCAGCGACATGACGAACATGCCGCTGCATCTTGTTGGTATCCCTAATGACAAAATAAAATCCCGGGTTTATCTGCTCAGAGGTGAGGGCATCTCACTCGGTACGGGAAGTAGATAAGATGCCGATTATCTACTGTCAAGAACCAGCAGTAATTAGAATTGTTACGTCTTCGTCGACCAATCACATGCATCGATCGCGATAGACTACGAGTTCATCCTTTGGCAAATTCCGCCCGGTCACATGGCTGCAGACGTTTGGTTCGAACGGTTCGCTCGCGACGATAAAAGAGCAGCAGCAGAGCGGAAAAGGGAATAAGCGAGAGCGCGAAAAAGACAGGGCCACCACGTTTGTGAATCCAGGAGTGGATCATCTCGGGACTGACATGCACGCAAAGCATGGCAATGGTAAAGATGCGAAAACCGTTGCGAATGATAGCAATTGGGATGACCGCCAGCGCGATTATGGCGCGGTGGCTATTACGCCGAAAAAACAGATATCCGCCAACAAGACTGACAATAAACAGGACCAGACTGGAGCGAATCCCGCTGCACTCCTCAGCCACTTCGATTGTTATTCCCGGTACTTTGAAAACCAAACCATCGCGCAAAACCGGCGTCTGAGAAAGCGACAGCATGAACGAAGCGGCGTCGGCAGACGTGTGTTGGAAGAACGTCTCGATGCCATGTGTGACGACATCGGGACACGGCACCATGAAGACCAGAAAGATCAACGGAAAGGCAAGGGCCCGCGTTCGCATGGGACCGAGAATCCACGCTGCGCCTGAGATGAAAAATGAAACGAAAGAGAGGGTTGTGATTGATAAGTAGTCGGGTGCGTCCGGTTTCCACTCCCTTGCCTGGAGCAGCCAAAACGCGGAAACAACGATTCCAAGACCTAGCGGGATGCCCGAATAGATCGAGAAAGCAGGAACCGAAGCAGGAAGCTGCTGTCGTTTGGTCCAGACCAAATAGAGCGAGATTGCGGGAACAAGCAAAACGTGGGACCAGAGTTGGTTTTCCAGGGCGTGCCGGAAAAGCCGGTACAGCGGCAACGCATAAACACCTGCGAGAACGACGGCAAACGCTGCAAGCCGTGATCCCGGTTGCAACTCTTGAACACGTGGTGTTGCTATAGCCATGCCCATTCCTGAGAGATTGATTAAGACGCCGCAGTGTCGGGGATCCTTACAGCGCACCTAATTGCCAAGGCCGGGGCCGACATTGACCGCTACTTCCTGCGTGTATTCGATGGATCTGGCAAGACCCTGCTGCTGATCGATGGAGATGGCAATCCGGCGACGGTTGATCCCATCACGATCACTGGTGGAAATCTTCAGCTTCATGTTTCAAGCTGCGACGATCCGCCCACACCATAAACTCGCGCTGCAACACGAGGGCTGAACTCCTTACGGGGTGCAGCCCTTTTCATTTCCTCCGGCAGAACACAGCAGTGCCCGCCGAGAGCAAGGAGCGCAGTAGTCAGGGATAAACGGAGCGGTAGAATCGCTGGCCAAAGCCGGGCGGCGGTGTGTCGATCATTTCGAACATCCCGGTTGCATCAGCCGTACCGCTGCCTAGCATTTGCCACTGCGGAGGGTTGAGGGCCGGAGTGTATTCAATCCGATACGTCAGGTCCGGTATGCCGTCAAAGCGTATGCGATAAGATCCATTACCCAGATCCGTGACAGACAAGTTGGGTGATGGCACCGGATCGGAAGTTACCAGCACGTTGACGGTGCCAATCACCGGAGCGCTACGGTTGTCAGTGATCTGATAAGTAAATGCGTCATCGTTAGTAAATCCTGAAGGAGGCGTATAATAGATCCACTCACCGTCACGAGAAACGCCGGCGCCATTAGTGCTCATCGATGCCATGGAAACAAAGGAGAGTGCGTCGCCATTTGCATCGGAGTCGTTAGCCAGCAGCGCAGAGATGAGGACCCTTGTTCCACCGAGGGCGTAGCGATGGATTGTGTCGGTGTTCGCAACCGGTGGGCTGTTGGCGCCAACCAGGTCGTTCGTAACCCAGCGGCTTAATAGAGCTATAGCCTCACGGTTCAACTCGGACGTGGCCAGAGGAGGCATGTGCCGGGACCCCCAATTAGCCAATCTCGTGAGCATCATTGACTGATCGATGGATCCGGGCTTAATCACCCTGTTGGCAGGATTTCCGAGATCATCCAACAGCAGTCCGTCGATGATCTTCGCCTCCGACATCGGAGTGCTGAAACGGGCATCCCATAAACCCCGCGCTGTGCCCCCCGGTTGATGACATTGAACGCAATTAGCCGCCAGATAGGAACGTACACGATGCTCAACGGAAAAAGTCGTGTTTGAGGCGGGCGCCAGAGCCGGCAAAGCGTGCGGGTCGGTGACGGTGGTATTGAAGTAACCGACGCGACTGAGGGCGGCCAACTGGTTTTCGGCTGTCCCATCGTAATTGAATTCGCGGTTCAATTGCGCCGTATTGAAGCCGAGGGCGAGACCGCCCTGGGAAGTATGGCACTGGAGACATTCACTCCTGCTCGGATAACGCCAAACCTGGGTGCGAAGAATGCCACCTCCTTCGTTGATAACAAAAGTTTCGTTCAGGCCCTCGTCTGGTACGAGCGTCGCATTCGCAGGCGAGTCCCATCGATAGGTAAGTCCATAAACACCGTCTTCATTTCGCACGATAAAGCGTGTTTCCAGTCGCTTTGCGGACGCCGGAGCGCCATTGGTGAGTTGCAGATCGAAGTGTTTGACCCAGACGCTTCCGGTCGGAAACTGCCAGTTGTTCGTGGGATTGAACCCGATGACGAGATTCGGATTCGGCACCGAAAACCAGCGCGTCTTGCGAGCATGGTCGGACCAAAAGGGCACATTGAGATCGTACGGAACGATCCCGGGGTGCGGTGTCAGGTTCGATAGGTCCGAAAAGGCGCCCGTATCGGCCAGTGTGGGTGGAAGCGATGGTCCGGACGACGAAGCGCGCACCAAACGCTTAATTCGTTGGTCAGCGTGAGAAGTCAGCAGGATATCCCCGTTGGACGGATCAATTCCAAAGCTGCTGATGTTTAAACTACTCGCAACCTGCACAGGAGGAACGATGTTCGTGACTCCTCCGCTGACTTCATAGCGCATGCTCCAGATTTTTCCGTTGACGTAGTCGGCAAAGAAGTAGGAGCCCCAAAGATCGCTGTAGCGATTCCCGCGGTAAACGACGCCGCCGATAATGCATAGCCGTCCCCCGCCGGAAAAAGTGTTGTATTCGTGAATTGGGAAAACCGGAGAGTATCCAGATGGAAGCACTATACCGCCGGTCTTATTTGTTCCTTCAAAATAATTCCATCCATAATTGCCTCCTCTCCTTAGAACATTCACCTCTTCGGTGTCGGTTGAGCCAACGTCTCCACAGTAAAGAAGCCGCGTCTGCGGATCGAAGGACATGCGCCATGGATTTCTGAGTCCCAGCGCCCAAAATTCGGTGCGAACGTTGTCGGGATTAACGGAGCGGCCATTAAAACTTGTGACACCGATGAAAGGATTATTCGGGGGTATGGCATAGTTGATAGTGCCATTTATTGTGTTAGCCGGATGAGAGTTGGCAGGAATACTGTCGGGACGCTTGTCGACATCGATGCGAAAAACTCCTGAAAAGAAGTCGCGATCAATACGCTGCTGGTTGTCGTTGGCCGCGGAGCCCCCTTCGTCACCAATCGACAAGTAAAGATAGCCGTCGTCCGGCCCAAAAAGCAGCGTTCCGCCGTTGTGGTTTTCCGCGTCGTCTTGCTGACTTATCAAGACCAACTCGGTGTCCGGGAGCCCACGCGCAGGATTGTTTGGATCGACCTGGAAGCGTGAAAGGCGATCATGGCGGGTGCCGCTCGTGGTATACCACACGTAAAAATAACCGTTCGTCGCATAGCCGGGATGAAAGGCCAAAGACAGCAGGCCCTCTTCGCCCGAGTAACCGGCTCGGTCGTTAATGTCCATGAAGAGAGTCTGCGTTGGAGCCGCCAGATTCGTAATGACCTGGATGCGTCCCTCTTGTTCAAGAATAAAGAGTCGGTTCGTCTCGCCGGGCGGCGTTACGAGTCCCACCGGCCATCGAAGCGAAAGATTTGGAAAGGTATTCGAGAGCGTGTACGAACCCGCAGGCGGCTGTTCCGGCATTCGCAGAGTAGTGTTGGCAACACGATTGCCAAGGCCGTAAACTTGAGACGCCTCCACAATAACCCAGACGAAAACCATCCATGCTGTTCGCACCATAACCGTTTGTGACCCAATTTGTTAACGTATCGCACCTCCGCGATTAGCACAATTTACGCCAACGCGAGCGCATCGTCAAAGCCACGCCTTGAACAAATCTCCATGCTAACCGTTGGGAAGGTCACGCCGCTCGGCGAAAAGAACTACGGTCTACAATTTTAACCGAGTCCGCTTCACCAATCGCGGCAGGCGCAGCGAAGTCTTGCACGAAGTGTTGGTGAACGAGTTGCGTAGAAATGATTCCGACCAGAGCCATGTCATCGGTTTCGCCCAGCGGGCGGTTTTGTTCAATCTTGGCAACGAGTTGGGCAATGGCGGCGGGATTGAAATACCCTGCGGAACGAACCGCTTCGGGCTGGAGCAACTCCCGCACGTAGTCCAATTTGGCTTCGTTGAAAAAGCTCTTGTGAATAGGAGCGCGATACGGCCGCTTGACGCGCGCGAGAATCTCAGCCGGCAGCCATTCTTTTGCGACCTGGCGCAGTAAATACTTTTCAGTCAAACCATTGAGCTTGAGCCGCGATGGAAGTTTGGTGCAAAACTCAACAACACGATAATCAAGAAACGGGAATCGCCCTTCAACGGAATGGGCCATCGCCGGACGATCGCCCTGCGAGGAGAGCAGGTAATGTGAAAGGAAGATGGTAATCTCGAGAGCCTGGGCCTGTTCGAGTGGGCCCCAGGTCTTGAAACCATTTGGAAGCGGAAGTTCGCTGTCGGCTGTGCTGCGTTGCCGGTCAATCGCGGCGCAGAGTTCTTCGGAGAAAAAGTTGCAGGCGCGCCGGTTGTTTCGCCACCGGATGAAGTGCGAGTAATCCGTACGCTGGGTTTCCTTGAGGCCGCTTCCGAAAAACGCTTTCAGGTACGCCTGTCCGGTAGCATTCAAATCCGAAATGTCGGAGTACAATCTCTGCAAGAGTTTGGGACGGCGGGTCGAGTCGGGCTGGCGCGCCCAGAAACGGCGCACCATCGCTTCCTTGAAGATGTCGTACCCAGCCAGAAACTCATCGGCCCCCTCACCGGTCAGCACGACCTTGTATTTGCGATCATGAACGAGTTTCGAGAGCAAGAACATCGGCGCCGGCGACGTGCGCATGATCGGCGTTTCGGTGTGCCAAATGACATCGGGAAAAACACGGCCGATATCCGCATGGGTGGCATAAACAACCTGGTGATCGGTGCCCAGAAAGGCAGCCATGCGTTTCTGGTGTTCGCTTTCATCGAATTTTGGGTCACTGAAAGCGATCGAGAACGTATCGAGGTGGCTGTGGCCGAGATGCTTAATAATCGCCGCGATGGTCGAAGAATCCAGCCCACCGGAAAGATAAGCGCCTACAGGAACATCTGCGCGCAAACGAATGCGAGTGGCATCGACGAGCAATTCGCGAAATCCCGCGACGTACTCGGATTTTGAAAGATCAGGAGCAGCCTTTGCAGTGCTATCCCGGAAGGTAAGCTGCCAAAAGGGAGCAATCTCGATGTTGCCGTTTCGCGCCAATAGATAGTGTCCGGGGGGCAGACTCTGGATGTTACGGAAGCACGAGCGCGGTGGCAGAGGGCTCCAATACGTAAAGATTTGATCGAGAGCTACGGGATCGATCTCGGCGGTTACTTCCGGGTGTGCCAGGATTGCTTTGACCTCCGAAGCGAAGATCAAGTTGTTCGCGGTGCGAGTGTAGAAGACTGGCCTAACGCCGAGACGGTCGCGCGCGAGAAAGAGCGAGCGGTCGCGCTCGTTATAAATGGCAATCGCGAACTGGCCGTTGAGGCGGGACAGGCACTTGGGCCCGTAGTCCTCGTACAAATGCAGAATGACTTCGGTGTCGCAATGGGTCGAGAATTGATGGCCGCGCGCTTCCAGTTCGGCACGCAGCTCAACGTGATTGAAGATTTCGCCGTTGAAGACAATCCAAAGCGAGCCGTCCTCATTTCCAATCGGTTGCTGGCCGCCGGAGAGATCGACGATACTTAAGCGGGCGTTGCCAAGCGCCACATCGCGGCCAAGATAAATGCCAAACTCGTCCGGGCCACGATGGCGAATCATACCGAGCATGCGCCGCACGGTCTGCTCGTCTGGAGCAGCGGAGTAATTAAGGATGCCGGCTATACCACACATAGGAAAACAAAGGAGTTGATTAACTCAGACCTTTTTTTGTGATTTTTCCCGACGAGGTTTTGGGAAGCTCCGAACGAAATTCGACGTGTTTCGGAACCATGTAATCCTCCAAGTGAGCGCGGCAGTGGGCGAGCACCTGTTTGTCGGTCAACGTGGCGCCATCGGCGACAACGACAAAGGCCTTGATGGCTTGTCCCAAGACGGGATCCGATATGCCGATAACCGCGGCTTCGCGGACCCCGGCGAGATTGTACAACGCTGCCTCGACTTCCTTGGGGGGCACTTTTTCGCCCCGGCTCTTGATGATGTCATCGCGCCGTCCCACGAAATAGAAGAAGCCATCCTCATCCATGCGGAAAAGGTCCCCGGTGTAGCAGGAGCGTTCGCCCGGGATCGATCCGGGACGGTAACGGTTGTTGGTCGCCTCGGGCGCCTCCCAATAGCCGCGCATGACGTGCCGGCCTCGGACAACCAACTCCCCTACTTCGCCCGGACCGAGGCGCTGGCCGGACTCATCTTCCACCCATGCTTCGGTACCAGGAATCGGAACACCGACCGAGCCCGGCCGGCGGTCGAGCTCCGCCGGCGGCAGAAAGAGCGTCCGCTTGGTTTCAGTGAGACCATACATCGAATACAACGTCGCTTTTGGAAATTTCTTGCGGATCTCCTCGATGTGACTCACCGGCAATGCCGCCGCAGTGTTGCTTAGATAACGGAGGCTGGAGAGATCAAACGCCGACAAGTCCATCGGCACGAGCATTGCGTAAACGGTGGGGACGCCGGGAAACCCGGTGACGCGCTCCTGTTCCATTTTCTTGAGAACGGCGGCGGGGTAAGTGAACGACTTCTCAAGAACGAGCGTGCCGCCGAATTTGAAAGTCATCAGCAATTGATAGAGCCCGTAGTCGAATGAGAGCGGCAGGACGTCGATGACCACGTCGGATTCGCGGTTCTCCAAATACTCGATGATGGCGCTGGCGGCGAAAACGACGTTGCTGTGATCGCTCATTACGCCCTTGGGATCGCCAGTCGTTCCGGACGTGTAAATCAGACAGGCAAGATCAAGGTCGATGCCCTGGCGGCGCGGACGCTTCGCATCCGATTTGGAGAGAGCATTCTCAAATGTGACGCACTGCGCCCCTGCTCCCTCAGCGGTTCCTTTGCCGGCGAGAATCACGCGGCGCAGAGACGGCACTGCCGGCGCGGCGTCTTCGATCAATCCGGCAAGGTCGGCTCGCACATCCGCAATCAGTGCGGTAGCGCGACAGTTATTAAGGATGTAATGCAGTTTATCACGCTTGGTTGTTGCGTTGATGGCTACGAAAACGGCACCTGCCTTGAGCGTGGCAAATATGCCCACGACGAGTTCAACCGAATTGTGCAGGAAGAGGCCGACGCGATCACCCCGCACCACACCTCCGGCAACCAGCGCGTGGGCCAAACGATTGGCCATCTCGTCCACCTGAGCATAGGTCAGGCGTTGTCCATCGCAGACCAACGCCGTTTTCTCAGGCAGGCGATCTGCGCTGTGCTCCAAAAAATCCTGGACCAACAACGCGTGGCGAGCGGGCGTAGGAACGCTGAAAGCCGTCTTCATGAGATTAGCCAATCGTCCAGGGGATCACTTCGCGGCGAGCTTCTTCTCCAGGAAGGAGGCCACTGCGTTGATCGAGTCGAGGTTCTCGGGAACCAGTTCCTCATCTTTCACTTTAAAACCGTAAGTAGTCTCGATATGCATGGCCAATTCGAGGACGCCAGTTGAGTCGATAATTCCTCCTTCGAGGAACGAGGTGTCGTCCTTCAGCTTGCCGCCCTGGCCAAAAAGGAAGTTATCAACAACGAATTTGCGGATGCTCTCTTTGTAGTCTGTCATAGTTTAGTATCGGCATTATCAGCGTTTAATCTCAGTTACGTCTTCGATAAGCAGCGGCGGAAGGTGCAAATAGCGGGTTGTAGCACGCTTCCGTTCGATATCCTCCCAAATAAACTGGACTTTTTCAGGAATCAGGCCCGCCGCCTGGGCGACGGAATTCAGATCCAAACCATGGTTTTTGCCATAGAGACAAAGGTCCATCTGGTGGTGCGGCACCGCGAAGTAGAACTCGTCCTGCCCCTGAGCCATCGAGTAAGTATCGGCCGTGGGCGGGCGCTCTCGAACTTCCTTTGGAACGTTCAGGTAATCGGCCAATTGATAAACCTGGCATTTGTAAAGATGCGCAATGGGTTTGACATCAGCAAGTCCGTCTCCGCCTTTAACGAAGAAACCCTGGTCATATTCCAAACGATTTGGAGTTCCAGCAACGGCATAGTTCAGGCGGTCGGCATGATAGTACTCCATCATCTTTCGCGTGCGCTGCTTGAAATTGGTCGCGGCAACAATCTCCAAGTACGACTTTAGGGGAAGACGTTTGCGGAGAGTATGTCCATCCGGAGCTTGAACAACGAGCGCGAAGGTGGTATAGCCGCTGCCACTCGCGACGCCTTCGATCACGATTTTTGACACCCAACCCGCCCCGTATTCAGGAATCACCTCGCGAACCGTAGCATCGTAACGGCGATAGAAGCCCACGGCTTCGAGAATACCGCTGATGTTTTCCTCGATGCACGCCATGCCAAGCGAATCGGCGACAAGTTTTCCAAGCACTCGGGATTCGGACTCTGAATGTCGCTCCGGCATAAGGATGCCAAACACGCGGTCCTTGCCCAGGGCGCGGACCGCGAGCGCAGCCGTGACTGAACTATCAATGCCGCCTGACAGGCCCAACACAACCCCTCGGCGTTTAAGATCCTGTCCCAGGAAATGGCGCAGGCGCTCACCGATCCGGTCGGTTTCAGCGTGAGGGTCAATAAATAAAGTCTCTTTGCTGAATTTTGATTGAGTAGTCATATTGGTCAGCAGGCGTGAACGCGGCGAATCATTGCCGCAACCGCGTTATTTACGCGTCGGAATTATGCTTGGCAGAGACGAGATTGCAAAGCTGATCGAAGACTGGCTTGAAGCGTGGAACCGTCATGATCTTGCGGGCGTGCTCCATCGCATGGCCGACGACATCGTATTTGAACATTGGAACGCGCGGGTCACCCACGGCAAAGCTCAACTCGAACGGCTCTGGCGTCCGTGGTTCGCGGCACACGGAAATTTTCGATTTACTCTTAAAAGCCTGTGCGTTGATCAAAAGGAGCAGTCGTGCACTTTTGAGTGGTCGCTCGCATGGCCGTCGCCGGAGCCGAATTTTCGCGGCGCAGCCGAAAATCGAGAAGGGATTGACGTGATCCGCTTCCGAAACGGCGAGATCGCGACAAAGCGCAGCTACATCAGCGCCGTGATAACCATCGATGGCCGGGCGATTCCCCTCACCTGTTTGAACCCATCGGCGGATTAAAAGTTGACGTAAACGAAATCCGGAACACCGCTGCCGCCAGCACTGCTGATCCGATCGAGAAGAAAAACAACGATCCAAAAGATTTCAAAGGTGATGAGCATCAACCGGCCATGAGTTCGAAAGATGTGACTGAGGACCTGCATAAGCATTTTAAAAAAACCGTTGAACCACCGCCACGACCTGGCGCGAGTCCACCAGGAACAGCAGCCCGATGGCGAAGAAGTTGAAAGTTAGAATTACGCCCACGGTGTAGCTCAACCGCGAGGCAAAATATTTGAGAGCGAGCGCGTGGCGGACCTGGCGCTTCCACTTTTGGTAGAGATTCACGATGGCAATGCCGACGCCGTGATAAAGTCCCCAAAGAATGAAATTAACGCTTTCACCATGCCATGCACCACAAAGGAAAAATGTGATGATGATCGCACTATTGGAGATGATCAACGGATGCTGTCTGAGGAAGTCCATGTTTCTCATTCTGCGCACAAGCGGCCAGTAAACGTAGTCGGTCAGCCAACCCGTGAGCGACATGTGCCAGTTGGCCCATAGTTGCTGAATGTTCTTCTTCAGGAACGGCAGGTTGAAATTCTCGGGCAGGTGAAAGCCCAACAAGCGTGCACTGCCAATGGCCAGATCGGTATAACCGGAGAAGTCGAAGTAAAAGTACAACGCATAGGCATAGAGGCCGAGCAGGATTTGCCACGGCGCCAATTCGGCCAGAGGCGTTTTGAGCTGCACAATTGTGTGCGGGAACAAGATGACTGTGATCACGAATTTCTTGAACAGCCCGTGAACAATTCGCTCCAGCCCTGGAGCAAGATCGGGCCGCAGGGAGGACCGCCGCGCCGTCGTGGAACTTTGATGAAAATCGTTGTAGCGGTTGATTGGACCGCTGACGAAGGAGGGGAAAAAGAGGAGATAGTTCGCAAACTCCAGGAATCGCAACCCCTCAATTTTGCGCTTGTAAGCCTCAATGACGAAATGAATTGCCTTGAAGGAGGAATATGAAATCCCAATCAAAAAAATGAAGTGCGCTGCCCCCTGACCGAAAAGAGACGAATCCTTAAGAAGCAACGACTGCAAAAGTCGGTATTTGAAAATCGCGAGAACGAACAGCACCGCAAGGATGCCGAGCAGGGCGATTAGAATTCGAGGCCGCCTGCCTTTGACGGAATCACCGAGGAGCACGCGTCCAACGCCGAACGTAAAGACACCGAGCGCAACATAGAGCGCGAGTGCGGTTCCGTTGAACCGCGGCAACGCCAGCAGCATTCCCACGTTAGCCACCAGGAGCAACAGGTCGCGCACGGTGCCCCGCGCCGGCAACGCCCGGACAGCGATGACAACGAGGACGAAATAAGCCCAGAACGGCGCTCCAGAATAGAACTCCGTGGAGGGCAGTCGCTGCAGCCAATGCGAAATCGTTTCGAACATCTGAAGTCTTGTGAGGTCAGTTGGTCCGAGCAATTAGCGCGCGGACCTCGCCGGCAGAATCAACGGCAGTCTCGATCGTACGATAGGGACCTGCCGATTTCACGCGGGACGCAAAGAATGGCCCCTGGCCGAGGCCCACCTCGAAGCACAGCCATGACTCGGGCTTAAGAAAACGGGGCGCGTCCGCAATCAAGCGGGTAATGATGGCCAGTCCGAAAGCGCCGGCATCGAACGCCTCGCGCGGCTCGAATTCGCCAATTTCGCGCGGGAGCGCACGCAATCTTGAGCTGGAGAGATAAGGCGGATTGCACACCACGAGATCCATCGTCGCGTGGAACTCGGGCTTGTCCAAAGGGGCGAACAAATCCCCGACGCGGAAATCGACGCGATCCTGCAAATTGTGAACCTGAGCATTCTCCTTTGCCAGGTTGACCGCCTCAGGACAAAGATCCGCGGCGAACACTCGACAGTTGGGTTCGTGACTCGCCAGGGAAAGCGCCAGGTTGCCCGAACCCGTGCAGACATCGATAACCCTGGCAGAACCGCGCGTGCGCACGATCTCGCGAACACAATTCAGGGCGGCTGTACCGAGGATCTCCGTTTCCTTGCGCGGAATCAACGCTTGAGGACCGGCCCTCAGTTCGAGGCCCATGAACTGTTGCCACCCCAGGAGATGCGCCAGGGGCACGCCAGACAAACGGCGCTCGATCAAACTCTTGAGTGTCTCACGACCGGGGGCATCGAGCAGAGGAAGACTAACCTCGGCAGCCTTTTGGATGGAACATCCTTTGCCGGATGCCGTCAGCCAAAGGGCACGCAAAGCGGCAACGGGGTTCTCTTCGGGCTTGTCGGCAAGTTGCGGCCACTTTGAACAAAGCGCTTTTGCCAAAGAGTCGATTGCCTGGTCGGCACTAACAGTGCTGTTGAGAATCAAAAGCTCGTCCATAATAAGTGAGCGTGGTGATAGAGGAAAAGTCAGTTCAGACCCGTTTGATCAGTCGGCACGAGGACCTTATAAAGGTATTCCCCCACCATGCGGCTCGTGGGACCGTTATAGTGACCATCGGCGTCGAAATTCAACTTCTCGCCCTTGTTGTATCGCTCCTGCACCGGCGGCTCGAGGTTGACGAACTGGATGCCTTCGGCGTCGCAGTGACGGCGAACAATATCCACGAAGAACTGTGTATCAATGAGGCCTGCGTCCAATTTCCCCTTGGCGACCATGTCGTTAAGGTCGATTTGTCCCGCCGGCGGGCAGTACACACAGATCGGCGTGGCCTTGACGCTGCGAATGAAATCAGTCAGGTCTTTAAGCTTGTTAAGAAAATCCTGAGTCCGCGCGGGTTCACGAACTGGATGCTTGCTCGAGAAACGCTGGATGTAAAAATCCATCGAGAAATCCTCACGTCCAATATACTTCTGCTGCACTCTACGTAGAGCATCCCTGAAGAAGCAGTAGTCGGCGGACGAATTGGCCACAATCATTTTCGCCATTGCCATTCTCCAGCCTTCCCTAGGAAAAAGTTCGCCACGCCGAACGACGACGTTTGTGTGATTGTCATCATATCCGCCGATGAAGTTTGGATTGAAGAAAATGAGCACCGTCGTCGGACGGTTCGTGGCGGAGCGCGCGAACTCTTTGAACAAAGCTGTCTGCTCCTGGAGGTGGTGGCCGGCAATGGACATATTCACTACATCGATGCCACGCTTGTCCATTCTCTCGTCGAGAACACCGATGAACGTATTCTCGTAATCCAGACCATTGCCGAAGGAGTCAGACGAGCCCAGGACCGCATAGTAAGGTCGTGCGCCGAGGTTTCGCGGCCCCGGTTTGGTCGCCCGGAAACCGAGATTACATGTGTACACATTCCAGGAGAATCCCGGCCAGAAAACGGTTTTGCTGGCATTCTTTTCAAGGACGTACGAGAGGCCTCCCGTGGCAAAATAGCCGGAGACACTACCCATTCGATACCGTCCAGTGACGCGAAGGCCCACTTCGAGCCCGGCAAGGCAGAGCAACACCGTACAAAGCGCCACGCCACACTTTGCCAGCAAAGTAGGAGTGCGATCCTTTTTTGCAATCGGCTCGCCCGACCGCTCCGGTTGCACGCGAGGACCGGGAGTGAGTTGATTAGCCATGCTAAAATCGTAAATGAAAGGCCCCGCCTTTTCAGGACCAAAAATGGAGTTTCACGTAGAGATAGGCCAGTAATTCAAAGGGCACCTCACGTATCCCTGCGCTCGTCCTCCACCAATGCTGTGGATCGTACTGATCATCTTCCAACGCGAGCACCCCAATCTTCGTTTTATCGCCGAACGCCCGCTGGAACAGCAATCGGGACCTTCTCGCATGCGGGCCCTTCGTTACCAGCTCCATGGAATGGATGCTCTCGCCTCGTTCGCGAGACCACTTTTTGACGGCCAATGCGGAATGATATGTCCTGTCCACTTTGACAGAGTCGAAGAACACAACGTGCACACGGTCCTTCGGAACTCCCAATTGAACGAGCGACTCAGCGATGTAATTCGCCGCGTATTCCCCGGACTCGTACGGGGTTCGCCCCTTGAAGAGCCCTCTCGCCACTACAATCCGTTGATACTTTTGAATCGCGTAACGATTTGCCAATTGCTGCACCATGGAAGGCGGAAGCCATCCCTCCACCACCAGCGTCTCCGTCAAAACAGGCCGTGTAATTGCCAGGAACGGATAAGCACCTCGGACCAATCCAAAGGCGCCGAGACACAACGCTAGCATCAGCACCAACCTGCCAGGCCATGAGAGTCCCCATCGTTCCTTGCGAACGAACATGCCAAACGCGCGACGAGTCACACGCTCATTCTGGCCAGACGGGACCTTGGCTACCGTGGATTGCAACATCTCTACTTGGATGCACGGTTTCCAACGATAAGCGGCTTGAACATGTCCCAAAGGCGAAGCGCCTCTCTCCGCTGCCATGGCAAGCACAACGTCAGGACAAGGCCCGCGATAATCCCGGCTGATGCGCACACACACAAATGCAGCACCATATGAAGGTCCGCCGGGAGGACTCGGGTAGCTAAATGTGTTACGCCCAACACGACGGCCCAATTCGGCACGTGTTTCAAGGCGACTACCCAAAGATCCGCGGTGCTAACGGGACCTCGCCGTCCGACGATGTAAAATTGGACGGGGAGACGGACCAGAAGACCAACGCAGGAAAACGCAGCCGCTACACCAACAGGGCCGAAAGGCAGTCCGGCCACAATCGACGCAACGGTCGTGATCGAAAGAATCAGGCTTGTGGTCATGATGTCCTTGCCACGACCCTGGGTATTCAGCAACCACATCACAGCGTAATAGAGTGGGAAGTAAAGGGCTGCGATCGTGAACCAGCCAAAAAGGGGGATCGCTTGTTCCCATTTCGGTCCGAGCAACAGCAGAACCAGTGGGCGACTTAAAGCCAGGAACAACGCGGCAACGGGAAAGCTGAACAATGCGACAGCTCCATAAACCTGCAGAAACGTTCGTCGATACCTTGCGGGATCGTTCTGCAGCCGGGACAAAATGGGGGTAAAGACGGCTTCGAGAGGAACAATCAACTGATCGACCGGGCGCATGAAAAGAATGGCCGCCCTTGAATACAACCCCACTGCGCCTGCACCATACCACCGACCGATTAGCAAATTATCGCTGACGCTCGCGATGCGCCGAAGCACACTGGCCACGGTCAGGCTGGCGCCGAATCGAAGCAACGAAGCGGTGCCAGTGCCGCGGGTCGGCCGCTGCGGCTTCCAACGGGAAATCCAGATCGTCAAAACCAACTCAGCCAGGCTCGTGGACAACTGCATGCCGACCAGGGACCAATACCTGAACTTCAGGCAAGCCATGGTCACGCCAACCAACAATCCAGCAATGGCCGAACTGATATCGATCACTGCAATGGCTTTGAACCGCAATTGTCGATTCAGCAATGCCTGGTGTTGGACAACTGCCCCGCTCACCAGAAAGGCGCTCGCCAGAGCCAACGTGACAGCCACCAGGCGGGGGTCGCGGTAGAACCACGCAACCGCAGGCGCCAAGGCCGCAACGATCACGCTGAGCGCAGCACTCACGCCAACATTGATCCAGAACAGGTTCGAAACCTGAGCGTGAGTAATTTCGGCCTTCTGGATAGTGGCCGTGGAAAGGCCGGCATCTTTGAAGATTAAGAGAAAACCAGTGATCGTGGTGACCATCGCCACCAGTCCGAAATCCTCCGGCATCAGCAGTCGGGCTAATACCACTGCGGAAAGGAGATTCAGCCCGAATTTGCTGGCTTGCGCCGCAGTCGTTATAAGGGTGCCGGAGACGGCGCGTTTGCGCAGATCGCCCAACAAATGGTCGGTGCGAAAATGCCGCTCCGCCCCACCCTGCGGGGCCGCCGCGGCACCAACCGAACCAGTCAACGCGTCTGAATCCAATGCAATCTCCATTTAGTGTGGAAAGTGCCGAACGTGTAGTTAGGCCTTGCCCTCCTGAATCCTTCTTACGGCGGCGCCCACCGGCAGAACAGTGGCATCTGACGCGACCGCGTACCGAACTATATCCCTAAAGAAGGCTGATGTACAGCCGAACTTCGTCGGGTTCGCCGCAACGTCATGAGTCGCGAAGATCAGCCACCCGCCCGACCGGCAATTTTGGTCGATTAGAGCTTTGACCGCCGTGGCATCCCCCCGACTCTGCTCCAGGAAAAACGCTCTGAGAAAGTTCAGGTCGATAGTCCCTGAGTTGAACTTTTGGGAGCACCCGCGACAGCCTTCAAAGTACTTTTCCATGTTTTGTTTGGTCCGGGGGCGGGGGTTGGCCAGGGGGTATGAAAGGGTCGAAAAAGAGGCCCCAGGCAAAAGCCGACTCAAGGCCTCGCGGTTTTTCCGAACGGAAGCGTCAAACGTTGTCGGGTCAGTGTTCCAGGCATCACAATGATCAAACGTATGGCAACCCAGTTCGTGGCCTCGCGCTACAACATCATTTAATTCCCCCTCGGAGAAAATCTTTCCGACCGGTCCGTCCGTGTTCATCAAACCGAGGGAAGTGTAGTACGTGCCTGCCAGCCCGTGCTCCTCCAGGATGCCTCCACCTGACTGGAGCGCCGAGCTTGGAAAATCGTCGAAGGTGAAAGAGATCATCGGAGTGCGGTTGGCCATGCAAACGGAACGCCGGCCAAAAAGAAGCGTGCGGCAATAACGTACGCGGCCACGAAAATCCGTGATAGAATCCATCGAAAGCATATAACTAAGCTCTTTAGGGCCCGACTCGTTTAAGCGAAGACCAGCTTGTAAGTCGCATCAAACAACTGGACAGTCTGACGCAGCTTTTCAACGACCACCGTTGCGAGCCAGGTGAGAACGAGCGTGATCAGCATCATGATCAAAAAGGATGCGGTCGGTTCCTCGATCGGCAGCACTGCACGCACGACCTGAAGCACGACAAGCTGAAAAATATAACCGAATAACGAATATCGTCCGAGCAAAACGAATTGCCGATAAGCAAAACCTGTTTGTGAAAGCACCAATGCGATCCCAAAAAGAATGGAAAGGCTTAACATGGTTCCCGTAAGTCGAACCGGGTAGATCTCGCTGAAGAAATAGCTGCACAGCCTATAGATGGCGTAGGCTGGCAGGATGAACACCCATTTGCGGGCGAACCCCTCCAACCTCTCCAAGGGTATCATCCCCAGGGACATACCAACAATTCCGAACGTGACCATTTCGACATAGTAATTTAAATTCTGTTTCCATTCGAAAAAGCAGCACCCCACCACAAGGATTGTCGACAGCACAGGCAGCAACCACGGCCTTATCCAGTAGAGCAGCAGGAGGGGCGAAGCGACAAGTAGCACGTAAGCAATAGAAAGGAGAATGCTGGACGAAGTTACGCGCTGCGACGGCGCAAAGAAGATCTCATACCACCGTGTTGCAAGTTCCTCCAAAGCTGTGAATGCCTGCCCGCCGCCCGCGCTTCGCAGCAACACCAACCCCACGTTCAAGGCCACGAAGAGAAGGACTAGCTTGGCGCCACGAGCAAGCAACCGCTGATGGAGATGCGGATCCGTCGCTCTGTATCGTGAGAGATAACTGTTGGTTAACAACAGCCCAGTGATCAGAATAAAGGAGGGAGGCAGAAATGCCATGAGGCGCCATGCCCATTCGTTGTAATCAACCGAGTAGTTGAGGGCGTGATAGATGACCATGAACACAACAAGGGCACCTTTGAGCCAGTCCAGCGCGGCAACACGCTCCTTTTTCGAAGTCACCTGCACATCACTTTGGTGCCCGGCGTGTGGGACGGCAGTATGCTCGTTGTTTTCTTGAGTCACGTACATGATTACGCGCAACCGCGGTTGGCGACCTTCGCGATCGACCCATGATTGAGTTTTCGAAAAACCCAGCTACCGGTACGCCGTGCGAGTTCGGGAAGCGCCAGAGCCCGGGTTGCCATGTTACAGACGCGGTCAGTAACTGTAATTCCAAAAGCAGTCGGATGGCACCGGCGCGCCCTCAAACACTGAATTACCGATCTCTCCGAAATCTCGCCCTCCAACTCCAGAACCATGGTCAAGGGAAAAAACTGATTCCGTTCGTGAAAGTCCAAACTGACGAATGGAACAGACGTTCCAACCAGAGCCGCACCCTTGTCGCTCGGGCGCCAACCATCTGTCTTTCGATTCCACACTTCGACGCCGAGCAACTTTTCGGACCATGACGGGTCGAATTGACGCCACGCGTTTCTCCTGCGGGGATGAGCAAAAACCGAAACACCCTGAGCTCTATTTACCTCTTCAAGAATCGCGGACGTCGGCATCGCCTCGCCAAGGAACGGGATATTTCCCCACGTCAAAATATGAACGGTGTTGCTCCCGTCACTATATTCGATGCCGGGCACGACCAACATTCCCGGGCTGCTGGCGCGCCTGCAAGCAGCGCAATAGTCGTCCAGCTTCGCTTGTGAAAAACCCCGGTCATGCTCAGTCATCAACAAAACATTATAGCCGCGCGTAGCAAACTCAGCCGCCAATTGCTCGATCGTCCAACTCCCGTCGTATGACCAGTTCGAGTGGACATGACATGCCGCGAACGCTTTCATTCCCTTCGCTTGCTCTTAAAGAGATTGTCGCAAACCGTGTAAAAGCAGTCGGTAACGAAAACCCCGAGATCGTCCTTGCGCCAGTTGTAGAACGAGTGTTGGCGGTTGATTCGCGCCACACCCGCAACGGACCCCCAGAACGATGGCCAATGCTTGATGGCGGTCGATTTAGGGCCGCGCAAGACGAAGAGCGGATGCAATAGCTCGCGTCCGGCATTTCGGCAGACGAGATCGGAGGCTAATGTTGTTTCACGCTGGACCTTCCAATCTTCATCCAAAGCCAATTGAACGTTCCAGGCGGGGTATTCCAGCCCCTGCCGCCGAGCGAGCGCAATACTTCCCCAGGGCCGGCCATTGAATTCCATAAACCATACCACTCCTTGGGCGTCTCGAATTAGTTCAATCATGAAAAGGCCGCGCCAACCGCTTTGAAGGGCGAAGCGTTCGGCTGGAGCCAATAAATCTTTTGTCACCGATTTCGAGACGCACGCGCTGGAACCGGAGCCGTGCGGATTCATCATGCGCAATCTTTGATGCCCACTCCATGCCTCGACACCCCTGTTCGTAACTATGCCAAATATGCCTTCACCCGTGCCTGCCACGTAGGGCTGGATCAACAGGGGAGCCAGTCCATCCCATTTCTCCACGGCACGTTCCAACTCTTCCCGGTTGGCGCAGATGCTATTGCGGCCTTTGCTCAATCGGCCACTTTTCAACGAAGTAGCATCTGCCGGTTTCAGAATTAACGGGTAATCAACGCCTGGATTGAGGGCCTCCTCGCGACTGCGCGCAACCTTCGTAGGCAGGACATTAAATCCCGCCGCGCGCGCCGCATCGATTTGGGCGATCTTGTTTAGCGCCAGTTCCGCCATCGCTCCACGCGGTCCCGCCAAAACGAATGGCGGGTCGGCTGCGACGCGACTGCAGGCCCACACCGCCGCATCGTCTAATGGAAACAGCACCGGCGCAGCCCCATTGCGCAGCGTAACAGCGAGCAAGTTTGCGACGTCCTGAATTGTCGCTGCGCCGTCCGTTTCCGGCGCGGTGACGTCGAACACCTGCACATGACGGCTGTGGCGGAGAGCGGAACGGCGCCCGCGGCGCGCAAACGCTTTGACCTGAAAGCCTGCATCCACAAGGCTCCACACCGCTTCCGGCGCCGAAAGAGCTTCAGCAAAACCGACGAACACGATGGCGGCCAACGGATCTTTGCTCATTCGCAAGGCGACCGGTTTCGCGGAGACAGGAACATCAACCGAATCAGGCGACTGGGCCCGGAACGTTTCCGCAGGTTTGCCGATCATTGGCACGCCATTTCCAATCGATTTATCAAGCCGCCGCCGTGGAGCGGCGACTTAAACGCGTCGTTGCCCAACGAAGAAATGGAGTCTCTATCCAACGATAGCTTATGAACGCCACGAGGATGCATGCCGCCAGAACAAATCCAAGAAACACGATACCGGAATCAACGCCATACTTGTTCCAAAGTCTATCCACCACAGGAAGGACAAGCATGTGACTCAGGTAGAGTGAGTACGACGCGTCCCCGACGGCCGCAAGCCAAGGTAAATTCATCTCGCGGCTCCGTTCCATTTGTGTTGCTCCCAGGACAATTGCTGCCGAAGGCAATCCCCACATCCAGAGCCTTTGCAACAAGTCCGTTTCATAGTGACACACCGGACTAATCGCGAACAAAACCCCAAATCCGATCAAACATACAGGCAATGCAAGGGAATATGAAATGATGAAACCTGATACGAACAATCTGGCAATGAACATCCCGAGAATGAATTCAATCAGGAGTGGACTGGTTGCGACCAACAATGCCTTATGTTGTTGTGCGTGCAGGAATGCCCCAGACGAGACCAGGCAGAGCATTGCAACGATGAGGATTGGAACCCGCCACTTCTTAAAAAACAAGCTCAAGGAGAACAGAAAATAGAAGAGCATTTCATAGCTCAAGGTCCATCCCTGGTGGATAAGGGGCAATGCTCCATTTTGAGGCCAGAAAAGCAACGAGTCGGTAACGCGGACTAAATCGACGGGGTCAGGAGTTCTGAGAAACCTTTGAAGCAGGAATAGCACCCCTGCAAAAAGCAGAGTATAGAACCAGTAAAGCGGTGCAATACGCGTCACTCTTGCGAGTATGAATCGTTTCGCTGATTCCAGCCCGGCAGGTTTATTGGCTGCGACATAAAACATCACGAAACCGCTGATGACAAAGAATATGTCTACACCGAATCCGCCAATGAAACCTGTCAATAATGGTTCCCCCCGGCCATAGCGAGCCTCAAGACTCACCTGATGATGCACTACCACGAGAAGCGCCGCGATCGCGCGCAAGATCTGCACGCTTTCTAACTTCGCTTTCGGCGCTTTTGACTCAAAACCGCCGCCATTAGGACTCTGCTTCAATTGCGCCCCAGAAACTACTTCGTGATACGGATGCGCATGCATACGCGAATAAACACCAATGCTGTCGCGCCGACTTCGGTTTGGAAACCGTCAGGTGTTATGATCCTGCAAATCCAAAAAGCTGCCCTTTTGCAATGATTCCGTCGCATCCGCATATCGGTCACTCAAGAGAAACGCGTGTTCCTCTGGAACGATGGGATGAGTCATCAACTCCACAGCCGCATCGCGCGCCAGCGCACAAACGCGGGCAAAGCGCTCCTCGGGCTCAAGCCTTTGGGATAGCGCGAAAAAATAATCAGTAAGATGGTATCGCGAGCCGATGCGCCGATTCACGCAAGCACGATAACTTCGATTGACGAACGATTTCTCCCCATTTTCGAAAGAAAAACTGCGACGTATCTTTTCGCCCCGTGGAATAGGTGCGACGATCAACATAGTCGTGCAAAGGTGCATGTGCTGATGTCCGTCAAAATGCGACGGCGGCCTTCGATAGAGGCGGCAAAACTCTGCAAGCTGCGCGTTGAATACATCCCGAATCGGCTTGGCCAAAAGCGGGTTGTGCAGCAACTGCATGTACTTGTTTCTGTTAAGGAATTCAGCAATTCGTTTTTGCGCGGACCGCACGTAGTCAGAAGAAATTTTCCCCGTGAAAGGCTCGTTAAGGTTAATGTGCAGCCCAACCGGAATGTTGCTGCTGAGCGCGATATCGGCGGCACGTTCCGAGTCAGCCATGAAGACCATGGCCGTGACCGACGTGATCCTGCCGGCGCGGTAGCACTTCAGCGCGGCGTCGGTCTCCTGCGGGGAACGTCCCCAATCATCGGCGTTAACAATTATCATTCCGCAGCCAGCGTCACATTTCGCGCTGCTTCACCAGTTTCAATCCGAACAAGGCCAGGAGGCGGCCGACGTGATCACACCATTTGACCAAATACTTCATGAAAAGATGGTGACCTGCGATTTGCAGAAAAGGCAATGATATCGTGTAAAGAGGGACCGCCAGCACTGACTTGGCTAATTCACGCACGCGACCTTCCGGATGTTGTAGAAAATTTCCACCTCTCAACAAAGCGCGCTTGAGCATGAAACTCCGACGCCATCGCGACGGCGGCACCACTTCGTGAACGACGGCTTCATTGCACCAAATGAACTTGTGGCCCTTTTGCGTCATGCGCCAAAAGAAATTCATGTCGCCACCGGCGGTACCGAATTCCGGCAGGAAAACTGGATCAACCCCGGCGATGATATCTCTCTTGAACAGCACATTCCCCGTCCTGCACCCGGTCCACTCCATGACAAAACCGGTCGGATGTTCAGGACGTTCGCAAAATCGTCCTTTCCGCACCCACGCTGGGGGTTCGGTGTCGAAAAACGGCCTGACGGGGCCAAGCACTCCGGCCACGCTATGATCCCGCATCGCCGTGTATAAGTTGTGCAACCACATCTCCTCAGGAAACTCATCATCGTCCATGAAAGCGATCGCTTCACCTGTGGCATTTTCCAAAGCTTTGTTACGCGCGTGAGAGATGCTCCTTCGGGGCTCAGTGCAATAGGTGATCGTCACCGGAAAGGAAGACAGCAACTCATCCACCACGGGCCGACCCGACTCCTCGGGGTCGTTATCGGCAACCACGACGGAATATGTAAACAGGTCGTTGGTTTTCTGCCGGCTCAACTCTTGTAATGAGCGCCGCAGCAGCGCGGGCCTTTTGTAAGAGCAGATGCAAACACTGATATGCATTGAGCGGTTGCCTCTCTTTGAACTTTAACCGTTTATGATAACGCACCGTCGCCGTCGCCGACTCCACTCAGTTCCACACTAGCCTGCAGCCTGGAGATGCAGCATTTTTGGGGGTAGAAGGACTGGTTTCGAAGCCCGTCGGACAGCCCAATTCAGGACCTGAGTTGTGCTCTGTGCTTTCGCGTCCCAGGTCAGGCGTTCCCGAGCGTAAGACATGCCTCGCTGTCGTAACCGATTGAGGAGATCTCGATTGCTCGCAAGCTCCTTCAGAATATTCTCGATTTGCAACACAAGGTCGGACTCATTGGTGAGAGGCACCTTGTACCCCACCTCTGGATGAACGATATCTCCTGGTCCGCCGAAGTCAGCGACCACGGGCACGGCGCCGCAGGCGAGAGCCTGAAAGACTACCCCCGCACCGTTGTCGCGCACAGATGGGAACACGAACACATCAGCAGATCTCAACCTGCTGAAGACTTCCGGATGGCCGACCCAGCCGCAGAATGTAACAGCCTTCTCGATTCCAAGCGAGCTGACGAGTTCCTCCAACCGCTTCCGCTCGGGGCCGTCACCGACCACGGTGAACCGAGCCAAATCGCTTCGTAAAAGTGAAGCAGCCCCGCGCAAAGCAAGATCACAAGCCTTCCGGGGAACCAGGCCGCCCACGAAAATCAGTTCCAGTTTGGCCCCAGGTTCCGGCCTACGGGAGTCCTCGGCGCAGACGGAAAGCCCTATGCCGGGCTCCGGGACAAAAAAAAGTTTATCGGGATATGCGGGAAACTCGGAATACGTTTGAGAAGACGCCACTATGATCGCCGTCGCATAGCGATACGTGGACCGGGCAAAAGGCATAAACCGGTACAGATCCCTTAAGCCAGCGATCCATTCCCTTTGGTTCTCGAGTTGACTAAAACCGGGAGGCCACGGTAAACCGCCCTGGAGCGGCCCGATCACGAAGGGTATCGGCCCCTTGCGCAGGAAGTAAGCGAAAGGACTTGGCAACACCGCTGCCATCGGTATCAGGCGCAGAACCACGTCGAAGTCACCCGCAAAGATGCGGCGCCGCAACTGTCTCCAGGCCTGCCATTCGAAGGCGAGGGCATACGGGTAATCGAGGGCGGTCCTTACCTGAGAGTCGGGGCTGATCTTGCGCATACCAAACGCACGGAGCCGTTCGAGTAGGGGCATCCGAACCACTTCCAGGGCCCGAAAAGGGGCCTCTGCGCGCCGCAGATCGTCCTCAACGTGCGCCCCGGCGACCATCGTGACATCATGGAGTTGGGCAAGTGCCGCCGCATGAGAATAAGTAACAAAAGGAATACTTTGCCTCTTCGGATGACAGTCCGGCCCTAAAACTAAAACACGTAATCGGCTCATAGATTCTCTTGGCTATGCCGACGTTTTCTCCTTTTGGATGATCGAAATTGGATTGCCGTTCCCGCTCTCGATCGGAGCGTATGCAGTTGCGATCAGATTGTCGCGCCATCGCGGAAGGATATGCAGCGGATACCCCAACAATGCCAATGGCCGGAGCAGCGGGTTAGTCGGTAAATGATGCATTTGACGGAACTCTACGTGACATTCAGTAAACCCAGCCTTCTCGAATTGCCACTGGAGATGATCTCGGCTGTATTCGATCCAGTGGCTGAGCCCCTTGTCGTCATCAGGGATCCGGAAGTAATCAAAAATAGGCAGACCAGCAGCCATGGAGATCACATTGCGGAGACGGTAGAGATTTGGTGTCGTGCAGATAATGAACCCCCCGGGACGCAGCGTCTTTCGCAGACGCTCCAGCGCGACATGGCCGGGAATCGGCAAATGCTCGATGACCTCAGAAAAGAACACCATGTCAAACTTACCGATAAAAGGTGGCTCAGACTTGCATATATTCCAGTGAACCGTCTCCACA
>Ga0075418_10000477_pt1 | contig 42430 bp, 28 predicted proteins | sample SoiMetdeltSBSDD2_FD_81776 | JGI IMG/M metagenome (GOLD analysis project Ga0075418, IMG submission 81776) | Bulk soil microbial communities from a Populus tree surrounding site in Tennessee, USA - Soil MetaG P. deltoides SBSDD2 | ecosystem: Environmental > Terrestrial > Soil > Tree plantation...
ACTCGGCCGCGCGCGCCCCCGTTAAGGCCGCACAAAGCAGTCCCGCTGTTACTAGTCTTTTCATAAACCCTTTCCTCACCGTACCGCCGGTTCTGTTTCCATCGTTGCCAATTGCTGTCGCCGCAGGCGCCGCAAGTGATGCGTCACCAGGCTCTCCTCGAACAGGTCCTGGTTGATCGCCTGCGCCGCTCGCGCGCCGTCTCCCGCCGCGATAATCATCTGGCAGTTGGCCGGCGTCACGCACCCCGCGGCATATAACCCAGACACGCTCGTCGCCATCCTGTCATTCACGCAAATTTGCCCCTCGTCATCCACATCTGCGCCGAGCTTGCGCGCCAATTTGTTGTAATAAACATCGCCGCGAGTTGTGAATAGGGCGTCAACCTCCACTTCCTCGCCGCTACTAAGGTGCAGGCAGCGGATTTCACACCCATTGTGGCCAGCGTGGACAATCGTCGCAGTAAAGACGGGCACTTCGTACTCCTTAAGCCACCGGGCGTGTGTGTCGTCCCAGGCGGGTTTGCGCCCATCCGTAACGACCGCGACGACCGGAGTGTAGGCGAGCATGCCGAGGGCATACGTTACTGTCTCGTTGCGCCAGCCGTAGATCGCAACCGTTTTGCCCTGCACGCGGCACCCGTCGCAGTCCTTGCAGAAGAACATGCTGTGCCCCAGGCATTCCTCGACGCCGTTGATGTCCGGCGGTAAATGAAAAATGCCTGTGGCCAGCAGCAACCTGCGACCACAATACCGTTGCTTCTCGCTGCGCAGAACAAATGCCTCGCCTTCGCGGCTTGCTTCGACGATCTCGTCCCCGGCGAACTCGACCTCGTAAGCTTCGGCCTGCTGGCGCCCGCGAGTCAGAAGGTCATCACCGGAAATCCCATCCGGAAACCCAAGATAGTTTTGCACTTCGGGTTCCCACCGCGCCATCGACTTGCCGGAGTCAATCAACAGCGTGTCTCGTTTCGCGCGTCCCAGATAGATGGCGGCGGACAGTCCGGCTAATCCCCCGCCTACGATGATTACTTCGCGCGTACGCGAATCGCCGGCAACAGCGGGGGTCCCATCTGTTGCCGGCTGATTCACTTATCGATTTCCCTTATCTCCCCGTCGGTTGCAAGTCAGTGCCCGTCGTCCAGTACGCCTGCTTGCCGTAATAGCGATAGATCTCCTCGGCCTTCGCCGACGTCATCAACTCGCCCATGTTGTTGCGGTTGAAGCGGGGCGCGCCTTCGAGTTTGGCCTTGTCAATGCCCGTCACCAGGGTGTTCTTGTTGTTGCCCATGGTGAACGCATTGGGCGGCAGCGCGAACAGGTTGTTCTCGCGGCCTACGGCTGGCGCTGCATTCAGGATCACGTAAAGGACGCGTCCCCGTTGGAGATCGGCGATCAGATTTTGTACCTGGCCGATATTTTGGTCCTGTGAGTTTTGCACCTTCATTTTCAGCAGGTCGCTGGCGAGGTGCGGATTGCCGAATTTGTCGTTGGCATCAAACCAATTCGGCCGTTCCCCGAAGTGGCTGTAAACGCGCCCGGCATATTCCGAACTGGTGAGGTCATTGTTGCGATTGAAGTTCGGCGCATTCTCGAGCTTGTTTTCGTCGCCGTTAAAACGAATTGCCTTGTCATCCGCCTTGAGCACCAGGCTGGACGGCGCTACGGCTTTTTGGTTGCCAGCGCCTTTGACGTCAACGACGGCAAAGATCGCCCGCCCGGATTCGAGATCCACGGCGATGTCACTTAGTTTTCCAAGGTTGTCGCCTTTGGAATTTTCCACCGTCAGTCCAATAAGGCGCCGCACATCCTGCAGGTTGGCGAACTCGCCTGCCTGGTTGCGGCGAACGTTCAGGCCGTTGTCATTGTTGTTGCGGTTGTTGCGATTGCGATCGCGCGAGATTCGGCTCTGCGGATTCGGCGTGGTCGCCGACTGCAAAGTTTGGTCTCGGCCCGTGGGCGTCAACTGCGCGCTCCCGCTCCAGTAGGGCTGTTTGCCGTAATGCTTGTACACGCGGGCGGCGAATTGCTGGTCCGAGATTTCGCCCCAGTTCTTTTCATTGAGGATCGGGGCCCCTTCGAGATTCTGCTTGTCGATACCCGTGACGAGGCTCTTGTTGTTCGAAGCCAGCGTGAACGCGTTCGGCGGCATCACATAGAGCTTGTCTCCCACTCCGAGCACGCCCCCGGCGCCAAGAATCACATAGGCGACGCGGCCCGATTGCAGATCGAGGCCAAGGTTTTTGACGTCGCCTATTTTTTGGTCGGAGACGTTGTTCACATTCATGCCGATCAACTCGCTGGCTTTATGGACGTTGTTGAACGTGCCTTCCCATGCCAGCGATTGGCCGAAGTACTGGTGTGCCCGTTTCGCGAAATCCACGTCGTTCAACTTCGCATTGCGCGAGTCCTCGAACTGCGGAGCCTCCGCCAGTTTGCTCTTGTCAGCCTGCAGCACGACCTTGGATTCCGAAGACGACGAGAACTCCTGAACCGGAACGGCGATCAGTTTTCCATCGGTCGAGACCAGCGAATAAAGAATGCGGCCGGATTCGAGGTCCACGACGAAATCCTTTATATCACCGATCTTTTCCCGCGAATTATGAACGGCGCGGCCCATGAGGTCCTTCGCCGGTTCGATTTTGCCGAGTTGGTTTTCGGCAGCGTAAGCGCCCGTCATCACCAGGGCGGCACTCGCGCATAAAGACGCAATTAGAATACGTTTCATATTTGTCCTTTCCTTGTTATGTCTGCGTTTGGTGAGGATCACGTGCATCCCCGGAGCAGGAACAGGATCAACAAAATGGGAATCGGCACCCCCAAAAGCCACAACAGTATCCATCCCACCTTGCCTTCTTCCAACTTCCGGCCCGCTAATACCTTCATACTTCCCTTTCAAGGTCCTCGCTCGCACTACAGGACCAATTTAGTCTCGATAGGGAAACTTCGGACCAGACGCGCGCACTCGCCATTGGGGTGAAAGCCTCAAGAAAAAGGGACGAAGCGCGCGATCTCGCGACCACTCACCCGTCCCAGCTTGATCGCAGGAGGAACTGCAGATCAAAAAGCACACTTATGTTCGCACCAGGCCGTCTCAACGACAATCCGGGGTCTTTAACCCACCCGCCTCGGAGCGCGGACGGCCGGCTCGGGCAGCCACGACAAATTGTACTGGGCGGCCACACGTTGAAACAGATCGGTATCGGGAGGTTTGATCGCGTACGGCACGCCAAACTTCGCGGCCAATGCGATGTCGCGGGGAGAATTGGACGAACTGAGCACCACCACCGGCGTGCTCGCCAGGTCTGACCGTGATTTCATCCACTCCAATACATCAAAACCCGACATGTAGGGCAGTTTCACATCGAGAAAAATAATCGCCGGATAAGGAAATCTCGTCCGATCCGCGTACTCTCCGCTTCCCTGAAGATATTCAACGGCCCGCTCGCCGTCTTCAACCACTTGGAGGGGGTTGCAAATGCCGGCAGTTTTCAATGCAAACTGCATTAGGAACACGTCGTCCTCGTTGTCTTCGACGAGCAGAATCGTCATAGACTCAACTGACCGGTTCAGCCGGCAGGTCGATCCAGAAGCGCGCGCCGCGCCCGAGTTCGGATTCGAAATCCACGGTGCCGCCCATCCGCTCCACGGCGCGCTTCACGACCGCCAAACCGATGCCCGAGCCTTCGTATTCCTTGTCGCCGTGGACACGGCCAAAGATTTGGAAAATCCGATCACGATGCTGCGGAGCAATGCCGATCCCGTTGTCTTCGACGCAGAGGCGCACGCCATCCTCGATGGGCTCGGTCCAAACCTTCACTTTCGGTTCGGCGCCGCGCTTCACAAATTTGATCGCGTTCCCCAGCAGGTTGGAAATGCACTGCGTCAATAACGCCGTATGTCCCAAAACCGGCAGCAGCGGGGGCTTGATCTCTATGTGCGCTTTCGCCGCCTCGAACTGCGGGTATTGCTCCACGATATCCGTGATCAACTTGTCTAGATCAATGGGCTGCGCCGTGAATTCAGTGCGTGAGAGCCGGCTGTAGGCAAGCACATCCAGAATCAAGCGGTCAAGGCGTTGCGCGCCGCGGCTAATGCGCTCCAGATATCCGCGCCACTGGGGCTGGAGAGTCGCGCCGCACTCTGCCAACAGTGCCCGCGAGTAACCCTCCATGGCGCGCAGGGGCGTCCGCAAGTCGTGGGAAACGCTGTATGAAAACGCCTCCAACTCGCCAATCGTCTGTTTTAGCGTCGTCGTGCGCTCCACCACGCTCCGCTCAAGGTCCTCGGCATAGCGATTCAAACGCTCCTGGGCTTTCGAGCGCGAGGCCTCAGCCCACGTGCGCTGGACGTACTGCGCGACACTGTTCGCGGCGAAAGAGAGTTCTTCCACCAGCGAAACCGCCAGGGGTTCGCGCGCGAAAATCTCGACTACCCCGGCAACGGTGCCCGAGACGACCAGTGGGTAGCCGGCGAACGCCACAATGTTCTCGGCCTCAGCCCACTCCGCGTCGCGCAGGTCGGGATCGTTCTGAAAATGATTCGTCAGGTGCGGTTTACGGGTAAGGGCGATTCGCCCCACGGTCGATTCGCCAACGTTGACGCGCGCGTGTTCCCTGTCGGTGGGGGTAACAGGCCCCGCACTGGCCTGAAGTTCCAGCACCTGCCCCGGGTCCTCCAACGTCCAAATGCGCGCCACGGCCGCGTCAAGATGTTCGATCAGGTGCCCGCAGATTTTCCGCAGGGTCGCGCGCAACTCGCCGGCTTCCAGAAGCGTCACCGAAATATCCGCCCGCAACGCGTGCAGGCGAGCCTGCTGCAGTCGCGCGCGCTCGGCATTCACATCGCTCGTAATGTCGCGCGCCACCGTCAGCAACTTGTCTGGCTTTTCGTTCGGCCCAAAAACAGGACTCACCGTCGCATCCCACCATCGGGGCGTTCCCCTGGCCGTGCGACACAGGCCGCGAAACCGTCCGGTCCGTCCTGCCAAAGCCTCCCGTATGGCCTCTTCAGCGCGCACGCGCGATTCACCTTCCCAACCGGCCGGCCAATACCTGTTGGTATGGGCCGCGGTATCTTCGATTTCCATCAGGCATTGTCCCCCGGAAGTGACGAAGATGATCCGCGCGCCGGTGTCCAGCACCATGATGCAATCCGGGCTGCTCTCGAGAACACTGCGATTGAATTCTTCACTCGCCCGCAACGCGCGTTCGGCTTCCTTCCGCGCGGTGATGTCCGTGTTGACCTCGAGAATGGCTCGCAGCTTCTTGTCGTTGTCCCGGTGCGCCACCCATTTGGTGGCTACGTCGATCAACCGCCCATCTTTGCGGCGATGTTGGACTTCTCCCTCCCAGTGTCCGTCGCGCGAAAGCTTCGCCTGCACCTGTTCCAGCGGCTCGTAAAAGTGCGTGTTAAGCAGCAGGTGTGAGGTTTGCCCAATCGCCTCCTCGCTCGTGAACCCATACATCGCTTCCGCTCCGCCGCTCCACACAATGATTCGGTCCTTCGGCGAGCGGACCAGCAACGGCGCCATATCCAGCAGTTGGGCCTGTTCACGCAACCGTTGCTCACTTTCGCGCAACTCCGCGTTGCGCGTGGCGAGTTCCTCGTTGAGCGTGGTCAACTCCTCGTTCGCCGACTCCAGTTCTTCATTGGAAGTCTCCAGTTCCTCATTGAGACTCTGCAACTCTTCATTGCTGGATTGCACCTCCTCGTTGGAGGCCTGAAGCTCTTCCACCGCCGTTTCGTGCTCCTCCTGGATTGAGTGCAACTGCTCGCGCAACTCCGTAACTTCCTGTCGCGACTCGGCGTTCTCCACGCGTGCGCGGCCTCCATGGCCGTTGCGGCTGAGTGGCCCTTCCGCCTTGCGACCGCGCATTGCCCGCGGGGGCTTGTCAAACAACACTAAAAAACACGGTGCTTTGAGATTCCTCAACGGAACCGCTTCCAAATTGACAAGCCGGCCTCGCCCAAAGCGCACGCCTCTCTCGCGCGCAACGCGGTTTTCTTTTCGCGCTCTTTGGACCACCTTCTGCAAGTGTATGGCCAGCCCTTCGCGCGCCATTTTCAAGAGATTGAATGTCGCTTTCCCGGAGGGCAATACAAGGTATGTCCCGGTCTCCCCGCGAAATTGCAGAATGTTTAACTCTTCATCGATGAGCACGCTGGCCGGCGTGTACTTCGCCAGCGTGACGCGGTCGGCTTCCTTTTGCGCGTCGAGCACGCTGAATTCAACTGCTCGCGGCGCCGGCGCAAACGACGCTGCAATTCGCTTCGTCGGCGGCAACACGGGCGGTCGGTCCACCCGCAGCCAACTGGCCGCCGGTTTTCTCACGTATATTCGATGTGTCTTTTCCAGCGTCGCGAAGAGCGTCGCGAACTGTCCCACCGCCTCCGACGATCCCAGCCAAAGAATCCCTTCCGGTTTAAGCGCGTAGTGAAACGTCGGCAGAATCTTCTGTTGCAACGCCGCCTCCAGATAGATCAGCACGTTGCGGCAAGTGATCAGTTCGACTCGCGTAAAGGGCGGGTCTGTAATCAGGTTGTGTTGGGCGAATACCACCATGTCGCGAATCCCCTTCTGCACGCGATAATGCCCGTCTTCGATTGTAAAAAACCGGCTCAGCCGTTTCGCCGACACTCCCTCCATCTGCGCCCTGGTGTAACGCGCCGATCGCGCCTTATCCAGCGTCACCGCATTGAGGTCCGTCGCAAAGATCTGGATCGGCACTTGCGTCGGCGATTGTTCCATAAACTCCGAATACGCCATTGCGATCGAATACGCCTCTTGTCCGGTCGAACACCCAGCCACCCACACGCGCAGCGCATCGCTTCCCGAATGATTGCGGACCAGTCGCGGAAAAACCTTTCGCTTGAGGATCTCGAACGACAACGGATTGCGAAAGAAGCTCGTCACGCCGATCAGCAGGTCTTGATACAAAACATCGACCTCAGCCGGATGTTCACGCAGGAACCGGCCATAACCTTCCAGCGTTTTGATTTTGTTCGCCTGCAGCCGGCGCGCGAGCCGCCGCCGGATCGTGCTCAGCTTGTAAAAGGCGAAATCCGTTCCAGTTTTTGCGCGAAGCTGTAGAAAAATCTTTCGCAAGTTCGTATCCGCGGGTGCCGCCGGCCACGAGGTTTTCGTAGCCAGGCGTTGTGCCCAGCGGGCCGCCGCGTCCCCGTTTGGTTGCCCGCGCCTCCGCGCGTTCGCCGCCGCTCTTCCTTTCGTTGCTTCGGGATGTCGGACAAACCGCGCAATCTCGGCGGCAATCTTTTCCGGTGGCAACACGAAATCCACGCAACCGGTCGCCGCCGCGCTCCTTGGCATACTGTTGTATTTCGCCGAACGCTCGTCCTGCGCGAATGTCAATCCTCCAACCGCCTTGACGGCCTTTAATCCTTGCGCGCCGTCCGAGCCTGCACCCGACAGGATCACCGCGATTGCCTCCTCTGCCTGGTCCTCGGCCAGAGACTTCAGAAAATGGTCGATTGACCGCGCCGGCCCTCCGTTTTTCTTCCGCGGGGCAAGCCGCAGAATTCCATCCTTCAGCTCCAGGACGCAGTTCGGTGGAATGACATAAATCTTGTCCGGCTCGACGCGCGACTTCGGCTGGATCTCTGTCACCGGCAGAGTGGTCACCCGTGCCAGTAACTCGGACAACAAACTGCGATGCGTCGGGTCAAGGTGCTGGACAAGAACGTAGGCGACGCCCGCGTCGGTGGGCAGGTGACGCAATAACTCGGTGAATGCCTCAAGGCCGCCAGCCGATGCGCCAATCCCAACAACGCGAACGCGTTTGGTTGGCGAACGGGAATGGGGTTCGGCCAATGCCTCTGTCTGGCCGTTTGAGGCTCTTACAGTCCTTCTGTCTTTGTCCAACAATGTAGCGGTCTTTTGGCGCGTCATGCCCAATAAGTGACATACTTATAGGTGTTTACGCTACCGCGGGAGTGGGGTGAATACCCAATTGAGACCGCAATTTTATCAGAACATCAGCACCAAAGGCCCGCTACTCCAACCCCAAAATGCGACGGCCTTCCGCAGTGATCATCGATTGATGCCACGGCGGGTCCCACACGACTTCCACGTCCGCTTCCTCCACGCCCTCCAAGTACATGATCTTCTGCTGCGCATCTCCCGCAATCGCCGGGCCCATGCCGCACCCCGGGGCCGTCAGCGTCATCTTCACGTTCACGCGGCTAAACCCGCTCGGCAACTTCTCGATGTGCAGATCGTAAACAAGACCGAGATCGACGATGTTCACCGGAATCTCGGGGTCATAACACGTGCGCAACGTGTCCCACACCTTCTTTTCATCCACGTCCACTGGCGTCGCGCCTGCGGACTTTTGCTCTGACTCGGCGATCGTCGCGTCGAAGCCGAGCGCATCAGCGTCCTTTGGCGCGATCCGAAACAGTCCGCCTCCCGCATGCACTGTGTAACTGCCTCCCAGGGTCTGCGTAATGTCCACCGGAGTGCCTTTCACCAATTTCACGGTCGTTCCCTGTGGAATTTGCACCGCTTCGCAATCGCGCGTCAGTTCAGCCGAACTCACCTCATTCATGGTCGCATTCAACCACCGCCCCGCACCGATTGCAAACGCTGTCATTGACAAGAACACGCCTTGGGTTAGGCTTTGCGGCTCTTTTTAAAAGTTTAAATTTATGCCCAATACGAAGTCCGCCGAACGTCGCATGCGCAACAGCGCGCGTAAACAGTTGCAGAATCACAGCATCAAATCGCGCCTCAAGACCCTTACCCGCACCTATCAGGATGCCTTAAAGGCCGGGAAGAAGGAGGACGCGGTCCGCGCCTATCGCGAGGCCACCTCGGCGTTCGACAAAGCCGCAAAGAGCGGCGCGATTCACAAAGCCAACGCCGACCGCAAGAAGTCCCGCCTGGCCCTCCAGCTCGGCAAGCTGAAGTAATTTACAAATACGGTGGCCGCTCGCCCGGGCTTCTTCCCGGCGCGAGCAGCGTGCCCGCAGCGGCACGCGATCGAAGATCCTGCTCCTCCGAAATCATCTGGTCGCCGACGCTGCGCATCCACTTGCCATGCGGATTGTCGAGATAGCCGCGAGCCGTCAGCGGGCGATTCTTCATGTATTCAATCCACGCGCTGTCGAGAGCTTTGCCCAGCTCTTCTTTTGAAAGTCTCGCCGCGTCGAGTTCAGCAATCTCGTTCGGCAATCCTGCCTTCAAGCCATCCTTCACACGCCGGATGACCACACGAGTGGGGCCGTTCGTTTCGCCGCGCGCCCAAATGAACTGCCGCAGGTGCCAACGTAGGAAGTTCGAATCGCGCAACGCTCCAGGGATCTCGCCCTGCACGACTGCGATCGGCATGCGCGCGTAACCGGCGATCGAATTCAACGGCGCAGGATAACGCCCACCAACGCGCCGGCTCGGTTTGTCCGGCCAGAGAAACCATTCCAGCCGCAGCTCGTCCGATTTCTTCGGGTGCACCCCAGCGATCTTGTCGAGGACGGGTCCCGTTGTGTCGCAACCGTGGCGGCCATAGATCGCCGATGAACGTCCTTCCTTCGTCTTCTCCCCATGAGCAATCGGCTTCCCGTCCGGCCCGAGGAACATCTGGTCACCGGTGCCCAGAATAAACCCGAACTTCTCCTTGTAGTGGTTCCCCTGCTCCCAATCGAAACGCAGCCCGACAAAGTTATCAGCGAGCCGCGCGTAAACTTCTGGTTTCGAGAGCACCCGGCTCTCTTCAAACTTGAAGCCGGGTCAGAAGACTCCCGTGCAAAAATCGTCTGCGATTTTTGTGTAGGTGCTGCCGTCGCCGACCAGCGAGTAACCCATCAGGAACAGCGGCTTGCCGGTGACCTGCGCCATCTCCAAACCCTGTTCCAAGGTGGGCACCCAGAACAGCTCGTCAGCGCCGCGCACGACGTTCGTCGACGCGCGCGCGACGCCGATCGTCACACAGAACGTCACCAGCCAAACCAAAACGACCCTGAACATCCTCAACTCTTCTGCAATTTCGCCACCGCTTCCTTCATCTCCGCAAGGTGCGTGTCGGCCGAAGGCGTGTCGGTCACGTGTTTGATCGTCCCGTCTTTGCCGATGAGGAAGCTCGCCCGACGCGCCATATTGGAAGTGCCACGGCGCACTCCGTACGCATCGGCGATCTTGCCGTCGGTGTCGGCCAACAGCGTGAAATTCAGACTATGCTTTTCACGGAATTTCTGGTGGCTTTCGGCGTTGTCAAAACTCACGCCGACGACCTCCACATTCTCTTTCTTCAAATCACCCATCTGGTCGCGCAACCCGCAGGCCTGCTTGGTGCATCCCGGCGTATCGTCTTTGGGGTAGAAGTACAAAAGCACCGCCTTCTTTCCTGCGTAATCGGAAAGCTTCCAGCTCTTGCCGTCCTGGTCTTTGCCTTCGACCGCCGGCGCTTTATCGCCGACTTTCGGAGTTTTTGTCGGTTCTGCCGCGATGCCGCTGAACGCGACCGCAGCTACCAACGCCACTGCCAACGTGAGGAGTTTCATGTTGTTCCTTTTGTTATAGTGAAACTATCTGACGCAAATTCACCGATTTTTCTTCAGCCTCGCAAATCTCCACCGCGCTCAACCCATCGGGCGGCGTCACCACCGTTGGCGGCGCGCCCGTTCGGATCGAGTCGATCAGATGCTGTAATTCGAGCACATAACCATCGGGGCCCGTCAACGGAATTGTGCGCCCGGCCTGGCCTTCTTCGAACAACTTCAACGCGTCGGCTCCGCGCGCAAGGTCATAATCTGCGGTGGCGTTCTCGAAATTGACCGTGTAGGTCATGCTAAATCCGAACCCCCGCGCCATGGCCCAACTCCCTTCCGCCATCACCGTTGCGCCCGACGCAACCTCGTATTGCGTCACGACGTGGTCAATCGCACCGCTGAACTTGCTGTAGCCGGTCGAAAAGACGGACCGTGGCCGTCCGAAACAAAACTGCACGAAATCCGTGTCGTGAATGTGCAAATCAAAGAGTCCGCCTCCCGACTCCGCGCCGTTGAAAAAATTCTTCTGCCCCCACGCCGGAGGCTCGGCGACACGGCGAAATCGCGCACTCAACACGCGCCCGTACAGCTCCGATTGAATGACCTCGCGCAGCCGCGACCAACCCGGCCAAAACCGCATGCACATCGCGGGCATGAAAAAGCCCTTGGCCAATTCCGCGGCATCCACAATTTGTCGTGCCGCTATTGATGTACGCGCGAGCGGTTTCTCACACAGCACATGCTTCCCTGCCTTGAGCGCCGCGATCGACAACTCGCGATGCGCCGCCGTCGGCGCACAAATATCAATCAATTGGATCTTCGGATCGTCTAATAAATCGAGCACATCCTTCGTCGCAACCACCCCTTGCATCTCCAGCACCAACGGCGCGTTATCGCCCACGTTCCCAGTCACCTTCGAAAAATCTCCGTCCAGATGCCGCCCGCTCGGGTTACAGAGCGCCGCAATCTTAACCCCCTCAATCTGCCGATACGCCTTGATATGCGTAGCTGCCATAAACCCAAGCCCGACGATGCCAACATTGATCATAATGATTCAACAAACTCACGCGCCGCGCGAATCTCTTGCACGCGTTGATTTCCCGCCTCGCGCTCGATGCAGAGATCACCTTTGTAACCGACTCGCTCGAGCACGCCGAAGAATTTCCGCCAATCGACTTCGCCGGTGCCGGCCACGACTTCGTCTCCCCACGTGCCGGTTTTTTTGGTGCGCCGCGCGTCTTTGATGTGACATTGCTTCAACCATGGCGCCAGCGTTTCCAGCGCCGCAATTGGATCACCCTTTTCATAAAGAATCATGTTCGCCGGATCGAAATTCACGCCCACGTTTCGCCGCTCGAGAACCTGCAAAAAGTGCTTTAACGCATCCGCGGTTTCCTGTCCCGTCTCCAACCCGAGGTCCACGCCCTCCGCCGCGAAGGCGTCGGCCACCTGGCGCAATCGGTCTCGCAATCTAACAAACCCCGGATCACGCTCTTCGTGCGGCAAAAAGCCCGCATGAAACGTCACTAACTTGATGCCCATCTTCGCCGCCAGTTTCGCGGTCGCCTGAATGTTCCGCCAGTTTTCCTCCCACGTCGCGTCTGGCACGATCCCGCCGGTTCGCTTGATCGTCTCCATCGTGGTGTAGTCTTCGCCGATCGTGCCAAACATCCCCGAGGCGATACCAATCCCCTGCTCTTTCGCGAGGTCGGCGAACTTCCCCCATGTCGAAGGCTCGCTGCGAATCGGGTCCAACGCGATTTGCACGCGCGGAATCCCAATGACCTTGAGTTGTTCGATGAGTTGCTGCGGATTTTGCGGCTGCAACGACCAACTGCACACGGCGAGCCGTTTGCTGACGTTCATTCCTCCTCCTTTCGTAAATTGACGCCTTTGAGGCGCTCCACAAAATCGATGAAGCCGATGGCCTGTTCGCGCAGACGCTCGACCACGTCGGCATCCGTGATGCGACCATCGGAGTCGAGAAGATTATTCACCCGCGGCATGAACACGCGCTCCGGGTAAACGTACGCGTTGCGATAACCGAAAATCGCCTGCAACTGCTCTACGGGCCGCAACGCGCCCCACATTCCCGCGCCAAGCCCCACGAAACACACCGGCCTCTGTTCGAAACTTTCCGGGAACTTCAACATATCGATAAAATACTTCAACACACCCGGCACGCTGCCATTGTATTCCGGTGTCACCACCACCAGCCCCGAAGAGTTCACGATGTCATCAGCAAATCGCCGAAACCCGCCTGGCTTTTCCGCATACGAAGTGGGCGAAAAGATTTCCGGCGGCAATTCCGCCAGATCGAGCACGTTGAGTGGCACTTCGAGACTGCTGTAAATCTCCTCGACGTTCCGCGCCACTTTGCGCGTGTTGCTCCCCGGCCGGTTTGTTCCTACAATCAGTGTCAACATCCGTTCTCAGAATGTGAAGAACGCGCGCGCCGCGCAAGCGCGCTCGCTTACGTTTCCCGCAAAGCCGCCGCTATCGGGAGTCGGGCCGCGTGGATCGCGGGGAATAGCCCACCCAGTAGCCCGAGCAACGCCGCCGAAATGATGGCGAGCAAGAGCAACCCCGGCGTGACGGCAAACGCGAACGCGATCTGGCTAAAGGTCTGCCAATTCATGGTCGCTGCTTTGAAGCCGTCGAAAGCCAGATACGCCGCGCCGGCGCCCACCGCGCCGCCGATCAACGCCAGCGCGAGCGCTTCAAACATCACCGAGAGAAGCACGGGGCCCGCGCCAAAACCCAACGCACGCAACGTCGCAATTTCCCGCGTGCGCGCCGCCACCGCGCTGTACATCGTGTTCAACGCGCCGAATAACGCGCCCAGCGCCATTAAGCCTGCGATCATCACGCCAACGGTCTCGATGAACTTTGTCAGTATGCTCGATTGCTCTTCCAGGAATTGTGATTGCGGCAGCGCCCTCACCTTCAGTCGCGGATTGGTCATCACCGTATTCGTGAATTGGTTGAACGCGTCGGCCGACGTCAGCCGGGCGTAGACTGATTGAAACGAATCGCCGCGTTTGTATGTGGGTTGCAAGACCGCTGCGTCCGTCCAAATCTCCGATTCCGCCGCGCCGCTGCCGCCGGCGAAAACACCGACGATGTCCCAATCGGTTTGCTCAATCCGAATCTTGCGTCCCACCTCCAGCCCCGCAAAGGCACGCGCCGCGCCGGTGCCTACAATTACCTCGTTGCGTCCAGGTTTAAACGTGCGCCCCTCGATGATGCGCACATTCCCCCGCACCGCCATCGCCGCGTTGCCGACGCCGCGAAATGGCACATTTGCGTCGGTGCCTGTCGAGCGCTTCGGCAGGCTAATGATCACGAACAATTCGGCGGAAGTGAGCGGCCCGTCCGCAGTGCGCGCAATCCCGCCACTGTCAGCAATCAAGCGTGTTTCCTCGCGGGACAATCCGCTCGTCATCTCATTGTCCGCACTGCTGCGCAACACTATCGCCACATCCTCGGCGCCCGACACCTTCATCGCCGCCTTGAACCCTTCCGCGATTGACAGAAAACCCACCAACACCCCTACGACGCCCGCGATCCCTGCGGCGGCCGTGAACGCCGCGCCTTTGCGTTCCGGGATCGTCCGGATATTGAACGCCGTCACTGCGAACACTTGCGAAAGCCAATTCACGCGTTCCTCCTCAGCGCCACCGCGATTTGCAGTCGCATCGCTCTCAACGCCGGCAGGATGCCCGCCAGAATTCCCAACCCCAGCACCAACCCCGCACCAATTACAATGTACTGACTCGGCAGATAAAAGATCGGCAGCATCGACGGCACAGGACTGCCGGCCAGCGTCATGAGCCACGCGAGTCCTAAGCCGGCAAGTCCACCTGCCGCCGCGATCAAGCACGATTCCACCAGCACCAATGCCAGCACTAATTCATTCGTGAAGCCCATCGCCTTCAGCACGCCCAACTCCTCTGTCCGTTCCCGCACCACTTGCGCCATCGTGTTCCCCGCCACCAGCAAAATCGTGAAAAACACCGCGCTCAAAATCCCAATCAATATCGTCCCAATATCCCCGAGTTGCTTCGCCATCTCCTGCATGAACACTCCCTCGGGTTGCGCCTTGGTCTCGTAGGCTGAGTTCGCAAATTCTTTGTCGATCGTCGCGGCTATTTCCCCCGCCCGCGCCGGATCGCTGACCTGCACGCCGTACCACCCCACCTCACCTTCTCCACGCGCGCGAGCCTCATCGAAGTAATCGTATCGAAAATAGAATCCCGAAGTGTCCGTCGCTTTTTTCGCCCCGTCATAAATCCCGACAATTTCAAACTCCCACGCGCCATCCCCTTTGCGCTCCCATATCGGCGAGACCAGCGCGATGCGATCGCCGATCTTCCACTTGAAGCGATTCGCGAGCGACCTTCCAGCAATCGCGCCGCTCCGCGTCCTGAGCCATGCCTGCTTCTGTTCCTCGGGCAACAGGATCTCCGGGAAAATTGCCAGGAATCCTTCCGGCTCCGTCGGCATGCTGGCAAAAAAATTCTTCGGTTCATTTTTGTAGATTCCATTGAACCACGTAAAGTGCACCGCCGAGGCCACGCCGGGAATGCGTTCCATCCGCGCTTTGTACGCCTCCGGGAGCTGCCTGATTAAGGACACTCTGTGCATCACGACCAGCCGGTCAACGCCCGCGACCGCAATCTGGCCCGTGAATGCATGGTTAAGCGTGCACAACAACCCATAGAGCACAAAGGCCACGAAGATCGACAGGACCGTCAGCGCGGTGCGCAACTTCCGCCGCTTCAGGTTGCTCCAGATCAGTGAAAGAAATTTCATCGCTCAATCCTTCACATACTCCGACGAGAGCTGTCCCTTGTTCAGATAAACCGTCCGGCTCGCGCGCGCCGACGCGTGCGGATCGTGCGTCACCATAATGATGGTCTTGCCATGCTCGCGGTTCAGCGCCTGCAACAAACTCAAAATCTCGTCGCCCGACTTCCGATCCAGATCCCCCGTCGGTTCGTCGCACAACAACAGCGTAGGATCGGTCACGATCGCCCGCGCAATGCCCGTGCGCTGTTGCTCACCGCCAGAGAGCTGTCTTGGGTAATGCCGGCTTCGGTCCATCAACCCAACCACCTTCAGGGCCGTCTCGACATGCTTGCGGCGCTCCCCTTTCGAGAGGTGCGTCAGCAGCAATGGCAGCTCCACGTTGCGCTCCGCGGTCAACACCGGCATCAGATTGTAAAACTGGAACACCAGTCCGACATGCCGCGCGCGCCAGGCGGCGAGTTGTCGGTCGGACATCTCATCGATGCGGTCGCCGCCCACTTGCACCGTGCCGCGAGTCGCTCGATCCAGTCCGCCAATCAAATTCAGCAGCGTGCTCTTGCCTGAGCCCGAAGGGCCCATCAGTGCGAGAAACTCTCCCTGCGCGACTTCGAGGTTCAGTCCCGCAAGAACGCGAATCGTTTCCGACCCGCGGTGGAAGACCTTTTCCACGTTGTTGACCCGAACGAGGACTCCGTTGTTTGTGCTCATCGTTTTGCTTCTGTTACGCGGCCTTCCGCCAAAGTATCGGGAGCATCAATCACAATTTTTTCGCCGCCGTTCAATCCCGCTGACACTTCGACCTGCTCCCCCCGCGTCGCGCTCACCGTGATCGCGCGCAGCTCGGCCCGTCCACCGCTTACCACCCATACAATGTCCTTGCCGTCCCTTTTTTGAACAGCCGACTTTGGGATGGTGGGGTTGCGTGGCGTATTCGGACTCGACGGATCTCGCACCTCCGAAGTTTGAAATGCCACCTTCACGCTCATCTCGGGCAAAATGCGCGGGTCCAGCTTTTCGAAACCCACGCGCACTTTCACCGTTGCGTTCTGCCGGTTCGCGGTCGGGATAATCGCGATGACTTTTGCGGGAATGCGCCAGTCCGGATACGAATCGAGCGTCGCCTCCACCGGCTGGCCCGACTGTACGCGATTGATGTAGCTTTCGTTCACTTCCACTTCGACCTCGAGCGAACTCATGTCCACGATCGTGCAAATTCCTGTGCGGGTGAAACCTGTGCCGCCGCCGGAAATTGGCGAAATCATTTCGCCGGGCTGCGCGTTTTTCGTCGTCACAATCCCGCTAAATGGCGCCCGGATAACGGCGTCCTCTAATTGCTGTTTCCACAGCGCCACTTCCCGCTCGGCGACCACAGCATCGGACTGCTGCCGTGCCAGGCGCGCCCTGAGCGCCTTTGCCTCGGCGTCGGCGCGATCCAACTCGGAGCGGCTCGCCACTTCGCTTTCCACGAGTTGCGTGAAGCGCTTCAGCTCCCGTTCCGCCTGCTCAAGATTCGCTTTGGTTTCTTCCATCGCCTTGCGCGACGACTCAGCCTGCGCCTCCGCCAACTGAAAACTTTTCTCCACATTCGACGTGTCGAGGCGCGCCAGCACTTGCCCGGCCTCCACGCGCATTCCCTCTTCCACGAAAACTTCAATCACCTTGCCCGTGACCTTCGAGGACACCGTGGCTTCGCGACGCGCCGTCACGTAACCCGAACCGTTGAGCAAAGTGCGATCGTTGCCCGATGCCGGCTGCTGCGCGATCATCGTGCGCACCACCGGCGCTTTGGGCCGCTTCATCCACCAGAGGCCTGCCGCGATGCCGGCGCCCAAAAGCAACAACACGACGACAATGACAACGGCAGACTTGCTCCGTCGTGCCGGCGTGCGGTCGATGCGCAACTCGTCTAGCGTTTGCCTGTCGGGACTCATGTTTAGGGCGCTCCGAGCAAACCGTTTCCTGTCCTCCGGGTCAAGTCCGCGGCATTCTTCGGAGGGCGTGCTCGTCCGAAACGCCATTGACCTCAGCCACACGCGGGCGGATCATTTCGGTAAGGAATTTGGGGTAAGCTATCCCTAAGGGTCGTGGCGGCGCTCACTGTTTTGGCCTCTAACTTGAACAAACTGGGAAGGGCTGCAAAGTCCGGTGGCCGCCGCCTTTGCGCCGAAAATCGCTTAAGAGCCATCTACTACTTTCATGTGATTGACGAAATAGCCACACATGCGGGTACCTTGACACTTAGCGGAAGACCTCGTGCGAGCGAACATTAGATGATGTGGCACGCCGACTCGACAGAATCAAGAACTGGCAAGCATTAGCGTGCAACTGCCACTTTCACTTGCAGTCAATGGCGGCCGAGTGCGGTGTGTCTGATCGTACTTTACGCCGCCACCTTAAAGCGCAGTTCGGCAAACGTGCAAAGCGATGGGTCGATGAAACGCGGGCAATGCTTGCACGAGAAAAATTGGATGCCGGCGAAATGCTCAAAAACGCTGCCAGGGCGGTACATATCGGGCACTCCGCAAATCTGCTGAAACTGCTCAAGCGCATTCCTCCAGAAAGGCGTTCATCGCGTCAGTAAACGCCGACTCACTACCCACATAATCTGTCCGAAACTGACAACTTTTGTCCGGTTTTCACAACTGCTGAGAGTTGAAGTCGAGGTGCCGAGTGGCACGTTCACTCGAGGTGCCGAGTGGCACGTCCAAAGGAGCCCAAGGAATCCGCCCGTAAACATTAGTCGAACGAGGCCAATATTATTGGTGGTAGTATTTGTCCCAAACCATGTTAGTCGAAGAACTTGCCAAAAACAATCGACTTGGAAATGGGGAGGTCAGCACTCAGGAACAAGTCGTGTGCAGTCGCTTGGATCGAGTAAGCGACTGGGAAGCAGCGGCGCGCCGAGCGAAATTTGAAGTCGCGACCCTCGCCGTTCTGTGCAACGTGTCCGAGCGGCAGCTTCGGCGGTATTTCCGTAGCCGGTTCAAAATCAGTCCAGGAGTGTGGGCCGCCGAGTTGCGGCTGCAAGACTCCGTTGCATTGTTGGTGTCTCGCGAGCCATTGAAAGCTATAGCAGTCAATCTTGGGTTTAGCCACGTTTCCCATTTTTGCCGCGCATTCAAGCGCCGTTTTGGGGTTACTCCGACTCAGTATCTCCTGACTAAGTCCGCTCGTACGCCGGTCTCGAAACGAGCCTCGACGTCCGATAGCGTTAATAAACGTCCGATTTTGGTAACACTGCGTCTCTTGTGCGTTGCTGCTTCAGTAGTACCTTCTTCGCTCATTCTTGAAATATGAGAGTTGCTTTGACCCTGAGTCCGTTCTGTGTCGCCCACGCTTCGAGTATCTGCACGGTCGCAGCGGAGCAATCTCCAGAGAGCACCAATTGTCGAACGCCAAAGCAATTGATTGCATGGAATCATGCCCCTGGAACAACTCGCTGCGGAAAGCGAGTATAGGATCGACAGGATGGCACTCAAACGTCAAATCGCGAAGTGCGATCTTAAGCGATACGTTGCCTAGCCAGAATGGCTACGACACGATGAAATCTGATTGATAGGTGCACGGTTACGCTGAGTCGCTAGAGAATTTCTGACGGGACATCGTCCGCATACGCGGGTCGAGCCCTTGTTGGTGTCGGAGGAGAAGCCAGAGGAACCCTCTGCAGTCCCCTAACGGGCTATTGCACACATGAAACACCATTGATATGTCGATCATTAATAATGGCCGCAAACCAACGGCTCCCGAGAAGACACCGACTTCGCTAGCGACGAGCCGTTTGGATTTAATTGACGATTGGGAGAACCTCGCCCAAGCCGCGCAGTTTGTAGTCAGTAGGCTCGCAGCACTCTGCAAAGTATCAGAGCGGCAGCTTCGTCGGTACTTTCAGCAAAGATTTCACGCTCGGCCGAGCCAATGGCTGGAAGAGTTGCGTCTCAACGAAGCGATCAAGCGTCTCGCGCACGACGAGCCAATGAAGGCCATTACGGAAAATCTTGGCTTCGGCCACGTTTCTCATTTTTGCCGTGTATTCAAACGCCGCTACCACATGACTCCGATGCACTATGTGTTTTCGCAGAGGCAGAGGCTCGTCATGTCCGAAGGTGTTCGTGGCGTCCGATAATGTACTAAAATGTCCGCCGGTGTTAAAACGCGGGACTTTGCAATGTAGTAAATCCCCCTTAGACTGATAACGCATTTAAATGAGGCTAGAACAACCAAAGCAAGTTATAACTCTCAATGAGTGTTCTGCATCCGGACACTCTAGTCCGTCTTTCGGCCGTCGTATTGTATAATACTGATCAAAAGCCCGCCAGACTAAACTACGCTATGAAACAGTTACTATTAACCTTCGTGTCTGCGTCCATGACGATCGGAGTAGTAGGAGGAGCAGAACCGGTCCAACCAACGATCGTTGAGCGTGGACCACACCATCGAACCGTAACGCACGTTACGCACACCAACGACGGCGCTGGTCAGGTTATTGCAATGACCAACTCCTATGTCGAACTCGCAACGGGCATGCATTACTGGAAAGACGGGGAATGGGTGGAAGCCAGAGAGGAGATAGAGATTGCGCCTCACGGAGCCGTGGCAACACGCGGCCAGCATAAAGTCGCATTCCCCGCAAACATTAATACTTCGGGAGGCATCGATTTGACGGCGGAGGATGGCAAACGCTTTCGGAGCCATGTCCTTGGTCTCGCCTATACCGACGCCGCTACTCTACGAAGCGTTCTTATTGGGCAGCTAAAGGATTCTGTGGGTGAGCTAATTGCACCGAATCAAATCATTTATCGCGACGCGTTTACCGATATCCACGCCGATATCCGGTACACCTACACACGCGCCGGCTTTGAGCAAGACGTCATTCTCCGCGTCAACCCGCCATCGCCACAGGAGTATGGGCTCAATCCTGATACGACGCGACTTGAGATCTACACCGAGTTTTTGCAGCCGCCGAGTCTGGCGAAGAAGGTTCGGCGAGTGATGCGCGAGGGTCATCCTTCGCAGCGTCCAGCAATGGCGGAACCCGATCTCACGGACGATGAACTGCACTTCGGCGCAATGCAAATGCGCAACGGGCAAGCCTTTTCAATTGAAAGGGAGCGCGCTCGTAACCAGCGAGGGACGCCCGTTCCGGTTGCGAAGCTCTGGCAACGAATCGATGACCGTGATTTTTTGATCGAAGCGGTTGAATACTCTGTAGTACGCGAACAATTAAACTTGTTGCCGCAAACTGCTGCTGTTCGCAATCCAGGGATACGAGGTCTCCTGGCCCGCAAGCCGACCATCGGTCGTCGCTTTCCGCCCGCTCCTATCCTTGCGCAGGTCAATGCAAAACCGATTCAAACCGCCGAGTATCGCGCACAACAACCCGGGTTTATCGTCGACTACACGCTTCAGAACGGCACCAACATAACGCTGCAAGCGGATACCACCTACTACGTAAGCGGAACTGTTGTTTTGCGAGGCACGAACGTGATCGAAGGAGGTACCGTTGTAAAGTTCACGAATTATAACATCAATGTTTACCTTCAGTTCAACGACGCAGTCGTTTGCAAGACGTCTCCTTATCGTCCTGCGGTGTTCACGTCAGAGGACGACAATACGGTTGGTGCCGCCATTGTTGGCAGCACAGGGGTCCCGAGCGGCTATTATGCATCAACGGCGCTGTATAATCCGTCGTTCACCACGGGTGATCTCCACCATTTGACCATCAAATGGGCGAAGAATGGCATTAACTGGTGGTATACAGCCAATCGCATTTCAGACATTCAGATTATCAACTGTGAGGCAGGAATCCATCGATACTACACCCCCGCACCCATTCACAATGTCTTAATGCGCAATGTTGACACTGCATTCGTGGGCTATTCGGTGACATACGATGTGCAGCACGCAACCCTCCATCAGTGCACAAACCTGGCCGTCATTGATGGGGTTTATTCGCAGGGGCTGATGCGATTAACCAATTGCGTCATCACCAAAATGAGCTCCTGGGGCAGCTATAACGAACTGAGCGGCAATTACAACGCGTTGTACCAGACCCCTTCCTTGAGCCAAAGCACGGGATATTTGTTGACCGCCCTGCCATACCGCACCGTCGGCGGTGGGGCACACTATTTGACCGCGAACAACATCTGCCAGGATGCGGGTACGACCAATATCAATCCCGCGCTCCTCGCTGAGTTGCGGCAAAAAACAACCTATCCGCCGATAGTGTTCTCGAATGCTACGATTTCGGCTCAAACAACCTTCGGCCCCCAGGCGGGCAGAGATTCCGGTGCCCCCGATTTAGGCTACCATTATGAGCCACTGGATTACGCGTTCGGTGGCTCCCACGGCAATACCAATCTTGTCTTCGCTGCTGGTACAGCGGTTGGTTGGTTTCGCACAGTCTCCGGATGGACCCACGCCGGGCATGGTCTCCATATGGCGGATCGACAGATTGTCACGTTTGATGGCCGCGTGGACGCCCCCACGTATTGGGTGCGCTGCAACGTGGTGCAGGAAGGCAGCACCGGATTATGGGACGGTGGTTATGGTCCCGGCGGGATCACGGGTTGGGCAGACCAGAATTTGGAAGATGTGACGCTTGCACCTGAGATTCGGGCGCGATTCACGAAATTCTCGATGCTTGCCGGTGACGGTGGGAATCACTGCCGTGATGATAACGGCTATTTAATATTACGGGCTCGCGACTGTGAGTTCTTCAGCTCCGCGATCACTGGCTATGTCATCAGCAGTTACCTGACGAACTGTCTCTTTGATCGCGTTCAGGTAGGCCAGGTGGCGGGGCTTCCAGGCAATGAGGTTCATTTGCGGAACTGCACGCTGCGCGGCGGCCTGCTTGTTTTTGATCGCGGCTATACGTCTCCCGCCATCCCAGTGAGCGCTTACGAATGTGCTTTCGATGGGACGTCCATGAGCCAGGACACTTATGGCAACACGGATTACAACTACAACGCCTTCTTAAGTGGAGGACCCTACACTACACCGACGGGACCGAATGACGTGGTAGTGAGCAGCTTTGGCTGGGAGACTGGCTGGCTGGGCCGTTTCTACCTGCCAGACAGCTCCACGCTGCTCGATGCGGGCAGTGTGACCGCACCATCGAGAGGCCTATATCATTACACGAGCACCACTAACCAGACAAAAGAGGCCAGCTCAACGATTAATATCGGATATCACTATATCGCGCTCAATGGACTCAACAAGCCAAACGACGCGGACAGCGACGGAGTTCCGGATTATTTGGAAGACGCCAATGGAAATGGGAACGTCGATTCCGGGGAAACGGACTGGCAAAGCGGTGGAGACGCCGGCCTAAGCATTTTCATCACCAGCCCAAAAGCCGGTTCAATTGTGCCATAGAAAGGACAAGTCACATGAACACCATGAAATTTTGTTTTGTGAATCTTATCTCGTTCCGAATTCTTCTCTTTGCGTCCGCCGTTCTCTGGTGGACGGAAACACCCTCTCGCGCGGTGGACAATCAAGGCCTCTCCGCAAGCGCAAAGGTTCGAGGCACACGCGTGTTTACATCTCCAATTGAGTGGGTCGGAACCGCCGAACCATCCGAAGCCGACTCCGTAGAGTTGCTCGCCGCCATCAAAACCTTCGAGAGCGGCGACGTGAAGGCAGGCTATGAGGCAGCGGAAGCATTCCTCGCGACGCATCCTGAATCGGCGTGGTCTCCCTCACTCCGGATCCACCTGGCGGAGCGGTATCGCGTTATGGGTCGTTACACCGCCGCCCTGAAGCATTGGCAGCTGGCCTGGGAGAAGTCTAAAGAGGGCGCCGACGAGGGGTCTCGCATCATTGCAGCGCGCGGTCTCACTGGCTGGATACGCTTACTGGGTAGTGTGGGACGCAAGGAGCAGTTGGCGGAATTACTGGGCGAAGCCGAAAAACGCGGTTTATTCGCAACTCCTTCTGCTCCACTTCTCCGTGCTTCGCAAGAGGGCCTCTCCGTGATGAAAGGCCGGCCCGCTGAAGCCTATCGCTGCGGTTCCTTTGCCTTGTCAGCGGTAATGAAATCCCTGAGCGCAGAAGTTGCCGTTTGCCGGGCCGTACGTCAGATGCCGTCGCCGGACGGTGGCTTTCGCCTCAGTGAACTTGTGTCTATCGGCGAGAGCAATGGCTTTCAAGTCGTGGCGGTGCAACGGATTGAAGGCGATCAAATCCCGGTGCCTTCGGTGGTTCACTGGAAGCTCGATCACTATGCGGCCATCGTCGAGAAAGTGGACGGGCGATACAAAGTCGTCGATCCCACATTTGACGACCCTGCATGGATGGACGCCAGCACAATCAACGAGGAAGCTTCCGGCTATTTTCTGATCGACCCAAAGAAAGTTCCATCCGGATGGCGGCGTTTGACCCAGGCACAGGCGGCAGCAGTGCGTGGCAAAGGGTATACCTATACCGCCGACGACGAGTCGGACAATTCCGGGGATGACGAGGAGGATGACGATTGTGATCCGCCTGATGCGAACGACGGACCGGAAGGAGGCGGCGAACCATGCCCTGAAGAAGGTGGCATGCCGGTCTGGCGCGTTTCAGACCCTCACATGACCCTGTGGGTGCACGACGTACCATTATACTACCGCAACGCCAGGGGCGGCTGGAACAAACTGCGCTTGAGTTACAAGCACAGGACAGTGCCGCGCAATGATAATATCGCCAGCTTCGGCAACAATTGGGAATGCAACTGGGTCGGGTTTGTCGAGCAGGATACCGCTCAACCCAGCACCATCAAGAACTACCTGGCGGGCGGGGGCACGGTCAAATTCGCCACGAATGGGACCCGTGACTATTGGACTGCACGGCGCATGAGCTTGCATTCGAGCGGCGCGCCGATTCGGATCGCGGCCGCCGGCGGCGGTCGAAGTGCGGGTACGCCCTCTGCGGCTGGTTCCTCTAGCGGAGGCGCGGCCAGCGCTGGTAGCGCCGGTGGAAGCGTTGGAATCAGCAAGGGCCTTTCTCTCTCGCGGGCACCCTCGGGAGTGTCGCCCGCGCGCGGAGGCAGCGACAATCATTACGGATTCCCTATTACTTATGGAGCGGGAATCACTCGCTATTTTTTGACCAACCGACTTGACCGCTATGGTCGTAAAACTCATTACGCCTTCGCCAATGTCAACGTTGGAGGAACGGATTACGTGCGGTTGACAAGCATGACGGACAAGGACGGCAAGGCGTGTAACCTTTCCTACACGAATACTGCGTTTCCACGGCTCATTACCAGTGTCACTGATCCCTATGGGCGTTCTGCGCATTTCAAATATGACAGTCAGGGGCGCCTGACCAACGTCGTTGATATGGCGGGCCTTTCCTCCTCATTCCAGTATGACTCTTCCGGTGCGATGACGAACCTGGTTATCCCTTACGGCACCAACTCGTTCCGCTACTTTTATCAGCCTGGCTCCCCCGCCTACTGGAGTCGAGGATTGGAAGTAACCGAACCGACCGGAGAAAAACAGCTCTGCGTCTATCACGATGCCTTCACAGCCCTAACAGGGCATCACATGCATAGCTACCATTGGAACCGCCAGCAATACGCCGCATTGAGCGCGGGCGCTAAAGCCGATCCGATGAATGGAATAACCTACGCCGACTACGATCTCGCCCCCCGCACCGAGTGGCTGCGAACAGATCTCGATGCCAATGTGGCGCGTTTGATTGGAACTCCATGGAAGAAGGCGGGTCCGATGGATACTTATACCGGGCAGCGAAGTGACTACCTTGAGTTCACTTATCCAGGCCAAAACTACAATGTCCCAGGACTGAATCGGCCCAACCGCATTAATTGGGGGAACGGCGATGTAATGGAAATCCCACGCAACGACTGGGGACGCCCGCTGGAATTCCGTTATTATAGAAATTCACAGTGGGTAAGCTTCACGAACCAATACGATGCCGACGGACGCCGTTTGCAGACAGTCTGGGGGCCTGCGGGTGAGCGAGTCCGTGCCTATGGCTATCATGCGACCGTAACGAACTTGCTCACCTCCGTCACAAACGCGGCGGGCGACGTCGTCCGCTACACGCATGACGCCAGCGCGCGAGTAACCAGCATTACCGATGCTGCCGGAATGGTAACCACTAACATTTATTACGATAGCGGACCCAATGTTGGATTTCTCAAAACTAAAATCGATACGGGCTTTCGGACCAATCATTACACTTGGGCCAATGGGAATCTAGAGTGGCACACCAACGAACTGGGCCTGGCGGTCAAACATACGTGGGACAATCTCAACCGTCTCACGTCGATGAATTATCCGGACGGTACTGCCGTTTCCAACGTTTACAACAAGCTGGATCTTGTTGCCACCAGGGACCGCCTCAACAACTGGACGTATCTCGGTTACAATGCCTTTCGGCAACTCGTAGCACGGACAAACGCCAACGGGCGCGTCACCCAGTGGGCTTATTGCAACTGCGGCTCCCCCAGTCAGATCACAGACTGGAACGGTACTACCCCCCTGATTACCCAGTTCGCCTACGACGTGGCCGGGCGCATGACCAACGTGGTGTTTCCTGACAACTACTCTCTAGGTTACGTCTACGACGCCATGAGCCGCGTTTCGCACGTAGCCGACCCTGCGGGACTGGAACTGTACGCCTATTACGCGGAATATGGCAAGCTGCAGTCGCTCTACCTCCAGGCTCCAGACTCTGGCGGCTATCTGTTCTCCCGCAGCTTTGATCAATACGGTCGACTGGCCAGTGAATACGATCGCAACGGGGTGAATACCACTTTCCAGTATGACGTATTGGAGCGGCTGACTAACCGGACCGTTGTTAACTGGCCCGACTCCAGCGTCGAGCGCTTCGTCTGGACTTCGCGCGGTCTGACGAATCACGTAGATGAGCTGGGCCGCACCAACCGATTTATCCACGACGCCGCGCGGCGGATCCTCTTTCACGTCAATGCGGAAAATCAACTTATCCGCTACACATACAATCCAGCCGATCAATTGCTCACGCTCACCGACGGTAAAAATCAAGTGACGAAGTGGAATTACGACAGTGAGGGTCGTGCGACCAACAAGGTGGACCAGGCCAGCGTAGAAATCCTTCGCTATAAATACGACGCTAACGCTCGCCTGACCAATCGCTGGACACTGGCCAAGGGCGACACGTTCTATCGCTACGACGCGGTTGGCAACGTGACCAATGTCGATTACCCCGGCACGGTCATGGACATCACCCTTGCGTATGACAGGCTGGATCGGTTGACCAACGCGGTAGATGCAGTGGGAACGACGCGTTTCACTCACACAGCCGCAAACCAGTTGCTTAGCGAGGACGGCCCATGGCAGGATGATACCGTTAGCTACGGCTACGCTAATCGCCGGCGCACGCTCTCAAGCCTGCTCCAGCCCAACGCCTCTCCTTGGACGCACGCGTATTCGTACGATGGCATTGGGCGCATGACCAAAGCGGTCTCGGCGGCCGGGAGCTTTGACTACTCTTATGTGAGCGGCGTTTCGGACCTGGCCCAGTATCTTTTTCTGCCCGGGTACGAGGGAACTTACAACCGCTATATTTACAACGCCTATGACGGACTGGGTCGATTGACCGACACTTCGCTCTACACCTCGCAGGGTCAGGTTAACCGCCACTTCTACGAGTACAACGTGGCTCATGAGCGCATCAGGCAGACCTTCACCGACTACAACTTCACCGATTATACCTACGACAAAATCGGGCAGTTGAAGACTGCCAAAGGGTGGGAATCCGACGGTACGACACCACGGTCGCACGAGCAATTCGGGTATCAATATGACGCCGCATGGAACCTGAATCGCCGAACCAATGGTGCGTTGGTACAAACCTTCAATGCCGACAGCCGCAATCAACTAACGAGTGCAACACGTAGTGGGACGTTGACCGTGGCTGGAAAGGCGTCGCTGCCCGCTTCCTCCCTGAACAGCGTTACGGTGAGCGGCACCGGCCTGAGTAGTGGCCCGGCGACCGTGTATGCCGACGGTTCATGGGCACGAGCCGGAGCCACATTGGCCGACGGCAATAATGCTTATACGGCCACGGCAACTGACTACACCTGGCCGACGCCCCGGACCGCACAGGATAGCGTGACGGTAAACCTGCCAGCAACGGCGACTTTCCAATATGACGGAAACGGAAATCTCACGAACGATGGGCGGCGCGTCTTCGAATACGACTACGAGAACCAACTGACCAACGTTTACGTGGCCAGTGCCTGGCGCAGCGAGGTTAAGTACGACGGCTTTGGCCGGCGGCGAATCCGCAAGGAATACTCCTGGACCGGCTCAGCATGGCTGCTGACCAACGAAGTGCGTTACGTCTACGACGGGATGCTGGTGGTGCAGGAGCGGGACGCAAATAACCTCGCGCAGGTGAGCTACACCCGCGGAACCGACATAAGTGGATCCAGGCAAGGCGCTGGCGGTGTCGGAGGCCTCCTGGCGCGAACAGAAAACGGCATACTTAATTCACCCACGCCCGAACTGGCCCATGCGTATTATCACAGCGATGGCAGTGGAAACGTCACCGCACTGGTGAACACAAACGGCGTAGTGGTCGCCCGTTACCATTACGACCCGTATGGAAACCTGTTAGGCAAGGCGGGCCCACTGGCGGAGGCGAACGTGTACCGTTTCAGCAGCAAGGAATGGCACGCTAACTCGAGGCTCTACTATTACGGTTTCCGCTACTATGAGCCGAATCTGCAGCGGTGGATCAATAGGGATCCGCTCGGCGAGGGAGGGGGATTAAATCTCTATGAGTTTGTTTACAGCGATCCGCTTGGTCTGATTGACCCTTACGGTGAAGCTCCAGAATGGGTCCATTGCACGTTGGACGCAATTGGAACGTTTGAGCCTACGCCATTTGCCGACCTCATTAATGCGGGCCTTTACGGCTTGGAAGGAGACAAAGTCAATGCGGGTCTAAGCATGGCTGGAGTCGTCCCTTACGTTGGGGATGCTGCAAAAATCGGAAAATATGGTGCCAAAGGCATAAAGGCGGCCAAGGCGGCCAAGGCCAAGAAGGGCGTTGTCTATAAGGTTCCCGGCAAAGATACTCCGAGCGGGAAACCATACGTCGGGCGAACGACTCACCCCGATGGCCCTCCAGGACGCGGCAAGAGAGACGGTCGCGATCGGAAAGATGCGGAGATCATTGATAAATATGATACGACAAAAGAAGGAAGAGTTAAAGAACAGAAAGGCATTGACGACAACGGAGGGGTCGGCAATTTGGACAACAAACGAAATGAAATCGCTCCAGGGAAATGTCCATAAGAAAACCAGCGAGTTTTGGAGCTGGTTCAAGGAACGCAGCTCCGAGCTCGCGGCGGGCGATATTCCTGAGGGGTTGATTGAGGAATTGGAAGCGCGATTGTTCGCGATTCACAAGTTGGATTGGGAGATTGGGCCTGGTCGCAACGCAGCCAATCTCTTCGCGTTGTCACCTACTGGAGACGAGGAGCTCTTGAAGCTCACGCGAGCTGTCATCGCAGAGGCTCCCGACTTGCCGGACTGGGAATTTTGTCCGGCAAAACCGCCCCGCAATTGGGATTTGGTGTTTAGCCTTACCGTTGACGACGCGTCAATCGAGATTGATGGGAAGCTTTGGGAATTCGTTGCATATAAATTCAAAGACGGCACTTATGATTTAATTCTCAAACCGGACAGCACCAAGGGTCTCTCCGATGATTATCTTAATTGGGCTGCGATGATCATTGCCGACGGCGAACTCGGCGAAGAAACTCGTATGGAACTGGTACAGGACCTTGAAGTTGTTAGAACATGGGAGGCGAAGGTGGCTCCTTCTGCAAAAAAGTTGCAGCCAGGTCTCTTGGCGAAACTGCTCAGGCCATGATCACACCTCGAATCGCAAGATGCGTTCCTATATTATTCCGCGAGGAAGTCTCTCGGTAGCAACTACTCCACCGTGACGCTCTTCGCCAAGTTACGCGGCTTGTCGACGTCGCAGCCGCGAGCGACTGCTACGTGGTAAGCGAGCAACTGCAACGGCACGACCGCCAAGAGCGGGAACAGCGGCTCAATCGTGGCGGGGACGTAAATCACTTCGTCGGCTTCTTTGACGATCGGGTTGTTGCCCTCGGTTGCGACCGCGACGATGGGACCTTTGCGCGCCTTCACGACCTGCAAATTGCTCAGCGTCTTGTCGTACATCGGGTCGGACGGGATCACGACCACGCTCGGTGTATGTTCGTCGATGAGCGCGATGGGGCCATGTTTCATTTCCGCGGCGGGATAACCCTCTGCGTGGATATACGAAATCTCCTTGAGCTTCAGCGCGCCTTCGAGCGCCACTGGAAAATTGTATTGGCGGCCGAGGAAGAAAAAGTTCTTTGCCTCCGCATATTTCTTCGCGATGCGCTCGATCGCTTTGTTCTGCGCGAGCATCGCCTCGATCTGTTTCGGAATTTGTTCCAGCGCCTGGATGATCTGCTGGCCGCGAGTGATCGGCAGCATGCGGATACGGCCCATTAACAAAGAGAGGAGCGCCAGCGCAGTCACCTGCGAAGTAAACGCCTTCGTCGAAGCCACACCGATTTCCGGTCCCGCGTGCAAATAGATCCCGCCGTCGGCTTCGCGCGCAATGGTGCTGCCCACGACGTTGCAGATCGCCAGGACCTTGTGCCCGCGGCGGCGCGTTTCGCGGAGACTCGCCAGCGTGTCCGCGGTCTCGCCGGACTGCGTGATCGCAAGCACGAGCGTGTTCTTCTCGATGGGCGCGTTGCGATAGCGGAATTCGCTGGCGTATTCCACCTCCACGGGAATGTGCGCGAACTCCTCGATCAAATATTCGCCCACCAACCCCGCGTGCCAGCTCGTCCCGCACGCGGTGATGACGATGCGGTCGATCGCGCGCAACTCCGCCGTGGAAAGATTCAGGCCGCCAAACTTCGCCGTTGCTTCGTCGTGATCGATTCTCCCGCGCAGCGCGTTTTCGACCGTGCGTGGTTGCTCAAAAATCTCCTTGAGCATGTAATGCGCGAAGTCGCCCTTCTCGGTCGCTTCGGCGCCGTACTCCAGCTTGCTGATTTGAAATTGAGCGGTGCCCGAGCCGAGGCTGTTCATGTTGAAGCGTTCGGGCTTCAACGTGACCACGTCGTAATCGTTCAGGTAAATTACCTGCCGTGTGTGCGCGGCGATCGCGCTGGCGTCACTCGCCAGGAAATGTTCGCCCTCGCTCACGCCGACGATCAGCGGCGAGCCGCGGCGCGCGCCCACGATCACGTCGGGATAATCGGAACAAATCACCCCAATCCCGTACGCGCCGATTACCTCGCGCAACGCGTTCATCACCGCCTGCGCGAGCGGGTGCGCGTCGGCGTTGCACTCGCCGTTCGGTGTGCCGATTCCCTTTTTCACTTTCTCGTAATGCTCGCCGATGAGATGGGCGAGTACCTCGGTGTCGGTCGCGGAATAGAATTTGTGTCCCTTGAGCTTCTCGCGGATCTGCTCGTAATTCTCGATCACGCCGTTGTGGACGACCGCGATGCGACCGCTCTGGTCGTAGTGCGGGTGCGAATTCTCGTCGGACGGCGGCCCATGGGTCGCCCAGCGTGTGTGCCCCAGGCCGATACTTCCCTCGAAAGGGCTGCATTCGACGGCTTTGGCCAAGCCCTCGTCGATCTTGCCGCGTTTCTTCCGCGTCTCGATTTTGCGATCGCGGAGGATGGCTATCCCGGCGCTGTCGTAACCGCGGTACTCCAGCCGGCGCAACCCCCCAAGCAGGATGGGCGCAGCCTGCTGCTTTCCGACATATCCAACGATCCCGCACATAATGGTGTTTAGCTATTTTCCAGATAACCTTTCGTGAGTCAATTAGGGGTATTTACGGTTCCGCGCATAAGGTTGATGTCGCCCGCGTCAAAATCGGCGTACGCCGATTTTGATTTGTTGTAAGTGGTTGGTACAGCGTGGTCGAATCGGTCGGAAATCGGCGAGTTCGCCGATTTTGACGATTTTGTGCAACCACCCTGGTCTGATAAGGAAGGCAGGAACGCAGGAGACGAGGAGGTGGATCTCGTGGTGCAGGAAAAATCCGTACACTTTACTGGGTTAAAGTTGCAAGTGATTGATTTCACGGGAGTAAAAAATTCACGTTCGCGAAAATGGTCGGATTTTGTACGGGTTTTTGGGAGGCAGGTCTTTACCACGGAGACACGAAGACACAGAGGCCTGACCGGTCACGAATTCCACGAATGGGCACGCATGCCGAGTCAGACCGCCGTATCTGGTGCGGTCGCCCGCGAAGCCCCGAAACGTCAGAACCTGCGGCGGGCGACCTAACGATATTAAGGTCGAAGGGTCTTCCTTCATGGCGCGATTATAACATAGGTTTTTCCAACTTCCGTTGGATGGGTTTTGCGAATGTGACAGGAAGTGACAGGAGAGGACACAGAGTGACAGGAGAGGACAAAAATGCATGAAGAAAGTGCTTGACCGGAATTGCCAAAAGCGGAGCCAGCCTCATTTGCCAGCACCGCGCGTTTAAGAGGGCTGCCGAGGCGTTTGCCCAAGAAGGGCGGATGGACCCCATGGCGCTCGGCGGAGCTACGGGTATTTTCCGGTATGCTCGCAAGGCATCCGTCCAGTCGCCTGCCGACGCAACCCACCGAATCGGCCAGGGCTGCGGGACTCCGCTATGTCACAACTGAAATGCCGGGTTTCGTGCGCAAGCGCGCGGGCAAGGGATTTGTTTATGTTGATTCACGGGGACGAACCATTCGCAACCAAAACGTTATCAAACGCATTAACTCCCTCGCTATTCCTCCGGCCTGGACTGATGTGTGGATTTGCCCGCTGGAGAATGGTCATTTGCAGGCGACCGGACGAGACGCCCGCGGGCGTAAGCAACATCGTTATCATTCAAAGTGGCGCGAGGTGCGCGACGACACCAAGTACGCGCGCATGATGGCGTTCGCGAAAGCGCTGCCGAAAATTCGCGCGCGCGTCGCCACGGACCTCAAATTGCCGGGACTGTCGCGAAACAAAGTGCTCGCAACCGTGGTGAAACTGCTCGAGGTGAGCCTGATTCGCGTCGGCAACGAAGAATACGCGCAGAGCAATCAGTCGTACGGACTCACAACCATGCATGATCGGCATGCGAAGGTGAACGGGTCGAAGGTGCAGTTCAGATTTCGCGGCAAGAGTGGAAAGGACCACACGATCGACATCAAAAGCCCGCACCTCGCCAAAATCGTAAAGCAATGCCAGGACCTTCCCGGACAGGAATTATTTCAATACCTCGACGACGATGGCAAGAGGCAGGACGTGAAGTCAGAGGATGTGAACGCGTATTTGGGCGAGATCGCGGGCAGCGATTACACGGCAAAAGACTTTCGCACGTGGTCGGGCACGGTGCTCGCGGCCATGGCGTTGAGCGAAGTCCGCAAGTACGACACGAAGGCGCAGGCGAAGAAGAACATTAAACAGGCAATTGAAAGCGTGGCGGAGAAACTTGGCAACACGCCGACGATCTGCCGCAAGTGTTATGTGCATCCGGCCGTGATCGATTCGTACCTGGATGGATCGACGCTCAAGGTCGTGGGCCAGCGCGCGAAGCAGTTGCGGGCCGGCGGCGCCCGCCTGCGACCCGAGGAATCCTCGGTCTTGTCGCTCCTGGAGAAGCGCTTGCGAGGCGAGCGGAACGGCAGCTTGTTGCGCAACCGGCTCCGCGCCTCAATCAAAGCCACGCGGGAAAGACGATGAGCCTGGTCGAATACAAACGGAAACGCAAATTTTCAAAGACTCCGGAGCCGGAGGGAACGGTCAAGCCGCGCAAGCCCAGGTCGTTGGCGTTTGTGATCCAAAAGCACGACGCGACGCGGTTGCACTATGACTTTCGATTGGAAATAGAAGGTGTGCTGAAGTCGTGGGCCGTGCCGAAAGGAATTCCCTCGAAGAAAGGCGACAAGCGCCTCGCGATGCACGTCGAAGACCACCCAATGGATTACGGCGGCTTTGAGGGCACAATTCCCGAAGGCAATTACGGAGCGGGCACCGTTATGTTGTGGGACCGCGGAACGTATGAACCGGTCACGGGCGAAGCGCTGGAGGGTTATCGCGCAGGCAAGCTGCACATTCGCATGTCCGGCGAAAAGTTAAAGGGTGAGTGGACTTTGGTGCGGATGCGGTCCGAGAATGGCAAGGAGCCGTGGTTGCTCATCAAAAGCGGTGAGGACGTGAAACCGATTTCGGCCAGGCTCGACGACCAGTCGGTGCTCAGCGGGAAAACCATGAAACAGATCGCCGCCGGCGACGGTCGAGTCTGGCAGTCGAATCGCGAACCGTCGCGCAAAACCTCGACACGAGCGGCGCGATCAAAGCCGGAGCCCACCGCGCGACGCAGAAAAGCTCTGCCCGATCTCAGCAAATTGCCGCGAGAGCCCGCGGGCTATGTCAGCCCGATGAAGGCACTATTGGTACGCAATCCTCCGCCGCGCGATGGCTGGCTGTTCGAGATCAAATGGGACGGCTACCGGATAATCGCGGTGAAGTCGAATGGCAAAGTCCGTTTGTTTTCGCGGCGTCATCGCGACATCACGGTTGATTTCGAGTCGGTCGCGAAAGCGGTCGAGCAACTCGCTGTAAAAACACTCGTCATCGACGGCGAGATCGTGGCCCTCGACAAAGTGGGTCGCCCGTCTTTTCAACTGCTCCAGAATTTTCGGCAGGACCACGCTGCTCGCGGATTACAACTTGTGTATTACGTTTTCGATTTGCTGAACCTCGAAAACGTTGATCTTAAAAAATTGCGTTTGGAGCAGCGCAAACAGTTGCTGGAGACAGTTGTGAGCGGTGTCGATGATCCGATCCGCATTTCGCGAACTCTTGAAGGCGATCCCGAGGAACTCGTGGAACAGGCGCGCGCGAACAGCATCGAAGGGATCATTGCCAAACGCGGTGGCTCGATTTACGAGCCGGACCGACGCAGCGGTTCGTGGCTGAAGGTCAAAACCGTGATGGAGCAGGAATTCGTCATCGGCGGCTACACGGAACCCAAAGGATCGCGCGAGCACTTCGGCGCGCTGCTCGTGGGTTACTATCAGGGCGCGCAGCTCATGTTTGCGTCGAAGGTCGGCACTGGTTTCAACACCGAAACGCTCCATGCGCTCCATCAACGCTTCAAGAGACTGGAGACGACGGTCTGCCCGTTCGCGAACGTGCCCACGTCAGGCCCGAACGGGCTGAGCCGCGCGGAGATGCGGCGCTGCACGTGGCTGCTACCCGCGCTTGTCTGCCAGGTGCGCTTCACGGAGTGGACCGGCGACGGCGGCTTGCGCCATCCAGTTTTTCTCGGGTTGCGCGACGATAAGCGCCCGCACGACGTTCATCGCGAAGTGCCGCGGTAGGAAGGAACCGCTGCACGCCTGGAGCACGAGCGGCGGGAGGCCATATCCACGATCTGTTTTGCTTTCGTGTTCAATAGCCCATCCGCGCCAACTGGTTTTGCAGTTCGGCCTGGAAGGCCATGAGGTCGGATTGGGAGGGTTTGTAGCCCTGTTGTTTGGCGACGACGCCGAGGCGACCCATTTGGTCGAGGTACCAGTCGGCACTTTGGCCGTCGCTGAAGGTAACTTTGCCGCTGACGAGCGCGCCAGGGCGAGTGACCTGGTCGACGCTCACGGAAACGTTCCCTCCTCCCGGCAACGGTTGTTCGTCAAAGTCGGCTTCATCTTCGTCGGGCGCAGGAGGCACCTGCTTGCCTGCACCGGGCGTGGCTCCCGCAGCCGGGACGGGCGCAGATTTCGGCAGAATTGGGGCAGGCGGCGGTTCTTTGTCTTTGGGTTTGAGTTTGAGGTCGTCGATGAGAAAGCGTACTTCCATATAGGTCAGCCGCACACCGAACTCTGACGACAATTTGTTCTGAATCTCGGAAAGTTTCAGCCCCTCCTCAATCCACTTTGCGACCTGCCGCCGCTGTGCCTCATCTAAATTCATCCCACCCTTTGTTTGCCCTGCTTTGAGAGAAGTTTCAACTAAGTTTCGCGCATTTCCACGCGATTGGGAGAAGTGCCCCCTCCAGCAGGATCTTTGTTTTCACCGAGGCTTCGCCCACAGGTTGGGGGTTACAGAATGCCGCGCTACTGTTTGCTCGTGAGCTGTTTTGAAGTTCGCAAATACGCAAAAAGGTCGCGGATTTGGTCTTCGGACATGGCGTCGAGGAGGCCTTCGGGCATACGGGAGAGGGCGGAGGCCCGAAGGGATTTGATGTGGTTTTGCGGGACGGTGACGCGGCCCTGCTGGGCGTCTTCGATGGTGACCGCGCCTGCGCTGCGTTCCACGACGTAGCCGGTGAGCAAGAGGTCGTCCGTCGTTTGCAGTTCAAAGTTGGTGTACTCCTCGCGAATGCCGGCGTTTGGATCGATGATGGAGGGGAGAAGGAAGTCGAGGTTGTCGCGTTCGTAGCCGGTGAGATCGGGGCCAATGGCCTGGCCTTCGCCGTGGAGTTTGTGGCAGGTGGCGCAGGCGGTCGTGAAGAGTTGTTTGCCCCGGGCGGCGTCGCCGCGGCCGCTGGCAATGATTTTGGACACCGCTGCGACCCGCTCTTGCAACTCGGCTGGAGTTTGGCGAGTGCGGCCCCATATTTTCGTTGCGCGTTCATTCAGGGCGTCGTCGTGTTTGCGGACGCGTTCGACGACATCGAAGGGCACATCGGTTCGGGAGATGGTCCCCTGCTCCACCGCTTTCACCAACTCGTCGCTCCAGGATTTACGGCGCGAAAGGAGTTCCAGTGCAGTGGTGCGGAGGCCGGCGTCGGTCTTGAATTGCGACCATGATTTAACGATCTCGCGTCCGATTTGCGGACTGGAGAAATGTTGCAGGGCTTGAAGCGTTGTCTTGCGCACGCCAGTTGCGCGGTCTGAAGTGGCCATGGTGAGCAGTGCAGGGAGTGCTGAGTCGTACTTCGCGAGTCCAAGGGCTTCGATCAACTCCACCGGCTTGTCGAGAGTGTTAAGCGTTTGCACGACTGCCCGGATTTCGGAGTCGCTCGCGAGGCCAAGGCGGATTTTCAGCATTCGTATGCGCTGGGAATCTCCAAGGAGTGCCGCGGCCATGCGCAAGGCATCCGGGACTTTGTCGATAGTGCGGCCCTTGTATGCTTCGGCCAGGGACTGCATCAAGGTCTCTCGTTCGGCAATTCCGGGTGCGGACTGGATCAACGCCGCGACGGTTTCCAGGCCCTCCTTCGTGCCTTCGGCGGCGTAGCGTTGCGCGAGGCGGGGCAGAATAAACTCGGCGGAGATTTTCTGATGCCACGCGCTGCTGCTGCCGAAGATTTCGAGGAGCTTTTCGCGTTGAGGGACGGCGTTCTTCTCAATGGTCCACCAGATCAAGAGCGGGATGTGGGGGTCCGAGGCGTCCGTGTCGCGAGCGGCCAGTTGGCGGACCACGTCGAGCGCCGGATCGGCGGGAATTCGGCGCGCAGAAGCAGCGAGTTGGCTTCGAACGGTCGGCGAACTTTCCTCCCGAGCCATGGCGATGAGTTTTTGCGCTACTTGCTGTGAAACGTCTTTGCGATCGCCAAGCAAGCGCACGGCCCAGGCGCGCACGTGTTCATCAGCATGGCGCAAGGCAGTGAGCGCTACGGCGTCATCAAAGCCGCCGCAGGCGTTGATGGCCCAGAGGGTTTCCAAAGCGAGTTGACCTGCTTGCTGTTGCAGCCTGAGTGCGAGGGCCTTGTCGGCGCGATCGTAGAGCAAGCGTAACGTCTGCTGGCGATGCCATTTGTTTGGGTGGGACAGGAATTTGGCTAGATCGTCAGTGGATGACTTGCTGAGGTCGCGCGGTGCCCCGGGCAGGGCGCGCCCTGTCTTCGCTACGCGATAGATGCGGCCATTGGAGCGGTCCCAGTTGTCGTGCGGGTCGACGTGGCTCAGGCGAATGTCGTACCAATCAGCCAGATAGATGGCGCCGTCAGGGCCGCTCTTGATGTCAACGGGACGAAACCATTTATCGGTCGATTCGACGAAACGTTCGGTGTCGTGTGTCTTGAACGTGGAGCCATCGGGCACGAGTTCAGAGACCTGCACGCGATTGTGGAGCGGTACGATACCGATGAGCTTGCCCAAATAATTTTCCGGAAGCGCGTCAGCTTCGTAAATGATGAACGAATGTGAGAAGCGAGCCTGATCGCCGTCGTGCGGCATATGATTGAAGAATCCGTAAGCGTGTGGGTTCGTGAGCGGGCCATGCTTGCCCCACCCCTTCACGTAGTAACCGCCTTGAACGAAGTGCAGCCCGCGCTGATTGCCCCAGTTCGTGCCGGAGTAAAGGCGTCCCTTGCGGTCGAACGTTACGCAAAATGTGTTCCCTCCGCCTTCTGCGAAGAGCTCGAACTCGTGCGTCACGGGATGATAGCGCCAGATCGCCTGGCCGAGGAAACGAATGCCGCGCACAGTGGCAGTGCAAGTGCTGCCTTGCGCGCCGTACAGCCAGCCGTCTGGTCCCCAGGTCAGGCTGTTCGCAACGGCGTGGGTGTCTTCGAGGCCGAAGCCTTCGAGGTGTACTTCGGGGGGGCCGTCCGGCAGGTCGTCGCGGTTCCTGTCGGGATAAAATAAAAGGTACGGCGGGTTCATTACCCACACGCCGCCCCGACCGGGCAGCGCGCTGGTGGCGATATTCAGGCCGGTGACGAAATCTTTGCTCGTCTCAAAGTAGCCGTCATCGTTCTGATCTTCGAGAATCGTAACTTTGTCAGCGCCGGGAATGTGGTTGGGCGGAGGCGGCGGCACTTTGTCGAACACGGCGCGCAAATGCTCGTCATATTTAACGATCTTCAGGCCGGCTGGAAACGGATATTGCAAATACTGCACGACCCAAATGCGACCGCGCTCGTCGAAGTTGATGCAGACGGGCTGACGAATGGCCGGCTCGCTCGCGACGAGCTGGATCTCCAGCCCATCGGGCACCTTCAACTTCTTTAGCGTTTCGCGCGGATCAGAAGGAGCGATCCCCTGCTCCACCAATTGCCCGCGGCCTTTGAAGCGGCGCATGTGATCGCGGACAGCTTCGTTGCCGGCGAGATCTTCGGGCAAATCGACGGACGCAGACGTTTTATTCAGCGGGTCGTCCTTGAAGCGGAACTCCGGCTTGCCCGTGAATGCGGTGCTCGTGATGGACGGGCACCAGAAACGCTCGACGTGTTCGACGACCAAATCCGTGCCGCGAAAGTGGTTCACGTTGGGCCGTGCGCGCGAGTTGTACATGGTGTCGGTCATGTCGCGCACGAGCACCACGTTCTTGCCGAGCAGAACCATCTGGCGAATCGCAAACGAACGCCCGAGGACGCACATATTCGCGTGAACGCCCATGACGATGACGTTGGTGATGCCGCGCTCCTCCATGAGATTGAACGCTTCCTGGCCGCTGTCGGTGATCGCGTCCTGCTCGGCGATTTCGATGGTCGCGATCTGCCGTTTCCAGGGATAGGGCGGGCCTTCCTTGCAACGCGGTGAATCGTCGCACCCGCCATCGGAATCATCGATGGGGAACGGCCCTTCCTTCTCGCGATCGATTCTGCGCCAACGATCGATTTTCGTCGGTGGCGTGGCCGGTTTGGCATTTTGCGCGCGTTTGCGTTGTGGAGTGTCCTTGTAGAATTCCATCACGTCGCTAGGCGCGTGAATGATCAAGACACCGCGTTTGCGCGCCGCGGTCACGACCTCATTCATCCTGGGTGCCATTTCGGCCACGCGAGCTGATGCCCCCTTGCACCAATGGTCGTTCCACATATCGCAGATGATCAGCGCCGTGCGCTCCGGCGACCATCGCACCTGCCGGTGCACGACTTGGCCCTGGTTGGAGTCTTTCGGGACCCGCGTGCGCGTATACAGGTCGAGGTCGGATGCTGCGTGCGCGGGGACCAGCGTGAGGAACGTGAGAGCTGCAGCGGCGATTCTGAGGTTCACAACTGGAACGATGCCATAAAGGTGGCCCCTCTGTCAGTTCCAGAAATGCGCTATGGAGACTTACCTGACGTTCGCTTCAGCACTCGACCCGGCCGTTTTCCTGTGTGTTTGCCTCGGTCGAGGACCACCTCGCCGTTTACGATTACGTATTCGATGCCTTCGCTGTACTGGAATGGGTCCGTGTAGGTGGACCGATCGATCACACGCTCCGCGTCGAAGATCGTAATATCGGCGAAGTTGCCGGGACGGAGAAGTCCGCGATCGAAGATACCCAGTTTGGAGGCGTTGAGTGAAGTCATCTTGCGGACAGCGTCCTCCAGGCGGAGCAGTTTCTGTTCGCGCACGTAAACGCCGAGCACGCGCGGGAAGGTTCCGAAATTGCGCGGATGCGGATTCCCACGACGCAACGGACCCTCAATGGCGTAAGCGGAACCATCGGAGCCTATGGAGCACCATGGCTGCGACATCGCAAGAGTCATGTCTTTTTCAGTGTGATGCGCGTAAACGATGCTCACGGAACCTTCGCTTTGGAGCAGCAAATCGAACATCACGTCCAGCAGGTCAGGCGCCGGGTTTTGGTTTTGGGAAAATTCGGCAAGCACGCGGTCCATGGTCATGCCCTTGTACTTGCCTTTGTCGCTGACAAGCATGCGGCTCCAATCGCCACCGACTGCCGTGTAGTGATTGTACCAACCGGGGATCCCATTGCGGATGTCGCGTTTCATTTTGTCGCGCAGAGCCGGATCGCGCAGCCGCTCGATCATGCGCGCGCGACCGCCTTCGTGGGCCCAGGGCGGGATGATGCTCGCGAGATTGTTATTTCCCCGCGTGTAGGGATAGACGTTGGCCTGCACGTTCACCCCGCGCGCCTGAGCCTGCTCGATCAATGCGATCACTTCGTTCATGCGGCCCCAGTATTTTTCGTCGGCAATTTTGAGGTGCAGGATGTCTGCGGGAATCTTGGAGCGCTCGGCGATCTCAATCACTTCCTGGATTGATTCAAAGACGCCAAGGCCTTCGTTACGAATGTGCGTGGCATAGATGCCGCCGAATTCTTGCACGACGCGGCAGAGAGGAACTAGTTCGTCCGTCGTCGCGACCGATCCCGGCGGCATCATTACCTGGCTGGAAAGGCCGAAGGCGCCCTGCTCCATCGCTTCACGCAACAACCCTTTCATCTTCTCCAACTCCGCGGCCGCCGGTCGGGCGAACGACTCTCCCATGACGGCCTGCCAAATGTTGTTCAAGCCGACGTATGAGACGACATTGACCGCGACCCGCGCCTCCTGCGCCACCTTGAAGTAATCCTCCATGGTAATGATCATCGCAGTCCGATTGCTCACGGCCACTCGGTGCGGGACGAATTTGCCTTTCCACGGCGCAGCGGAAGCGCCTTCGCCCAGAACCTCAGTGGTGACGCCCTGGCGGATCTTGCTTTGCGCGTCGCCGTCCTCGATGAGCAGCCAATCGGAGTGGGAGTGCATGTCGATGAAGCCCGGCGCGACGACCAATCCTTTCGCGTCGATCTCACGCTTGCCCGCGCCCGCAGGAATTCGGTCGATTGTAACGATCCTGCCTCCTCGCACGCCAACGTCGCTGTAAAACCACGGGTTGCCAGTTCCATCAACAATCTTGCCCTCGCGCACGACTAAGTCGTACCGCGGATCAGCGGCGAAAATCGAAATCGCGAACGCAAGCGACAAGAACGCTGGCACAAGGCGGAGGATCATGCGCCCATCGGACTGAACCATGGGCTAGTCGTCAAGCGCGACGAACTACACAGCGAGAGCGCCATTACGGTCCCTTCGTCGGTATCCGATACAAGTTCACATCGTAAGGCTTGAATTCGTCACTGAATTCGGCGTTGCGCAAGGCGATGGTTCGCGAGGCCCCGAGGACTTCCGCGGTTCCGCTCTGATCACTGAATTTGAAAGTCGCTCGGGCCGGCTGATTGGTCATGCCGACCGCAAAGAGGTAGAGGTTTCCTGCGTGACGTTTCACCATGGTCGCGAGCGGCGTGGAGGATGTCACGGTGAGCGCGTTGGTGATCGTGGGACTATTCAGCACCGGCGCCAACTCGTGGATCTGGCGGTTGATGGCCGTGACGGCCTTGAGCATTTCGGGATCATCGAGCAACCCAGCTTCTTTGAACGTCGGCTTGAACTGGTGTACGAAATAGATCAACCCCTGCGAACCGTGAATGATCGACATCCAGACTTCGGCGCGCACCTGGTGCGGCGTGGGCTTCACGTTCGCGTTTTCGATGTGTGTACACTCGATACAATTCCAGACGGGTTTTCCCGCGGGCGTCCAGCGGCGCAGGCGTTCGACGCCTTTGGCCACGAACTCCAACTTGCCCGCGACTTCCGGGTGATCGTTCACCGCTGGATAAATGTCGAACGACGCGATGTCGCAGCCTTTGACGTATTCAGGATAATCCTCCGGATGGTTGCGCCGCACGCCGCGGCCAATCCAATTGTCCCACGCGACGCCCTGCCCGAGATTCAGAAGGATCGGGCGCGTCGGGTCGGCGGCACGCATCTTTTGATAACGCTCGACGACCGTCTCGGGCTTGATTGGCGGGCCGTAAGCTTTGCCCGAGCCGAGCGATTGAGCGTTGTCCGGTTCATCACCGTGCATCCAGGCGGCAATGGTCGGGTTGTCTTTGTTCGCGAGGGCGAACGTGTTCTGACTGCAAATCACGCGCATGTCCGCGCGTTGCAGAAGCGCGAGGTGGTTTGAGGTCGGTCCACGAAAAAGCCCGACGTACAGGTTGATCCCAGCCGCCTTGTAGCGTTCGGCATTGCTCGGCTGCTGCACCCAAACGGCGATGGGAAAATAATTCGGATCGCTGGAAAGGCCGTTCGTCCACCGAGCATAAGGGCTGCCTTGTTCCGCCCCGCCCGCAACCGGTGTTTGGCAGAGCCACGCGAGATGAGCCGCTGCAACGAATGAAAAGGCACGCCGACTAACCATGGAAGTTGTGACGCCTCACAACAAATTAACTTCAATAAAAATTCGACGCTTTCCCTCGCTCAAGTCTTCGCCGCCTTGAGTTGCTCCACTTCCTGTTCGAGCGAGCGCAAACGATGCATCATGTCCGGCAATTTCTGGATGGCGATCATTTGTCGCTTGGCTTGCTTGTCGGGACAAGCCGGGATGCCAAGCACG
>Ga0075418_10000479_pt1 | contig 42379 bp, 27 predicted proteins | sample SoiMetdeltSBSDD2_FD_81776 | JGI IMG/M metagenome (GOLD analysis project Ga0075418, IMG submission 81776) | Bulk soil microbial communities from a Populus tree surrounding site in Tennessee, USA - Soil MetaG P. deltoides SBSDD2 | ecosystem: Environmental > Terrestrial > Soil > Tree plantation...
CAGGGCGATGGGTCGCTGGCTCAGCGCACCGCGTTTGCCGTACCCGCTTACCCAAACTGCGTGAGGGCCGGAGATCTGGACCAAAACGGCACCCAAGATCTCGTGGTCGCCTGCCTTAATGCCAACCAAGTGAGCATTCTCTGGGGAGCAGGTGACGGCACGTTTCCCAACCGAACGGATTTGACCGCGACTGGCACTCCGCTCTCGGTGGCGGTTGGAGACCTCGAGGGCTCGGATCCCTATCCTGATTTTGCCGTTGCCACCAACACGGGCACGATCTGGGTGTTTCGTAACACCGGGGGAGTCATCGGCGCCCCTTCTTCGTTGGGTATCGGGCAGACTGCTTGGGCGATCGTGATCGACGATATGAACCTCGACGGTCACAACGACATCATCGTCAGCGGCTATTACGAAGGCAAGGTGTCGGTTTTTTCTGGCACTGGTAACGCCAACTTCAGCCCTCGGATCATGACCAATGTCCAGTGGCCGCGGGCGGTGATCACCGCCGATATCAATGGCGATGCGTATCCGGACGTTCTTGCCGCCGGCGACACGGCGTTTGTTACGCTTCTCGGCAACGGTGACGGAACATTCAGTTCTACTCCGCCCCTCGATTACGTCTATACGGAGGCCTTGACGGCTGGAGATTTCAATCGCGACGGAAAGATAGACGTGGCCGTGAATGCTGACGGGCTGGGGGGATATCTCAGTGTATTCAATGGCAAGGGGGATGGAACGTATGCCGGGCGTAAGCAGTATGACGGCCCCGGCGGCAACGAGCTACTGACGGCAGACCTGGACGAGGACGGCCGTCTCGATCTTCTTGGTGTTGACAGCGACTATCCCGGTTTGCACGCGATCCGCGGTTACGGAGACGGGACCTTCGGGTTGGGACGCTCCTACGAAATGGGAACGGCGCCCGCCGAAGTCCGCGCGGGCGATTTGAACCATGACGGCCGACCCGACTTGGTCATCGTGCAACGGTCCTACGCGGGCGGATTCGCGGTGCGACTGGGAGAACTGGGGGGCTTTGGCCCCAAGGTGGAATACCCGGGTTTGGGTCAACACAACACTGCCCAGTTTGGGGATATCAACGGCGACGGTGATCAGGACATCATTCTGGGATCCGAGGCGAATTCGATCGCGGTGTACTTGGGGAATGGCGACGGCACGTTTGGCGATGCTGTGGGCTATTTCACTTGGACCGGTCCCATATCCCTGGCGGTTGGCGATTTGAATCAAGACGGCTATGACGATGTGGTTTCAGGCAATTCGAATCTTGCCTCGGTGTGGTTGGGGCATGCCGACGGGACATTGGAATGGACCGAAGATTACCCGGCCGGTCCGCCCGTCCTCCTGGGGGACTACAACGAGGATGGGAAGCTTGATTTGGTGGGGCCGAAAAACGCTCAAAGTACCTGGTTCTTTCCCGGCAATGGAGATGGAACGTTCGGGGATGCCGTAGAGAGCTACCATTTCGTCCTTACGACGCGCATGGGCGCGGGCGATTTAAACGGAGACGGGCATGTTGACCTGGTCGCCGCGTGGTACGGTGGCGACGTGGTCACTCTCTTGGGGGATGGCCAGGGCAATTTTCAGGAAGCTCAGTACACCTATTTCACCCGCGCCGGCCTTCAACAAATGGATCTCGCGGACCTCGACCTGGATGGACACTTGGACGTCTGCTTCGGAGACTCATGGGCCGGAACCTTTCTCTGTCACGGAAATGGGGACGGTACTCTGGTGCACACTCAGAGCGTAGGCATCGGGCGCCCAGTGAACGGGGTGGGAATTGCGGATTTCGATCAGAGCGGGGCCCCGGACATTGCCGTTTCTGGCTCTTCTCTTCACCAAGATAAGGGGCGAGCCGTGATTCTTTACAACCTGATCAATGCACAAGTGGCGGTGGCGCCGCCGGCCGAAGCACCCAGGAACCCGATGCGTCTATTGGCAAATCCAGGCCGAGGCCGATTGAGCATTCAGATAAATCTGACCACGGCTGAACACGTTCGCATGGAAGTCTTGGATCTCTCCGGCAGACGCGTTGCTGTTCCAATGGACAGTATGCTTCCCGGCGGAGAGCACACCATTTCATGGCGCGGAGAATCGACGGGCGGTCGCCCTGCTACCCCCGGTGTTTACGTGATCCGGATGGTAGCGGGTGGCAAAGCGCGGGCAATGAAAGCAGTGTGGCTCAGAAACTAGATGGCCCTCACGCCATAGCGCCAAACTCATCCTCACCCGCGGCCTACTGAGTCTTCAGGCGCATATCGGCCGACACCGACACGACAACCTGGATCGAAGCGGATATGATGCCCCAATGCGCCTGGTGATGACGCATCAAGCAGCCGCCCTGTCCTAGGGTGGCTGTTTTGCTTTAACGAGACTTCTCTCCCACGACGCGACCCATGCACTCTCGTTTCTGAGGAGAAATGCGGTTTGGCTTCGCTTCGGCTTAAGAGCATGCTCGTAGTTCCGAGCTATCTTGCCCTGGCCTGTCTTCTTACCTGGCCATTGGTCCGGGACTTCCGGTCCGGACTTTCCTGTGTTTACGGGCCGGCCGATCCACTCTTACAGATCTTCCTGATGGGGTGGGGCTGGCAGGCGCTGGGCACGCACCCTTTCGGCATCTTTGACGCCCCGATTTTCTATCCCGAGCCGCGCACGCTCACTTATATGGATTCCATGATTGGGGAAGCTGTGGTGGGGGGGCCTGTGTCAATGGTCTTCGGTCTGGGTGCCGGTTATAACTTTTTAATTCTTCTTTCATTCGTAGCCTCGGGATGGTTTCTCTATCGTTTGGCTCGCTTTTACGGTGTTTCCCGCATGGGGAGCTTTCTGGCGGGATTCTTTTTCGCGTTTTCCCCTTATCGATTCAGCAATCTCGGCGAGTTGAATCAGCTCCAGACTCAGTTCATCCCCCTCGGGCTCTTGTTCACCGCGCGGTTCATACGCACCGGGGCGTTTCGCTTCGGCATTGGAGCGGCGCTCACGTTGGTTTTCCAGGCCTATTTCGGTTGGTACGGGACCTTTCACCTGATGGTGGCGATGGTTCTCTTGGGAATCTGGCAAATGACGCAGGGTCAGCGCCGGTCCTGGAGGTCCATTGTCCTCTTCTCCGCGATTGTGGCTGTATTCGTCTTGCCGCTGGCAATGCCGTACTGGCGTGAGCAGCACACCCTTCCCGAGTTCAGGCGGTCGATCGGGGAATCGGCCCTCTGGTCGGCCGACCTGTTGAATTATCTCCAACTCAACCTGGAGAACGTGCTGGCGAAGACATGGTCATTTCTAGGCGATGATCAAGGATATTTTCCCGGCTTGATTGCGTTGATCCTGGCTTGCGTGGGTTTCAAGACGCTGCGAGGCTCCCGTTTAACGGCAGCTGGGCCGGCGGGACGCTTTCGCCGGCTCCGTTCCATGCGGCAATGGGGAGAGAAGGGCTATTTTGTCATCCTTGGATGTGCAGGGTTCGTACTCTCGCTCGGGCCGGTGCTGCGGGTTGGCGGACGCTTGGTATGGATTCCGCTACCATATGCAGTTTGCTACTTCGTGATCCCCGGTTTTTCAAGCATGCGTGTGCCGGGGCGATTTGCGGTTCTGGTTGCTGTCGCCGTCGCGGCTCTGGCCGGCATTGGGTTCGACGCTTTGCGACGTCGTCAACCCAGGCGAGCGACACTCTTGTTCACCGGCTTTCTTTTGGGGGGACTGGCCCTGGCGTGGTGTCCGGATATTCCTTTCACGCCCGCTCCGGACCGCGCTTCCATGCCGCCGGTCTATGCATGGCTTGCCCAGGAGCCGGGTTCGGATCCCGTCCTCGAACTCCCGATGCCGAGGATCGTGCAAGAGGAAAGTGGCACGCATGCCCGCCGTCAGGTCTGGGTGCTCTATCATAAGAAACCGCGCTTGGATGGGGTCAGCGGTTTCGTCTCGAAAAGTTACGAGCAGTTTCGCCTTCAAATGGCCGAGTTTCCTGCGCCGGAGACGATCCGGCTCGCCGCGGCCAAGGGGGCTCGCACCTTGATCGTCCACTATGGCGATTACCCGCCAGAGCTCCGGGAAAAGCTGCGGCACCAGGTGTCCAGCGCCCCAGAGTTGAAAGAGGAGGCGTCCTTCGATTTGGACGTCGTGTACAAGATTCAAAGCGTTTCGTGATGTGGGGTGAGTCGGGACACCGAGCAGACTAAGCGATATCATCCCGCCATGTTTTTGCGGGGGCGGGTCGCTCTATCGGTCGGTGTCGGCGCGATGTTTATTCTGGCGTTCGTAACCCCCGCCCTGGCTCAAAAAAAATCCAAGACCCTAACCACCCAGGTCGCCGAACAAAAACGGCAGATCGAGGAGCAATTGATTCTGCTCGAGGAGCAAAAAGCCCTCGCCGACAGCCAGACAGTGCGCATTCGTGAGCTGGAAAAGGAGATCGAAGCACTCCGGCTCCGCTTGGAGGATGTAGAGCGACAAATGGGGGCGGTCGTCTCGGACAGCCTTCTCGAAGCACGCCTCAAGGGCATCGAAGCCACGGCCAAGAAATCTCCCGAACTTCCACCTGACATTGTTTCAGCCGGGGATTTTCCGGGTTCGATCCGCATTCCAGGGAGCGATGCCGCAGTGAAGTTCGGCGGCCGGGTACGGACGGCTGTCGTCCTGACCCTTGATCCCCTCGGTACGGACGACCGGTTCCTCACCAATTCGATTCCAGTTGGGGATGTGGCGGTGAGCGGCGAGGACAAGCGCACCAATATTTCCGCGCGGGCGAGCCGTCTCAACTCTGAGTTTCGGACGCCCATCGGGAGGCAAGAGGTTCGCGCCTTCTTCGAAGGCGACTTTGCCGGCGCTGGAAATGCATTCCGACTGCGGCATGCCTATGCGCAATTCGTTGGGTTCATCGTGGGTCAGACCTGGTCCACGTTCTCCGACCCTTGGACGGAAATCGAAGATCTCGATTTCGAAGGCATCAGCTCAGAGAACCTGACCCGTCAGCCCCAAATTCGATACGTGTGGAACGCAGGCTCCGGGACGCGAATCGCCTTCGCAATGGAAACCCCGGAGGTCTCAATCACGGGGGGGGACGGAGTCAACTTGATGCCGGACTTGGTCGCACGCGTTTTCAAGGGTTTCGGCGAGACCGGACATGTACAGGTGGCAGGACTGCTTCGCCAGCTCCGTGGCGAGGCGACGCCGGGCGACGTGCGGAGCGACTTGGGGTGGGGACTGAGCGCGAGCGGTGTATTTCCGTTCCATATCCACGAGCTTGAGGACCGCGTCATTTTCCAGGTGAACGGCGGATACGGTATCGCCCGTTACATCAACGATCTCAGCTCGCAGGTGGGGATGGATGCTGTGTTCGACACGACCTCGGGCGATCTCGAGTCCTTGCCTGCCCTGGGCTGGTATGTCGCGTACGAGCACTCGTGGAAGCAGTGGAAGAGGGTCGAAGACATGAATTTGCGGTCGACGTTTCTCTGGAGCTTCGTGGATGTTGGCAACTTCGATTTCCAGCCTCCGGACGCCTACAACAAGACCCACCGTTTTGCGGTGAACCTGGTTTTCTCGCCGGCGAAGCGGGTCGATGTGGGAATTGAATACCTCAATGGAAGCCGAGAAAACAAAAATGGAGAGCGTGGCACGGCCAACCAGATTCAAACCGTGATGTTGATTCGCTTCTAAAGCCGGTTCATTTCTCGGGAGAAACGTTCTGCCAGCGTTCGCTGTGAATCATGCCGCCAATGAGGAACCCGAGTCCGGCTCCGGCGAGGCCTCCCAACGCATAAAGACCTAGGCATTCGCTCGAACTCATGGCGTCCTGGTTCGCGGATTGATCGCAGAGAGCGGTAGTCCCTCCGCTATTCAAGATCAGATAGGCTGCTCCCGCTCCGATAACCGCTCCCAAGCCGGCGCCGAGGAATCGATGGGATTTCTGTCCCTGACTGACTTCGAGGCTGCTCAAATCTCTCAACGCGAAGGGAGTGGTGTTATCACTTGTGGATACGGTCAATGAATCCGGCTCCCATCGGGCCAATCGTCCCGTCATTTTGCAGTCGCCGGTGGGCGAGGAAGTGAGGAGCCGGCACGGAAACGTGACCCGGACCCGCGCTCCCGGAGAGAGTGGAACCTCGTCCACCGCGGAGGCGGCGAGTGGCCAGGTCAAAACCGCACCCAGAAGAGCGAAGAGAAAAGGTCGCATCACTTAAGGTACCATTATTTGAACCAAGAACCCTTCCTGCATTTCAAAGGATGGCCTTTCATGTTCAGATTCGCGTTAATACTGCTTTCCATCATGGCCATGGGCGAGAGTCTTTCCGGCTGCAAGAGCGACTCACAAAACGGTTCCTCCGACTCTGGTCAGGTGACTGTCGTCGGCACGGTCACCCGAATCGAGGACAATGTCCCGTCCGATGGTGGAGTTACGATCGAGGTTGCTCAGGAAAAAGGCGGGACAGAGACGCTGTACTTCGACTCTTTGTTTACGATTCCGCGGCCCAGCGAAGAAAGAACTCAGCTCTACGAGAAGATTCGGAAGGTTACAATGGGGGATCGGATACAAGCCAAGGGGGCGCGACGCGCGGAAGGCGGTATCACGCTCGAGGATATTGCCGTAGTGCCGTCCCCCTGAACGCCCTCAGCTGCGTGTTCATCACCAAGAGAGGTGCATCGTGAAGCATTGGAGTCTGTACGCATTGATGATAGTTCTGTTCGCATTCACCGCGTTGGGCTGCAATAGCGACAATGAAAGCCCAAACCCGACCGCGGACGTCACGATCAACATCGTGGGAAATAACGGTTCGAATTCCTATTCGCCCAACCCCGCCAACGTGACCGTCGGCCAGACGGTGGCCTGGCACAACTCGGATTCAATGACCCACACCGCCACCCAGAATGGTGGAGGTTTCAATACCGGTAACCTGGGTGCCGGCGCTACGAGCGCTCCCATCACGATCAACACCCAAGGGGATCTGGCCTATCACTGCACGATCCATCCCACGATGACCGGAACATTGCACGTCACCCCGTAATTCCGGCTGCACCTCTCAACCAACTGGAGTGCCCCAATGACGGTGGCCGGTTTGGGCTTCCTGCTCTGGCGTGCATTGGCCGTAACCGCGGAACCGGTCAATGAAGCCGCTTCCCAGCCGGACACGTTGGGCGTCTATCAGCTGGCGCCAATCGTAGTCGACGCTCCACGCCCCGTGGCGCCGATGGCAGCTTCGAGCGCGGTCCAGGTCGATGTGGACTCTCTGGTTCTTCCCGCAGCGCCGATGCTTGAGCACGTGCTGCGCGAGGTCCCGTTACTTCACGTGCGCACGAATTCTCGCGGCGAAGCTGAGATCGCCGCGCGGGGTTCAGAATCCCGAAACGTGGCCATTCTTGTGGATGGCGTTCCCATCACCTTGGCCTGGGACGCCCGTGCGGATGTCTCGATCATTCCTGCCACAGCATTTCGAGAGGTGGAGTTCGTGCCCGGTCTGTCCTCCATGCTTCATGGCCCGAATGTGACCGGCGGCATTCTTGACGTGCGGCTCGGGCGCTCGATCGTTCAACCCAAATCACCGTCGATGCAAGCGGCCGTCTCAATCGACCATGTGGGCAGCGTCGGCACCAACTTCGATGCCGCGGTGCCGATCGAAGGGGAACATGGAACGTGGCTTCTTCAAGGAGGGGCTGCATTCCGAAACACTCCCGGAGTGCCTCTGGCCAACACAGTTGTGGAACGCCCATCGCAAGAGGAGGACCTTCGGCTCAATACGGATGGCCAGGCGCTGGATGGTTTTCTAGCCGGGCGGTATCGCTCGGCCGGAGGCGCTTGGGCTTCGGTTTCCGGATTGACGTTCCAGGGGGAACGAGGCATTGCCGCGGAGTTGGGTGTCCCCGACGAGGACGCGCGTTTCTGGAGATACCCACACGTGTCTCGTACGCTTCTCATCACAACCGCGGGAACCGGCCGGCGTGCCTCTCCATTCGGACGAACGGGTTCCGTTGAAGCCGGCTTTGGGTACGACACGGGCCGCAGCGAAATCGATGCCTTCACCTCGCCCGCCTACGACACGCTCGACTCGTTCGAGGACGGGCACGATCGGACGTTGAGTGCCCGAATGCTCGCCCGGCAAGAGCTCGGATCAAAACTTGAGCTTGCCGGATCGCTGACCGGATCTTCAATTCGGCACGATGAGTTCATCCCGGATGGAACATTCCACTATCGCCAGGAGCTATGGAGCGCTGGGCTCGAAACGTCCTGGCGGCTGATGGAGCGCCGCGGCGGTATCGAGGAGCTCTCGTTGAGAGCTGGGGGAGCATACGATGTCGCCGAAACCCCCGAGACGGGTGGCAAAGAGTCTTTGGGACGACTGGACGACTGGGGAGCGCTACTCGGCGTCTCCTTGCGTTTGTCCGATCATCGCACCGCCATGCATGCCGGCATTAGCCGGCGCGGGCGGTTTCCCTCGTTGCGAGAGCTGTACTCAGGCGCGTTGAACCGCTTTGTCCCGAATCCAGACCTTCAGCCGGAGAACACGGTGTCCGGTGAGTTTGGTGTTTCCTTCCGGAGCCACGCATCAGAGGTTCAGGCCGCTTTCTTTTACCATGGAGTGGACGATGCCGTGGTGCGTGTGCGCCTCGAGGACGGTCGTTTCATGCGCATCAACCAGAACAAGCTTAGCAGCTTCGGTACTGAGCTTCAGGGATCCCATGCCCACGGACCTATCGGCTTGTCCGGACACCTCGTTCTGCAGGATGTCTTGCTCACGGATTCGGAGGGTGGGCCGAATCGGGAGCCGGAGAACATGCCCGAGGTCATGGCCGGGTTTGGGGCAAACGCCTTTCTGTTCAAAGCCGTTACTTTGGGGGGCGATGTGGAATATACGGGAAACCAGTACGCCATCGATCCCGTGACGGGAGACGATGCGAGGTTAGAGAGTGCCGCTATCCTGAACACGTACCTGAGCCGGACCTGGTCCTTCGGCCGGCGTCCGGAGCGTGGTTTCTTCACACGGCTTACGACCCGGATCGCCGTGGAAAACGTACTCGATGAGGTCCACTACCAGCAGTTCGGGCTCCCCGAACCGGGTCGGCGCTTCCGGCTCGAGCTTCGGATCGATTGATATCGCGTTGGTATCCTCGGTTTTAATGGGATGCCGAACGAAGGCCTTGGGATGCTTGTCATTGCAGGGGCATAGCGAAACGGGCGTGTGGTAGATAACCCGGTAAACCAAAAATTGCTATAGACACGCACGATCGAAAAAAAGCCGCATATCTATATAGAAGATGTTATTGACAGGACTCCTCGGGAGTGACACTTTGCGAAGACGCAGGGGGACGCCTTGTTCGTTTCGGACATGAGGACGTTGGGGCAGTAGCATCAGACGTTAAGCTTCACAACCTCCCGGCCGCTGGGGCAACTGTCGCACATCCTCCGTCTATCCACATGCGTTTCACAGGAGGTTGTCATGCGACCTTCGCACGGAGTTTCGTTAGTTCCCCTCTTTCGAACCGCTCTCCTGGCATTCGCGACCACCCTGTGTATGTTCCCGCAGGGTGTTGAGGCCCAGACCAACCGGAATATTCCTCCATGGTCTGCGGTCGAATGGAGCAATCGGCTGAAGCCTGCTCAGGCTCCGGTCATCGACGGAAATCTTACGGACCTGATCTCCTACGTCCATGAACTCCAGGCGAACGGAGGCGGATGCGCACTGGAGATCGTGGATCCGGACAGCGACGTCGTACTCACTCAGCCGTTCCAGCCCTGTTCCCCGATCGTGCCTGTCGCGGGTGGGCAATATTTCGTGAACGGTTACGATCAGAATTTGGGGCTGGTCGCATTCGACGGCACCAATCTATACCTCGGCATCCGGACCGTCGGCCAAGTCGGTGATCCCGACGGAAACCTGGATCCTGATACCGACTGCGACACGAACATCATCGACAACCCCGGAATTGGCCAGTTCGAGTCCTACAAATGGTTCATCGACGGGAATTGCGACGGAAATCCGGAAATCCTGGTCGTCTTGAACAACAATACGGTGACTGCGACCGGGTTTTCGCATGGGAGCACGTCGTTTGCCTTCAACGGGAATGGCGTAGAAGTACTCGTCCAAGGGGTCAGCTTGGTCCCGCAGTTCCGGGCCCGCACGTTCAGCGGTTCCGACGTGGACGGGCTAAGCGAAGACTTGACGCAAGAGGTCGCGTGCCCTCCGCTGACGCCGACCTTGTCCATTTCCAAAAGCGTCGAGGACGTGTGCGCGGGACAGACCACCGTCGTCTCCATCACGGTGCAGAACACCGGCCCCGTCCCCCTGGATCCAGTGGTCATCACGGACCAGCTTCCTGCGGGGTTCAGCTTCGCCGGAAACACCACGGGGATCGGCGCTCCGACCGTAACCAACGGGACGGCGACTTTCCCCAACATCGTTCTTCAACCCGGCGAGACGAGGGCCATTACCTTCGAGATCCAATCTCCCGGGGAATGTTCGGGGTCGCATTCGAACTCCGCCAGCGTTCGCGGAGTGTTTACTCACCCCTGCAATCCAGAGGAAGGACACTCACGCGAAGTCGTGAGCCAGGCTTCCGCACAGTTCGACTGCTTGCAGCTGCAAGTGGTCGTCGAGGGTGGGTCAGCATGCGCGGGGTCCACGGACGAGCTGTGCGCGCAGGTGAGTGGCGGTGCGGGTCCCTATACGTATAGCTGGACCGGCCCCGGCGGATTCACGTCGAGCCAGCAGTGCATCACGGTGGGAGTAGACGGCAGCTATACGGTGACGGTGACAGACAGCCAAGGCTGTACGGGAACGGGGACAGGCCAGCTTACGATCACCCCCGCTCCCACCTGCCAAATCCAGGGCCCCAACCCCGTTTGTGCGGAGTCGGATGGCCACGTCTACACCGCTTCGGTAAACCCGTCCGGGGGCACGGTGACCTACAGCTGGTCGGTAAGCGGGAACGGGACGGTCAGTGGTTCGAGCACGGGGCCTTCGGTGACGGTGAACGCCGGCGCTGCGGGCAGCTACACCGTGAACCTGAGCGTGACCCGGAACGGGTGCGTGGGATCCTGCAGCCTGCCGGTGACCGTCAATGCGGGCCCGACCTGCCAGATCACGGGTCCCAACCCTGTCTGTGCACAATCCCAGGGGAATGTGTACACCGCATCGGTAAACCCGTCCGGGGGCACGGTGACCTACAGCTGGTCGGTAAGCGGGAACGGGACGGTCAGCGGTTCGAGCACGGGGCCTTCGGTGACGGTGAACGCCGGCGGCGCGGGCAGCTACACCGTAAACCTGAACGTTACCCGGGACGGTTGCACCGGAACCTGCAGTCTGCCGGTCACGGTGAACGCCAACCCGACGTGTCAGATCACCGGTCCCAACCCGGTCTGTGTCGAATCCCAGGGGAATGTGTATACCGCTTCGGTGAACCCGTCCGGGGGTACGGTGACCTACAGCTGGTCGGTGAGCGGAAACGGGACGATCAGCGGTTCGAGCACCGGGACTTCGGTGACGGTGAACGCCGGCGGCGCGGGCAGCTACACGGTGAACCTGAACGTGTTCCGGGATGGATGCCCGGGCACGTGCAGCTTGCCGGTGACCGTCAACTCGACCACGACGTGTGAGATCACCGGTCCCAACCCGGTCTGCGCGGAGTCGAACGGCCACGTCTACACCGCATCGGTTAACCCCTCCGGGGGGACGGTGAGCTACGGTTGGTCGGTGAGCGGGAACGGGACGATCAGTGGTTCGAGCACCGGTTCTTCGGTGACGGTGAACGCCGGCGCTGCGGGCAGCTACACGGTGAATCTGAACGTGATGCGGAATGGATGCCCGGGCACCTGCAGTTTGCCAGTGACCGTCAATGCGAGCCCAACCTGCCAGATCACGGGTCCCAACCCGGTCTGCGCACAGTCTCCGGGGCATGTGTATTCCGCATCGGTGAACCCGTCCGGGGGCACGGTGACCTACAGCTGGTCGGTGAGCGGGAACGGGACGATCAGCGGTTCGAGCACCGGATCTTCGGTGACGGTGAACGCCGGCGGCACGGGCAGCTACACCGTAAACCTGACCGTGACCCGAAACGGCTGCCAAGGCACGTGCACCTTGCCGGTGACGGTGTCACCGGGGCTCACCGTGAACGTGGATGACGCCCAAGTTTGCGCCGGGTCTACCGCTCAGCTATGCGCGGAGGTAACCGGAGGGACGGCTCCCTATACGTACAGCTGGTCTGGACCGGGCGGATTCACGTCGAGCCAGCAGTGCATCACGGTAGGAGTGGACGGGATATACACCGTGACGGTTACCGACACCCCAGGGTGCTCGGGAACCGGGAGCGGCGAATTGAACGTTCTCCCTGCCCTCGTCGTGAATGTAGGGGATAAGGTGACGTGTGAGGGAGTTCCGGTTCAGCTTTGCGCAGTCCTGCCGACGCCGAGGCCGGAACCAGTGACCTACACATGGACGGGCCCGGGCGGCTTCCATGGCACGGGACCGTGCATCAACGTGTCAACGCCCGGAGTTTATACAGTGGTAGTGACGGACGGGGAAGGGTGCACGGGAACAGACTCCGCGACGATCACCGTGGAAACCCCTGATGTCGACATCATCAAGACGGCTGTCCCAACCCACACCGAGGACAACTCCCAGGTGACCATCGTGGTGGCAAACACGGGAGCTTCCGCGCTCTCGCCGGTCCGGGTCACGGATCTCCTGCCGCCGGGACTGTCGATCAACACGGGTAGCCTCCAGAGCAACTGCGGGGTGACCGCGACGACGCAGTCGACCGGGTCGGGGACCCACGTCACGTTCTCCACCTTCCATCTGAATCCCGGCCAGACCTGTACGATCACGTACACGATGGATTGTTTGGAGCTAGACGGCGGGGCCCGGATCGATACAGCCAAGGTCATCGCCTGGTGCGAGGGGGTGAACAGCGAGGACCCCGGGAACGCGGATCTGGCGGTGTCGGACAGCGACACGGCCCTGGTCGTGTGCCAGAGTCCGTTCTTCGCTTGCCCGCACACGATTGGATTCTGGCGCCAGCAATGCGCCCAGAAACCCAACGGGTCAACCAAGGTCTGCCTCGAGGGGATGTACGATCTCTGGGCGGATGTGCTGAATGCAACCGGAGTGGTGAACTGGGCACAGCCGAACCAGAGCACGAGCAGCATCCTAGCGATGTCGGACGCGGACCGCTTCGAGGCGCTGTGCACGCAGCTCCAGGGACCGCGACCCATGACCCAGCGCGACATGGCAGAGGTCCAGTACCTGGGCCTCATGCTGAACGTTGCCGCGGGAGCGTTGCCCTTGGACGTTCCGCTCTCCGGCACTGGCGGCTTCTCGGGCACCGCGGCCGAGGCCATCGCCGGTATCGAGAACGCCATCAATAACGGTCAGAACGTGTCCTACTGGGCCGGCGTGGCCGACGCCATCAACAACGGCGTGGGGATCCAGGCCGAGTCCTGCGGGGATGATATCTTCCGGAATCAGCCCGCCTGCACCGGAGGCGATGAGGATGGCGCCGATGCCAAGAACAACCGCGAGGTCTGGCTGACGCTTTATCCCAACCCGGTGTTCTTCGAGGACCAGACAATGGTCAAGTACGGTGTTCCGGAAACTCTGCAAGACCAGGCGGTCCATATCCAGATCTTCGACATCAATGGAAGACTGGTTCGCACACTCCCCGGTTCGAATGGTTCGGCCGGAGAGCATGCATCCGCATGGGATCTGCGGGACGACACCGGAAATTCGGTTCGGAGCGGCATCTACTTCTACCGCCTGACGATCGGGTTGGTGCATAAAGTGGAGCGGTTAATGGTCATTCGGTAACAGCCCAGGGGGGCGCGCGTGGCGACGTTCATCTCCTAGAGGACGTCGCCCGCGTTCCGTCTAGGGATAAAAAACTGGCCCCGGGGGGAACCCCGGGGCCGGATTTGTTTAACATGGTAGCGGGGGCTCAGATGAACACTTTCGCCCACTCCTCCGTCTTGGTATTCATTATGTCCATGATCAACCTAGCCCTCCCGTTCCTAGCTGCCGGGATGTTTATTTCTTTAGGAGTCGTCGAAGCTGCTCCTGAAACGGCATCACCAGCGCGGGTTCTCGAGCTGGTCGAACAAGCGCGCACCCAATCAGCCGCCAAGGATTGGAAAGAGGCGGCACGTTTATGGGGCGAGGTCGTGCGCATGAACCCCGTGCAATCGAGCTACTGGTATTCCCTAGGGGGGGCGCGGTATCAAGCTGGTGACTTCAAAGAAGCGGCGAAAGCTTACGAGAGATCCGCTGAGCTGGGATCGCCCGTAGGATCCTATAATGCGATCTACAACGCCGCTTGCTCCTACGCGCTGGCGGGGGAAAAGGAACCGGCCACCAAGGCTCTGGTTAGCGCGTACGAGCTAGGGTTCCCCGATTTCCAGCAGATGATCACGGACCCCGACCTGGCATCTGTGCGGGCCGACCCCCGTATCATTGAACTGCTGAGCATCAAAGACACATCCAAAATGTCCCGGGTCGAGGGATGGCGTTACGACCTTTCCCTCCTGGCGCGAGAAGTGCACCGTAAGGGGTTCAACCCGCATCTGGATTTTAATCGCGCCATCACAGTCGATTCCTTCGACAGAGAGGTGCAGGCGCTCGACGCGAGCATTCCAAGCATGACGGACGGGCAAATCGTCCTTGGCATGGCGAAACTCATGGCCTCGCTGGGGGACGGCCATTCCGGTGTTTGGGATGTTGGGGAGAACCTGTTATGGCGCAAGGCGCTTCCGCTTCGTTTCTTTTGGTTCGAAGAGGGACTATTCGTAACCGCAGCGGACTCCGTTCATCGCGACCTTCTCGGCGCGCACGTGCTGGCCTTCGATGGCAAGCCGACTCAGGAAGTGCTCAAAGCCTTGGAACCTTATGAAAGTAAAGATCATGGTAATCAGATATGGGGTCGTACCGGGGCTCCCTACCGCGTGCGTCGACTCACCTTGTTGCATGCGGCGGGGCTGATCAAGAGTCCAGATGAGGTCACTCTCACGATTATAAGAACCTCAGGGAAAAAGGCAGATGTCGTCGTCGCATCTGTCGACAAGGAGACCGACATCTGGAACACGCTCCCCGCACCCGCTTCGTGGGTCACATTTGCGTCCACCTTGAAGTCGCCGCCGCTTTACCTGCAACACATGGATGTCCCGCAGTGGTTCCAGTATTTGCCCGACCAGAAGACCATGTACTTTCAGTGGAATCTAGTGCGTAACGCCAAAAATAAGACGATCGCTCAGTTCTCCGACAGCCTCTTCCAATTCATCAATGCCAATCCGGTCGATAAATTGATCATCGACATGAGATGGAACAATGGGGGGAATACGTTCCTTGGGCAGCCACTACTTCTGAATCTAATCAAGTGCGAGAAGATCAATCAGAATGGTCGTTTGTTTGTCATTATTGGCCGGCGAACCTTCTCGGCGGCTCAAAACATGGCGACATATTTCGATCGTTACACGAACGCCACGTTCGTGGGAGAACCGACGGGTTCAAGTCCCAATTTCGTCGGGGAAGAAGATCCAATCACGCTTCCTTACAGCAAGGTAATGGCCAACGTATCCCACTTGTACTGGCAAAGCTCGTGGCCACAGGATCAGCGGATGTGGGTGGCCCCGGACATTTACGTGCCGCCTACCTTTGCTGACTTTCAGGCGGGACGGGATGCTGCACTTCTGGCGGTTCTTGGGCTGCCTTAGGGTTTGGGTAGGTAATGAGAGTTCGATGGCCTCTCGAAATAAAAAGTAATTTTGGCGTTGAATCCTTCGAAGTTCCGGAGCTAATTTAGAGAAGTTCAGGGCTCAAATAATGGGGGTGCCCCATGCGGAAGCTCCTGTCTGTGACCTGCACTCCTCTCTTCTCTTCCCTTTTTCGTGCCCCACGTAACACTCGAACTTCTCGTTGGATCAACGTTATCGCATTGATGGCGTTCACGTTCGCCGGACTCGGCGGGAAAGCTGACGTCCCCCCGCCAATCCGCCCGAATTCGGCCTTCCTCGGAGGAGGTGGGGGGGGTGGCGGGGGTGGGGGTGGTGGTGGTGGTGGCGGCGGCGGAGGAACGCCCTGCGAATGGAATGCGCCCAATGCGCCTCCATCGGTTCATCCTCAGCGGGGGGAAGACTGTAACTACATCACGATATCGTGGGATTACCCCTCCCCAGATGCAACCCACGACCCTGCAACCTCCTACATAATCTATCGCGAGAATAAGGCTATTCCATTTCCAAACGACATCACCATGTCGCCCTTCACCGATGTCGGACCCTTCGATGCCGGCAAGCATTATCAGTACAGCATTGTTGCCGTGAACTGCGGAGGATCGTCCAACCCTACCGCCCCCGTGGACGGTTGGACGGCCGCGAATATCCAGCCGCCGGCCACCTTCACCGCGACCACCGAGGCCGGTGGGGTACGACTGAATTGGAGTGCGGTAACTGATGTGGCTCGTTACCGCCTGACCCGGAATGGTCAACCGCTCATCGACCTCTTATCGGGCACAACGACCTACCTTTATGCCGAGAAGAGTTGCGGGACGAGCACGTACTGCGTGACGGCTCAGAACTGCCGTGGGACTTCGACCGCCAAATGCGTTAGCTGGTTGAATCCGATCACTCCTGCGGACGGTCTTCCGGGGGTGCCAGCCCTAGTGTCGCCCCTAGGTGCAGCTTTGCAGTGCCAAAAGCCGGTGACCCTGGCCTGGCAGGAGGCGTGCCTCGGGGCCCAGTACGAAATCGAGTGGGATACCAGTGACCAGTTCCCGCAGCCCTGGAGTACCGTCACTACGAGTTTGAGCTATTCACTCAACTCGGTGACGGCGGGGACAACCTATTACTGGAGGGTTCGATCCAGCAACGTGCATGGAACCTCGAGCTGGTCGTCGACCGGTTCCTTTCGCACGGCGGCGGCGCCGACCATGGGCACCCAGATGGCTCCCTACGTGATCAGAAAGATCAACGGAACGGAGATGGCGGGTCCCGTATATTGGGGGGAAACGGGCACCATCGATCTCTACCCGGTGTCCGAATGCCCTTGCATCTACGACTGGGTTTTGACCAACGGCCAGCCTGAGGACTATGCCACCGGCGGCAGCGGGAACCATGCGTCTTGCACCAATATCGGGGTACTCCACGATATCAACCTGACCTACCAAGTCACGGTTTCCAATGGGTTCGGCTCCTACCAGTTCCTGGTGGGATTCACCTTGTACGCGAGAGCGCGGCCAGAGGGTGGTTGCCCATACGTGGCGGTATGGGACGGCAACCGCTTCCTGGACGACAACAACGTGCTTCCTGCCTCGGAGTACATGGACGGGCTGGTGACCGATCATTACCAACTCACCGTGCCTGCGCGCATGCAGGACGGAGTCTATGTGATCAAGCTGCGGGAATTCGAAGAGCACCAATCCCAGATCGCGTCCGTGGGTCTCTGGGCGGTGGACCATCCTCTGGGCACGCAGATCGACGTGACTCCGGAGGGTTCGATTACGTTGTACCGACGCATCCAGCCCCTCGATGTGGAAGGTGCGAGTGGCAGAGCGGCAGATGGGACCCTGAATGTGAAGCAGGGGGACATGCTCCGGTTGGGTGTGAAGGGGTCTGGCAACGTAGCCATGACCTCCTCAGGATCCTCGGTCCATGGGGTGCTCCTGAGGGCAGCCGATGTTCCCAAGGCACCGGTGATTGGAACCCTCTCGACGGGTGACGTCTCCATCGGATTCACGTTCCGCCAGAAACCTGCCCCGGTGGTGCTGTCAATCGGGTCCGAAGGGTTCGACAACCTCCAAGCCTCGTTCCGTACGGACACGGAGCTAAGCGAGGCCGCACTGGTGGAGTACCTCCCCTGGGATGGTAAGCCGGTTGAGCTTCCTCTCGTGTCCGCCGACCACAGTCAGGCGGGCCGGCTGGCGAAGTTCTCCGACAAGACCCAAACCTGGGCGGAGTTGGTGCCGGGACAGGACATTGAGTTGCGGTTTGCCGCGACCCCGCTTAGGGAAGGGATGGACCGCAGCCTGGTCTTCGTCACGAAAGGGCGCTATGAAAAAGTGAAGGAGTCTTCTTCAGAGGAACGCGTCAAGCCGATCCTGCTAAGCGTCTCGCCAAGCTTGAAGGGTTCGTCCGTGCGATTAGCGTACAGCACGGCCGCCCCGGGATTTGCCACCTTGCGTATTCTGAACGTGGCCGGGCGGGAAGTCGCCCGGTTGGCGGATGGGCCTTTGGAGGCGGGAGACCATTCGGCAACGTGGGATACGCGAACCATGGCAGCCGGCATCTACTTCGCCCGATTGAGTCTGCGCGCCGTGCACGATACGAAATCTGAAGTGGTGAAGATATTAGTCACCCATTAAGGCAAGCTGGGCGGAAATAAATTGGCCCCGGAGAAGAGTCGCCGCTGATGGCCAACTCGTCTCCGGGGCCGATTATTTAGATGGTAGCGGGGGCGCTCTTCGAGGCAGTCAGCGACACCAAGATCTGTGGAGACGTGTCCTAGGGACCGATCTTAGGATGCGGGGCGAAACCGACCTATCACAGGGGTCGTCTTCTCTCCCTACGCCAGCTCTCTGGCCAGCCGGGACATAAGACCAAAAGCCTATAGTCTTTCAAAACCTAAGGTGGCAATCATGACCCAACGGCCATGACCGTTTTCGAGGCGGTGGCCGAGCGCCCGAGTATCCTGGACCTGATCATCACCCTGTTCAATCCGATGAGTGCGATCAGAATGGAATCAAAAACCTATCTTTAAGATATAGCAATTTAAGGGCTTCATTCCTGCCATTATGCTCGGTTAACCGCCATTGGTGTGCTCTCTGTTGGAGATAACGCGAATGAAAGATCTGAAGTCATCCGTGCTCAACGAGATCAGAGCTTATGTGAACTTCCAAGAGCTCTCACAAGAACAAGCAAAAGAGCTTCATTATCTGCGCTACATCGGCCTTATTCTGGTTGACACTGCTTCTCCGGACGCCGCTGCGGAAGAGCGAGAGTGGCAAACCACCATTAAGAGAAATCTTTCCAGGGTTTTGAAGCCTTCCAGATGGAAGTCCATGACCTGTCCCGGAGTCGAGATCACCCATCTCCCTGGGATCCGAAGGATCACCGTGAGTTTCTGGGCTCTCAAGAAGTCTAATGACAAAGATCCATTTGTGAATGAACATCGGGAACCGTTCAGCATCAGAAACATTAGGTTTGCTCAGGTTACACCCGCTTGAGGCAAGGCTCGCGGGAATCCTCTTTGCCAATGATGTCCGGTCGGAGCGAATCTGCCCCCGAGGCCCCCGCACAAAACGCTTCCTCGGCAAGAATTAAATCTACTTAGTTTGTTCGGAAAGAATGGAACCATGAAAAAAAGTCGAGCCGCCGGTTCGCCCGCAAGAAGTAAGAAACAGCAATCGCCTCCTCCTTCAGGAGCGAAGATGAAGCGGAAGTCCTACGAGAAGGAGCTGAGGCGGCTCCAAGTCGAGCTCGTGAAGCTGCAAGAATGGGTGAAGTTCAAGAAGCTCAGAGTGGTGGTCGTGTTCGAAGGGCGTGACGCTGCCGGAAAGGGTGGAGCGATCAAGCGCATCGCTGAAAGCATGAATCCTCGTATTTGTCGGATCGTGGCCTTGGGAACCCCGACCGAGCGCGAGAGAACACAATGGTACTTTCAGCGCTACGTGACCGAGCTTCCCGCCGGAGGCGAAATCGTGCTCTTCGACCGGAGCTGGTACAACCGGGCCGGGGTGGAATGTGTCATGGGCTTTTGCACGAAAGACGAATATAAAGAGTTCTTGCGTACATGCCCTGAATTCGAACGCATGCTTGTTCGTTCGGGGATCCACCTGGTCAAGTACTGGTTTTCGGTGAGCGACGAGGAGCAGGAGCGCCGATTCAAGGCGCGATTGAAAGATCCCACCAAGCGATGGAAGCTGAGCCCGATGGACGTACAGTCACGAGCGCGGTGGGTCGAATATTCCGAAGCTAAGGATTCGATGATGGCCCATACCGACATTAAACAGGCGCCTTGGTACGTGATCGATACCGACGACAAGCGCCGGGCGCGGCTCAATTGCATCCGACACCTTCTGAGCCTATTGCCCTACAAGGATCTCTCCCCCAAGCGGATCAAACTCCCGCCACGGCAGAAAGGCCGCGGGTACGTTCGTCCACCCAAGGGCGACCAGACGATCGTTCCGGATTTTTACGCGGAGGCGATAACCGAAGCGTAAGCCGAGAGCGACTGGTCCTGGAGGGGTTGCTGGCACTTATTCCTGTTCATTTTACCCCTGTGGATGTATGAATGCCTCGATCCTCGCTTGGGGCCGAAACCCGGCTTCCGTGCTGGGGTTTGATCCAAAAGGGCCGTATCTCCGGAGACCTCGCGGCCCTCTTTAATCCTGTCTCCGACTCCAAACCCGGTGCGGGCGCAGGCCCGGATCGCATTCACCGTGCCCACACGGCACGATGGAGGAACGGAAGCGCGTCGTGCGGGCGTTCATCGAAGGTCTGACGGTCGTGGGTTCATCACGGAGTGGGGAACTCCGCATGAAAAAACTCCCATTGCCGCAACAGCTTAGCAATGGGAGTTCTTTCGAGATGGTAGCGGGGGCGTGTTCTGTAGCTAACCATGACTTTCTGTCGGATCTGCTAAGCCCCTATCTCCGCAACGTTATACCCCTCCCACGGCGCGTACGTGGACCAGCTCGCATGAAGCCCCATCTCTCCCCGTCCGCAGATTCGACTCCGCTAGCCAGCTCTGGTTAGCGAGTAAGGGGGCGATTTGGACGGTCATTCTTCCAACGGCAAAGTCGCGGGAAGGGTTGCTGACCTTTTCCCACACCTCGACAACACCGCTTTCGGCGGGAAAATAGGACCTGTTCGCAAGGAGAGGACTCCCAGCTCCAGCAAACTAGTTGTCCTGCCTCAAGACAAGACCCCCCTCGAGCTGACCAAGGACTGTATCGCTCTCGGCTGTACGGACAACGAAAACGGCAACCGATTCATAAGGCGGTACGGCAGTCGAATCCGCCACAACCCTGCTTTGGGCTTTCTTTGCTGGGATGGCCGCCGCTGGGCTGTTGATGAGCATGGGCAAATTGCCGAATTTGCCAAGGAGACAGCAAAACAGATCTACGCGGAGGCAGCCCTTCTTGATGACAAAGGTGCACGGGATCTGCGGTCTTCGTAGCAACGGCTGAAGTCGAGGATGGACGGCTACACGCTTCGCTATCCCCTGGAGTTCTACGACGATTTTGATCCTCCAATCGTTCGTATCGACGTCGCGGGAGGTACGAGAGAGAGCGATGCGTAAATGAGAGCTTCGGGGGCCGAAGTTTTTAAAGAAGCCTGGGATCGAGGAGGAGCTTGAACCGCTGGAATCTCTTCTCGACGATTGCGTGGCAATCAACCCGATCTTCCGGCCAACATTCCTAGCCTGGCATTATCGAAGCCGCGATGAGCGACTGATCAACTTCTCCAACTACTACTTTTACGACAATAAACTCGTCACGTTCCCATCTGCTACGAGGACCAATGAAGGTCGCGGCATACATTATGTGCATGTGCCTGACGGCGTGTGGGATCGGGGACGTAGCCGGACCAATCGACGCGAGGCGCAATGCGTCGCGGAGCTCATCATCCGCCACCTTGACCGATTTCCCGAACGCTCTCTCGGTGTCGCGGCAATGAACGCGACCCAGCGCGAGGCCATCGAAGTGGCCTTGAATGAGCTGATCGAGCAACGCCCGGATCTTGCTCCGCTTCTGAGCGTGGCTCGCTCTGAACCATTCTTCATCAAGTCGCTTGAAAACGTTCAAGGTGACGAACGCGACACGATAATTATCAGTGTCGGATACGCCAAGGCCCAGAGTGGCGCCCTAAACCTCAATTTCGGCCCCCTGAACCGAGAAGGTGGCTGGCGGCGCCTCAACGTGCTAGTTACTAGGGCGAAAAGGCAGACGATCCTCGTGACGAGCATGCACAGTCTGGACCTCGCAGCGGTCAACCCAAACAACCGCGGTGCCTTCATGCTCCGGAAGTTCATCGAGTACGCCGAAAAGGGGGGCGTGCTCCCAGCTGATCCCGTGGCGCAATCAGAGGCGGAGACGAATGACTTCGAAGAGGCAGTAGCCGAGGCACTTCGCCAGCGCGACCTCAGTGTGGACGAACAGGTGGGCGTGGGAAGCTACCGAATCGACGTCGCGATACGAGATCCTCGTGACAGCACTCGTTACCTCATTGGTGTCGAGTGTGATGGGGCGACCTACCACAGCGCCAGGACCGCCCGGGATCGCGATTTCCTTCGCCAGCAGATCCTTCGGAACCAGGGTTGGAGACTACATCGCCTCTGGTCGACGGATTGGTTCCGCGATCGAGAGCGAGCTCTGCAGAGTGTCCTTCGGAGCGTTGAGCTCGCGATGCAATCCCCGTCGTCAGATTCCATGGAAGCCTCACCATCGTCCATTACCTCTCTCGAACCAACGCCCTCAGCGCCGGAACCCCGCACAGGGCACGCCGGGACCGGGCCGAGTAGGAGGTACAAGCCCGGAGTCCCCTATCAGAAGTACCGGGCTCCCGGGCCTTTGCCGAGCGACTGGATCATGAATGCCTCCCACATCTGGAAGCTCAGCGTCCAGGTTGTGAGCGTGGTACGCCATGAAGCCCCAATCCACCAAGACGTGGCCCTCGAGCGACTCAAGGAGATTCATGGCGTCTCGCGCGCTGGCGTGAACATTATGAATAACGTTCGCCAAGCGACAGCCATCGCTGTCAACAACCAAGAGATCTATTGGGACGAGACTCGGAGTTTCATTTACGCCGGGGATGTCGTTGAGTTTCGTGTTCCGGCCGACGGTGTCGAGCGCACCATTGCCTACGTCGCACCCGAAGAGATAGCTCTCGCCGCCCTCTACGCAGTTGAGGACCAGTTCGGCCTTCCCAGGGACCAGTTGCCCGCGAGTCGTGGCCGAGGTTCTTGGCATACGCAGGACGAAAATTGGCGTCTCAGAGGCTGTCGGAAGCGTCGTCGACGGTCTAATCGAGAACGGAAGACTTCGTCTGAGCGGCCCAAGCGTCTACCTGACTTGAATGAAAAGTCCTTCGTTGCTCCGGCACCCAGCCCAGAGGAGCGGCAATAAGGCGGATCTCGTCTTCTCTGATTTCCCGGTATCTCGCGTCCCTTTCAAGGTTTTTGCTTCGAAATCCGAGTGCCTATGCACTTTCCGTCACCCTACGGATCACGTCGTCCGGTACCCGTTGGAGGCATTGATCTCCAGAAACCGTCCGATATTCCGTTTCGCCATCGGAGTCTTGATCGTCAACGTTCTTCCAATCCTTGGACTATGGATGCTTTACAGATCTGATGCCATCGTTCCGAATGGGGACATCACCGCGCGCGCGCTTGCATCAGCGGCGGTGTCTTCCATGGCCGTATTCGCGATTCCCCGGTTTCTCCATGCATTTCTTGCGACGCCCCCCTGGCATCGCTTGTCCTATGAGGACGCTGAGTGGAGGGAAGTCGTGCAGGACGCTCGGGGGAGTCCGGAAGACAGTTTTTGGGCACATTTCATTCCTGGATGCGTATACGTCCTGCTGCCCATCCTAATTGCACGAGCAATCAATTGAGGGCGAGACATGTTTGGCGCGAGGTCGTTGGTGACGTAATACGGCTTGGCTTGATCACGACCGCTTGAGTGAAACGCGAGGATCCTTCCACGACCGTGGCGGATGGTAGCGTTAGTGGCGCCGTTACGTTTTTCGCTCTGCCTCCTGGACGCCTCTCTTAGCTTCGGCTGCTCGACTTCCCGGTCAGCGAATCCCGATCGTCCTAGCATCCGCTTTCCTGCCGCTAGCGATCGCGGCATGCACCGAGCACCGCAGCATCTCGGCTTGACCACCCCGGTCCCATTCCCAAGAACAAATCGCATCCCGAACAAGTGGCTCCCACGCTTCGGAAGAGTTAGCCTTGGGAATAAGCGCGGTTCTAACTGACAAGAATTAATAGAAATAGAGTTATACTGCTCACTATTTGCCTAGTAATCAAGGGCATCGTATGCTCTAACCCCTTAGGATTTCGGACGCGAGGGCCCTCGCTCGGGGTACCGCTCACCGTGGCTTTTTGAGAGGGGATAGTGAAATGGCTGCAGATGCAATTCAGGATGATGAAGCGCCGCGGCACCTGAAACTGGTTTCGCGGATCAAGCACATCATTCTGCAGAAGTATCTGCCGTCATGGGAACGCATCCTGGGCTCCCGAAACCTCCGGCTCTGTTACTTCGACTGCTACGCGGGTCCTGGAGTCTACGAGTTCGAGGGTAAGGAAGTGGAAGGCTCCCCCATTATCGCGGTTCGTGCCGCGCAGGACTATCTCGCCAAAGCAAAAGGTCACCAGATGACCCTATTCCTCGTCGAAAAAGACGATAAGCAGAGAGCGTCGCTCGAAACCGTGCTGAAAGGGAGACAACCCTACGGACCGGGACTCCAGGTACATGTGATGGCGGAGGACGTGAAGGAATTCGTTCCGAAGCTCCTTGAGCAAGTTCGTAATCTGGCACCATCGTTCTTCATGGTGGATCCGTATGGCCATCCACTGACAATTCCGATCCTGAACGACATCCTGAGCCGCACGCAGACAGAGGCCCTGATCAATTTCATGTACTACCGGATCAACATGGACGCCGGCAACACAAAGGTGCAGCACCATCTCGACGAGATGTTCGGCGATGCCGATTGGCGGACGCAGGCGTTTCTGAAAGAGACCGGGTGGAACCGCGAGCAGGGCTTCCTAGAGTACTTCATGCGCAAGATCAACGCGCGCTATAAGTTGCCGTTTCGCATCCGGTTTGACGTTGAAGATGAAGTGACTCAGAGTCGCACTAAGTACTACCTCATCCACGCATCAAACCATCCCAAGGCGGCCTTGCTCATGAAGGAGGTGATGTGGCCACTCGGGGATGAACAGGGCCTGTTCGATTTCGGCGGCGAGAAGCACGGCATGCTTTTTTCGAGTTCCCCGCGGGAAGAAGAGTTGCGGCAGGCGCTCTTGCGTGGATACGCTGGAAAGGACGTTGAGTTCGATCGCCTCCGTGAGGAAACCTGGGATCTGCCCTTTATTGAGAAGCACTATCGGTCGGTGGTGAAGCAGCTGAAGGAAGAAGGGCTCGTGAAAACGACTCCAGTCACATCGAAGACGGATCGCGGCCTCCAAGAAAGAGACCGTGTCCGCTTTCTTCCGCCGAAGGAAGGAGGGGAGGGATGAGCGAGAAGTCCGCTATCGAGTGGACCGACTCTACCTGGAACCCGGTGACGGGCTGCAACAAGGTCAGCCCTGGCTGCAAGCACTGCTATGCCGAGGTGTTCGCCGAGCGGTGGCGTGGGATCCCAGGTCATCCCTACGAACAGGGCTTTGACCTTCGCGTCTGGCCGGATCGCCTAAATCTCCCCCTTACTTGGAAGAAGCCCCGAACGATTTTTGTGAACAGCATGAGCGATCTCTTCCACGAGAAGGTGCCTCTCGCCTTTATCCAAACTGTTTTTCACACGATGGAGAAGGCGTCGTGGCATACGTTTCAGGTCCTTACCAAGCGTTCGGAGAGACTGGCCGACCTGGCTCCGCATCTGAACTGGCCTGCGAACGTATGGATGGGCGTATCGATTGAGAGCTATGGGTACCAATCGCGAGCCGATCACCTTAGGAAGGTTCCAGCCGCCGTTCGGTTCTTATCGCTAGAACCGTTGCTGGGCCCTCTCGATACACTCGACGTTTCTGGCATCCACTGGGTCATCGTCGGCGGGGAGAGCGGACCCGGTGCTCGACCTATTGAAGCGGAATGGGTAAGGAAGATTCGAGAGCAATGTTGCGCAGCTCGTGTCCCATTTTTCTTCAAACAGTGGGGTGGCGTGCAGAAGAAGAGGAACGGCCGTGTCCTCGACGGTCGGACGTGGGACGAGATGCCGAAGGAGTTTCTGCTAGAACTTGGCCTTCGATGATCCTATTCAGCCCGCCGAAGATTCTCCGGTTCCGCAATGCCCAAGGCGGACACAACATGCCGCAAATTCTTCCTAGCTCATGCAGCCTACGTAAAACGTGGCTGCCCGAGCGATGGAAGTCTTTGCTTCATTATCAAATCGGTCATCCACAATGACTCCTGCCCCGATGCAGGATTTCACAAAAGATTCAGGTAGATAGCGTTCAGCTTCAGGATCAAGAGCAGGAGTTTTCCCCGGGATCATCCAGCGCAAAAGTACCCCGAACACTTGGTCGAGCGGAAGTTCCTCAGTGTGGCCAGGCCTCCATTCAAAGATTGTGGTCCTCGGGCTCACGAGACCGATCCGGCTCCGGACTAGATAACCGAAAGCACCGACGGCAAGGTCTGCGAACTGCATCGGCAAGCTCAACCGCGACTCAACGTCCGCCAGGAGTGTGCAGCAAGGTGGCTCCCACGATGCGAGATTAGCCACGACGCGTTGGCGCGAACGGAAAGCGTCGTGGTCATGAAGAAGATGAACGTAGGGAACCTGCCCCCGTGCGGCATAGGATCTTACAAGAGAGGCCAGCCGGAGGAAGGCCTCGTCCTTTTCTGAAGATGCCCAGACCACAAACAGGCCAGTGAACAAACGGCCGACAAGCGAGATGGCCTCCTCTTTTAAGGCGGCCTTTACATCAGGGTCACCACCCCTCGACGACCATTTCACTTCGAGGTCCGGCGAAAGGCCAAAGGCTGCTTTTAGGTTCGTGAGGCCATCTAGGGCGGCGGGCAGATCATGTGGGATCACAGCTCCACAAATGAGGCGTTTATGGCCGCCCTGTAGGAACTCTGTTTCGTCGATGTAGGCTTCGAGAACACGAGTCATATGGAGACTCGCCCGGGTCGCATAACAGTTGACTCAGCAGCACCGGCGACAGCGCCGCAGGCGGCTCCAGTCTGTGGGCAGCCTCCACCTAACCACGCCTTTGTGTCATTAACTCGCAATACGCAGATCCTTCCTCGCCGCCTCAACCAACTCTCGCAGGCAGTCTCTGGCTGCAACATAGTGCGATTCTTTGAGACCGTACCAATCGTTCTGATCGACCCCCTTCCCCCCTTCTTTCCACATCTTCTGGAGGGCCGTTTCAGCATCAACTGAGATCAAAAAGGCACCTACAGCAGTTGCCCGCTTGACCTCAGCGTATCCCTTTTTCCAATGTTCATTGATCTCTTTCCAATGCTCGGCGGTGAAAGCGTCCTCCTGAAATTCGGCATCCAGGTGCTCCTCGTGGTAATAGACCAACCCTGAAAGAGCGTCAATGATCCGGCTATAGGCTTCTACTTGCCGTTCCCACCAACGCTCTCGGGCGAAGCGTCGGAAGCGGACATTGTAGATTGACACGGCGGCGGCCGAGAGAGAGGCAATGAACGCGATCAGCGAGGCAGATACAGTAACCCATTGGTCAGTTGTCATGTGGGGGAAGGTACCAGACCGACCTTCCGCACAGCGCCTGAATTTGGCGCCTGTCCTCCTTGACGATGCCATTCGATATTATCCCGGGTTTCATCTCGGTACTCGGATACGCCGTCGACGCCATCATCGTCGCGGGGGGTGCGATCCGTGGTCCGCTCCGGGCCTCCGGCGCATGATCCACGCAGTCCCCAGCGTAAGGACAATGTGCTCGAGGACTGTTCTGGCATTATCTCTCACTGTGAAGGTCTAACTCCGGTTCACATTCCTGAGTAAGCCCGGTCGGCGTGCTCTCCATGCTTCTGTTCGATCACTTGTCGTTGCCGGACAACATGTCGCCCGGGACCAAGCTTTCGGCGCTCCTCAAGTTCAATCGCGGCGGCCAGCGAGAAAATTGCCGACTTTACAAGACGTAACAGACGCACGGACTCGAGTTCGAGCGTACGTCGGTGAACAGAGACAACGCCTGGTGATCTGACCGCAGTCTCCGCATCATGACGAAGAAGTATCAGACTTCGGTGGGTCTGTGCATGGCGCAATTGCTCCAGTCGTCGAAATCGATCACTCGATAGGTCGCGCGACATGTCAACAAGTCCAGTTATGGCATCGTTTGAAATCTCCCGCAGTCCTGGATGAATGGTCGACGTTGTTTCGGTTAGTGGAATCTGAGACTTTCTGTTCCTCACCAGCGAGGCCTTCCAAAAGTTCTTGAATGTTACCTGCTGGGGATTGTGATGGATCCGAAAATACTCGTTCGCGAGGAATGCGATCTTATCCAGAATGTTGTACGAGAGGCTGAAAGTGTTCTTCAGGAGGCCATTATCCAGCCAGCAGAAGGAACCGTCCGCCAAGTCAGCGTATCTGGTCATCAGCCCTGCCGATTTTTGCAGATCATCAGGGTGCAATGCCCGGAACAGAAGGTAACGAGCGGTGGCGAAGTCCTCCTTGATCTGATTGAACAACTGCGCCAAAGGGGGAAATGAACTCGCTACGTCTTCTCCATCGATCGTCGAGGGAAACACCGTGTCGCCGAGCGCAGGTAGGACCCGCTCGTCATGGATGTGATAGGTGAGAAAGAGGCGCCAGCGACGGCAGTACACCAAGAACTGCTCCAGGTAAGGTGGAACAGTCCCGGGCTCTGGTGCGATCTCCATTTCGGGCATGGTTCTTTGAGGATGTTCTAGGAGGAGCCGCTCTACATCGCTTAAGTCTGACTGGAAGTGCTCCCGCGCGCTTGGGAATCCCTCGCGAGCTAAATCGGGGCTGGCAAGGGCTTGTGCAAGCGAACGTCTGGCCTCTTCCAGCGCCGATTGTTCTGAGTGCCCGAGGAGGGGACTCAAACGACGAAGCGAATTGGCTTTCGCTCCCAATGGGAGAGGGGCTCCGGGAGCCATGCGAAGCGCCTGCTCATACGCATAATAGGCTTCTAATTCTCGGCCAACCCTGACGAGAGCGTCTCCGGCCGCCAACCACACCGGAACTGGCGCCGTCGGAGCTTTCTCTGAAATGAGGTTGAGGAGGATGCCTTTTCCCTTCTGAAATGATGCGTTTTCAAGGAACTGCCATTGCGGAGCTGCTTCTTCTTTACCAACTTCAAGGTCTGCCAAGGCAATGGCCCCCCGGGCAAGACACACATCGCGACCCGGTGTTTGCCGAATCGATTCTAGGATCTCAATCCCCTGATGGATGGCTCCAATATCTTGGAGCTGGTCGCCGGCATCTATGAGGAATCCAGCGCAGTAAAACTGGACTCCGGGGATTTCCGCAAATTCTTGGATAAGACGTAGCGATTCGTCTCGCGCTTGGGCAAACTCGCTCCGGTCGAAAAGTGTGTTGATCTCTTGAAGTCGTTGGCTCCAAGAGGTGCCGTAGGACTCTAACATTCGGCCTCCCCTTTTTTCTTCCCTCTGAACCGAAACGCTCGATCGAAGAGAGCACTGCCTGGGTGTTTGTTATCTTAAATCAAATTCCTCGTCATGACGGGCATCACGTTCCATTCTTTCATCAGCCTGGGCGACGATGAGAAGGAAAAACTCACTCGTTGGACTGCCTTCTGGATATTTTCTGGCCGCCTCCAGGGATGAGTCCCTTACCTGAACATAAGCGGGGTCGGGTTCCCCAGGGGTTCGAGAACCTCCTTCCACCGTTGGTCCTTGAGCCAATTTACCCATCACTCGATCCAGCATTTGGCGGCCATGGCGAGCGGATCGCTCCAGAATTTCGACAATCACCTCCTCGAATCGAAATACCCCTTCCTTTCCACATCCTCCGATTGCCTCGGCTGCTCTTTCCAAAGACATGGCCGAGTCGTCTTGAATCCAAACCCGAACCACTTGCGCGACCAAAGGCTCCTGCCCTGAAGCAAGCTCGGAGAACCATTCTTGTGCCGAATAGGAAACCAGAAAATCTTGATCCTCAATGAGTTCGCCCAATGCGAGTAGGGCCATCTCCCGGAATCTGTCTGGCAAATTGTCCCAGGGTTTTTCGTTTGTTGGGTCCGGAATCGGCCGAAAGCCCTCCGAATGCTCTTTGGCAGCGCGGATTCGTTCAAGCATCATATTGACCAGCGTTTCGGGCGCATCCAGGCAGAGCCGAGAAATAAGCGCGCAAAAGTGGTAGTCATCCAGTCTAGGCAAAGAACCTATCTTGGCGACGATTTCGTCATGCTCGCCAGGTCTCAGGGACTCATAAAGCTCGTCATCAAGGAATCCCATCGCCCAGTCCGGGGCGGTTTCGGGCGCCGTTCTTGGATCGTAGGCCAAGAGGAGCTCGGCCCTTGCACGGGGATCGAGGTGTTTCGCCAGCCCGACGCTGACCAGGGCTCCTCGCCTAACGCCGACGTGCTGATGTCGAAGCAGAATTTTGAGGTGACGCAGAGTTCTTTCGGGCCCGAGACTTTCCGCCATCGGTCGAAAGCGGTAGCTCCAGGCGATCGACTCCACCGCGGTTGCGGGCCCACCCTCTAAAAGGGATTCTAAAGCTTCACCGCCAGACTCCTGGTCCCCCGCTGACACTCCCTTCAAGATGTCCGACGTTGTATGGGCCAATGGGTGGTTTTCTCCACCGGAAGCGATATTGGCTAAGAAATTCAACCCCCAGGCTGGCCTTCTCTTGGCGAGCTCTATCAGGAGAGTTGTGGAAAATTGTTCCAATCCACAGGTGAGAAGACGCTGGTGCGCCTCCAGAATGTCCGCAAAGACCCGGTCTGGGTCATCTTCTTCGCAAATGAGTTGCTCGGCCAAGGAGATGACCTTTGCCTCATGCTCCCGATCAGAGTCCTGCGTCACGTCGAACGCAAGGTAAAAGGCCGGGGTCAAGGCAAGCTCAAGACTGCCTGCCAAATCTGCGTCCAATTTTTCGAGCAACCGAGAGGTGACCGTTCTAACAGCCCCTGAGCGTTCATGACTTACGAAACGCCAGAGCTCGGTCCGAAGGATCAAAGCGACGCCTCGGTCTTCCAGTTGTTCCCAAAGTGTTTCGAGGAGTTCGAGGGTTTCCAGCCGCTCCCGCTCCCATTCATCGATCTCTTCTTGCGTTACCTCGCGAGCACGGCCGGGTGGCGCGTTGAGTGCTTTGACCAGAGCTCGTAAGGCAACAAACCTCGCTTTCCCCTCCTGCCCCTGGACAATTCCCGCGAGAAGGGCAATAGCCCTCGTCCTCAGGGACTCTGTCCGCTCCCGAATAAGGGGCTGCGAGCCTATGCGAAAGGTGTGACCGTCAGCCCATCCAACTCGTGCCTCTTTTTCCAGGAGTGGGGACACGTATTCACAGAGGCGCTCGCCGGGAATTTCACCGATTCGAGCCTTGGTTTCAATCCAGGAGAGGAAGGCCTCGTGATGCCAGAGGGGCTTGTCATGTGTGAACTCCCCAACCTCCCGCAGAATTCGTTCCGCTGAATAAGGAATCCGATTGGGCGGTCTTTGATCGCCCGCGGCGAGCACCCAGAGTAGATCGCAGGCCTCATGCAGGAACTGCTGATGGTGGAGAGGGCCTCGAAGAACACCGGCAAGAGCGTCGTCCAGTTGTTCCTGCCTCATCTCGCCGAAAAACCCCTTCACTTGATCCCCCATGCCGAGACCTAAGACTTCCCGGACGAAGTTGAGGGCTTCTCTTGGTTGAAAGGGAGCAATTTCCTCCAGCTCGTTCAAAAACGAAAGCCGTTGCCAGCCACCGAGGCTCTGGTATTCCCCCAAGAGCATCGGCCATACCCGGTCGAGGAGCCGTGGTGGCTGGCCTGAGCGCATGCCCTCCCATTCTGCCAATGCCAGATTCCTGAGAACCTGTTTCCCGAAGACTGGACGCAGTTCAGCAAGGGCTCGTTCAACCAAGCCGGTTTGTTCTCCGTGTTCGGTCACGCAGGCCTCAAAAACGATCGATTCAGCGATGGCGTCTACAGCAACTCGAACCAACCCGCCTCGCCGAAGTAGAAGCCCTGCCCCCTCCAACTCACCGATACCCCGAACGAACTCTTCTCGGGGTTGTCCAATGAAGCTTGCCAATATCTCGGCCTGGTGCGGATCGCCAGGTCTGACAGGGCCAGCCAACGCAACCACTTCCAAAATGCGCCCAAGTTGCCTCTGGATCGTCGGATCGCTTGCAGCCGCGTTCACCACCTCTGTCTTAAAACGTTTTAGAACTTCGTGTTCGAAATCCTTGCTTTCTTCAAGATCACGGACGTTTAGATGTCCACGACGGATGAGCCGAGCCGCAATCACCGCGGCTAGCGTGTTGCCGCGTGTGCGTCTTGCGAGTAGGGCAATGTCTGGCCCAGAGCGCTCGGTAAGGTGCTCAATCAGCTGGCCTTGATCGGCGTCGGAAAGAGATGGTAACTCCTTGGAGTCAATCTCATTTGCCTCAAATCCATTTGACTGGATCGCTGATTCCAGACCGATTCGGAGATGGCCCGGGCGCGTGGCGAAGATCACCTTGACGCAAGGTTGAGTGCGACCAAGAAGATCCAGAAGAATCCTAAGGTCCGCGGATCCCCGCTTGTGGGAATCATCCACGATGATCACGCGCGGATCACGAGGAGACAGGCCAAGGATTTGTCGCTCTGGTTCTGCACCCTCCCGCAAAAATCGGACAACCTCGGGATGACGGTCCGCGACTTCCAGCAACATACGGCTCTTCCCACGGCCCCAAGGCGCCTCCAGGACGAAAATGCGCCGGTCGGATGCCAGGAACTTCTCTAGTTCATCGAGAGTGGTTGTCTGACCAATCAGGGGAGTCCGAAGACTGTAGAGCCGGTTTTGATCAAGGAGCGTGGAAAAATGGACTTTTGCCTTGACGAGGGCACCCCGAAAGGTCCGCTCCTCCCAACGTCTCAAGGCTTCAACAACATGCTTTGCGAACTCTTCGGTATTTTCGATGTCCTTTCGGACAACGTCCTCGTCGATTCTCTGCCGGAACGCCTGGATCTTCTCCTTTGCGGTTTGGTCTTGCCCTTCGATGAGGGTGGCATCGCCCGAATCGGTGAGAAACATGAGGCGGTCAACCCCCATGGCCTCGGCGGCCCCGTATTCTTCCTCGGTCAGTGAACGCCCTGTGCTCTTCGTTGTGGCCCCATAGAAATTGCCGATGAGACCGATAAGAACATCGGGACTTGCGGCCTCTCGCCTGCTCCAATGGTCGGGCGGAATGTCTTCCGGTTCTGCGTCTTCCATCATCCTCACCTCGTAGCCAAGGCTTTCCTCGATACGCGTCTTGGCCAGATCAAAAAACGGGTGGGGACGGAAATCTCTCCGGGTTCCGCTCAGGAATGCAATGGTCGATCGCGGTGCCATGGAGCCAGATATTATCAGGCCCTCAAGGCGAATCCCCCCAAGAATCATGGGCTGGGAAGGAGTGAGTCATGGTTGTCAGGCGAGGGAACTTTTATGAGGAAGTGTGGGCGGAGCCGATGATCAGAGTCGCAGCCGTTACCGTGTTACATCGAGTGTCCTGGCCCGGCTTTGCGAGCGTCTGAAGGTCCCGAGACCTCCTCGCCGAACAAAGCCGTCGCGGAGAAAGCCGGTTAAAGAAACAACCGGGGATCACCCGAGAAAGTGCGAAAGATTCTGGACACTACCCGTTCGCATCGCTTGGATGGTAGTTCGATTTTCAACGAATGACAATCATCTTGCGACTGCGTTCGCCCGACTCAGTCTGCAATCGGTAAATGTATACCCCAGGTGGCAATCGTTCTCCAGCACTATTAACTGGATTCCAAGGAATTGTATGGAGACCGGTGGTGACCACGTTGTCCAGCACTGTGGAGACTTGGCGGCCCTGGATGTCGTAGACGCGGATCGCAACTCTGCCCGCTTTGGTCAATTCAAAAGAAAAAGTAGTCCCACGGGTGACCGGATTAGGGTAATTTTGCAAAAGAGCCAATGGAAATACGTACGGTGGGGCGACTAGCGGGCCGTGCCAGTATTCATTCTTATCCTTGGTAGTCTCGATGATCCAGTAATTGACTGAAGTCAGCGGCGCCGCTTCGTCCCGGAAGAGATATTTGTGCTCGCCAGTGGAAGGTCCTGCGACAAATAGAGTATCACCTAAAGAGTCAGTCCTGGCCACAGAGAAGGTTGAAGCAAGCGAATCGCCTAGCACGGTCCATGAGACAACGACTGCCTTCCTATCCCTGTAAATCGGCTCTGCAGTGAAGGAGACGATCGAAGAAGTGCCGTCCCATCGAGCAATATAGTGGGATGGATAGCCCCCGGCCGATATGAAATCTCCGCCAGCCCATACAGAGCCTTTATGCGTCGTTAGAGCAGTGACCAGGGATCCGGGCGCCCCTCCCGGTCCTCGAGAGTCAAGAAGACGCCATTGGCCATTCCAAACAGCCAATCTGCCAATGTCGAGAAAACCTGAGGAAACAAACTCTCCTCCAACGTAGAGGTTGTTTCCATCGCTGGCGAGCGCGGTCACTTGATTGTTCACTCCAGCATCAAGGGAAGACCAATGGACCCCATCCCAGGAAATAATGTTGTGAGCACCCGGGGAACCGGAAATGGTAAATCGGCCAGCCAAAATAAGATCATCCTTGTAAACCGCTAATTGGGTGACTGACTCAAAATTGCGGAAAGTAGAACCAATCGGTGACCACACATTGCCGTCCCATTGGGCAATGCGCGAAGCAGGCTGACCATCAGCGGTGGAAAAAAAGCCGGTGGCAATCAAATGGTTTTGAAAAACGGCCAAAGATGTTACCCATCCATTGAGCCCTTGGCCAACTGACGTCCATGTGGAGCCCGTCCACCTGGCTATAAAGCCAACAGGATTTCCGTCCGCTGTGGAAAACGCACCGCCAGCATAGAGGTCTCCCTTATACCAGGCAAGAGTGAACACAGGGAAATCCATTCCTTGTCCGAGCGGATGCCAAAACCTACCATCCCATCTTGCAATTCGTGAACACTTGATACCGCCAGCCGAAGTAAAGGCACCACCAGCATAGATATTTTCTGTATCGCTGGACAATGTCCAAACTCGGTCATTGACTCCTTGTGCGAGATCCTTCCAAAAGCGGCCGTCCCAAACGGCAAGATAGGAAACCGCCTTTCCCCCTGCCGTTCTAAAGGACCCACCAGCTATGAGACTATCCCCTGACGAAAGCAGTACTGAAACAGGAGCGTCCATCCCTTGTCCCAATCGATGCCAATCTTCGTCACTCCATATGGATAAATAGTGATTGGCCACAGTGCCAGCAGTTTGAAAATCCCCGCCCAAATAGACATCTTCCCCCAGACCAGAAATCGTGTATACCGGTCCGTCCGGCCCAGAATTGGGAGCATTCCACTGAGAATCCATCCAGAATGCAACACCAGGAGCCATGCGGCTCCCAGCACGAGAAAAAGTACCTGTTATCCATATGGAATTGCCGACTGCGGAAAGGGCTGTGACCGCCCCATTCGTACCACCTCCAAGCTCCTTCCATTGGGCTCCATCCCACAGCGCGAGGTTATTAGATGGATATGTAAAATGGCCAGCAACCAATAACGTATCACCCACGACCGCGAGATTGGCGATCTCATCATCTGGAGATGTTAAGGAAAGCAATGAGTTCCATGAGCTGCCATTCCATTTGAAAACGCCGCTTCTGGAGGCTGCTACAAGATCATTGTTGTAATTAACCAGGCTGATAATCGCGCCAGTGCTGGGGGGTTGGCCAAAGTGCTGCCATTCTGTGCCATCCCAAAAGGAAAGGTAATCGGTAGATGCAAGCAGGAGGCCGTTCCAACTTAATAGAGCCTTTGGGGGAAGGCTAAGTGATCCTAGTGGTTCCCAATTTGTTCCGTTCCATTGCGCTACGTTAGAACCCAAAAGGCTCTTTGAAAACTCACCGGCAGCGATGATCTGATTCTGGAACTGGGAGATCGATGTGACAACACCAAGCGGCTGTGACCCCAATACTCGCCACTGTGAACCATCCCATTCAGATACACCCGAACTTGCGCTGCCTGCTACTGACGTAAATTCTCCGGCCACGACCAATGTATTTGGGGAATTTTGAAACAGTTTGTGAACGGGGCCGTTAACTTCGAGCCTGCCAAACTCATTGGACCAACCAAACGTCTCGGGAGAAGGGGCTGGCGACAGACTGGCAAAGATATTCTCAGTTTGTAGCGGTTGACCATAAGCAATGCGAGTACCAGCCTCTGAGTGGGCATAAACCGACCAGAGAAGATGATTTAGCTGAAAGGCGGGTGGCCCCTCCAAATTGGAAAACGGAATTGTCGTGGTCGTATCACTTCCCTGCCAAAGAGTTGCTAGTTCGGATGGGTCGGCTCCCAAACCAGCTACAAGTTCATATTTCACACTTCCCCTGTTAGGAAGGGATCTACTCCAATGAAAAGTGATTGATCGGTCAGAGTTGTGAAGCGAGCCAAGGATCCGAAATGGCGAGGACAGCCTCGGGGAAGACATCGGCATACTCTCTGCTGCAACACGAAAATTGGGAATTCCATAACCGTATGAATTATCCGGTGAGTTCGCTTGGGACGCGGATGCGAAAAGCATCCTTCGAACCTCTGGGGGGGTCCAGTCCGGATGAGCCTCAAGTAACAGAGCCAACCCTCCGGCCACAAGTGGCGTAGAGAGGGAAGTCCCGCTCAAATGGACAAACGTCCCCGATAACCATGCGGCGTAGGCGTCGACACCCAGCGCGACTAATTCTGGCTTTAGCCTTCCGTCAGCAGTCGGCCCGCGGGAAGAGAAAGGCGCGATTACTCCGAAGGAGTCGACTGCTCCAACCGTGAAAATTGAGTCCGCATCCGCGGGTGCCCAGATTGACGTGGCGCTGGGCCCAGAATTACCCGAAGGGGAGACGATGAGAATCCCATTCTTTGCGGCAACCCTAACGGCCGCAGATAAAGGTATGTTGATGCCATTGAGATCGCTGAATCCATAGCCAACATCGCCATCAAATTCAAGATAAGCAAGAGAGGCGCTAACGACCTTGGCTCCTCTTTCGGCAGCCCACTCAAGGGCCGCGACGAAATTATCCTCCTCAACTGGATACTCGGCGCGTACATCCTCGGTTCTCGCTAAAAGAAAACTCGCTCCATGAGCGGGGCCAATGAGCTTTCCAGGTGAAAATCCCCCGAGGACGCTCCAAGTTGAAGTCCCATGAAGAGGTGATGTTGGATCGTCCCCCGGATCGAGATCAACTGAATCGTCATTGTCCACGAAATCATGTTGTCCAACGACGTTCAAATCCTTGGTCGCTGGATGATGTGTATCGAAGCCAGAATCAAGAATGGCAACCACGACACCATTTCCTGAATATCCCATTTCGTGAAGGTCAACAATCCCTAGCTGATTGTTTTGAGCTAAGGAGGGTCCGTAATCGAGGACGGTCAGGATCATGGGCGAAGTAGTAGAAGCGGGAGCCGAGCCTTGTGAGAGTTTCTGGGAAGCAGAACGAAAGCGGGCATGGCGCTTGGATTGAACGTTGAGAGCATCGTGTTTCCATCGCCGGACAGGAGTCACCTGCCTGACAATGGGTAGCGCTCTGAGCGCGTTGATCTGGGAAGTAGAAGCAAGGATACTTACACCGTTAAGCCACTGTGATCGATGAACCACATCCACGCCTAATGAATCGAGCGTCTTGGCGTAATCGCCTGGCAATGTCTTGAGTCCATTCATATGGGAATTCCAAACGCTCTGCCGAGTTTCGCCTTGAAAGAAAACCCAATACTTCTGAGTGTCGGCTGGTGCGTTGGCAAAAATTACAGACGGCGCTGAACAAAAAAGCGCGCTCAAAAAACAAAGCACCAACCTTGCGTCGTATAGCTTTGCCATGGCGATGGATTCTACCGGTTCCGGCTCAGAAAGTTCCAAAAAGAATGCGCCGTGGGCGCCACAACTCTAGGTTTAGAAAGAGATTATCGGATTGGAGGCGGCTTTCCCTCATGGTCATCTTTGGTGGCTGTGGTGAAACAGCGTGCTAACTAAATTAGCTAGCCGCCTCCCACTTCGGGAGGCTCGGTTTGGTCCATGAAGCATTGGCTGACCGAAGATCTGGTCCTAGATGCAATGAAGATGGCGTTACCCTGCCCATCTTATGTTCTGCCGAAGGGGATAAGAAAAGTGATATTCGGAAGTTGAAACTCTTACAACTACTTTAATGACAAGGCTTCAGGACCCCTCTCTGTGCTGGGAGCAAAAAAATCAGCTTGACTTCGTTCGTGGTCGACCGTACAGGTAGAATCGCAACACGGGTTGGTTGCCCTGAACTGCATCTTGGAAGACCTCGCCTAACAACCAACCATCTGATGCCTCAAGAATTCGGGGGCAGGGAGTGTCAGGGCCGTTCCGCATCGTCCCAACTAGTTTTGTGTCCTTAAAGCATTTGAAAGGCTGGAGAAAGTACGGTCAGCGGGAAATGCGTCCGTAACTTTCGATCATGGCCCTACGCCTTCCAGCGGGGTGTGTTCATCTCTTGATCCCCGGAGGTGCGACATGTCAAAAAAGCGGCTGCTGCCCGTCGCCTCCGTCATAACCGCCATCCTTCTCGCGTTCTATCCGGCACCGAACGGCCTTTCGGACGATTATCACATCGCTGTTCAGGCTCCGCGCGGTCCCGAAACCGAATGTCACGTTCTTCTAAACCCTGGACAGTGTCCTGTTCGAATCGCTAGTGCTCTTGTCGCTGCTAACCGTACCGCCCTGCCGATCGCGGACTCTTATGCCACGGACGTGAGCGGCGTGCCTTGTGTTTCACGCGGCGCGATCGAACCATCTCTCTGCGTGTTGACAAGCGAATTTCTCAGCCCCGGTTCGTGTCCTGGGCCCGCTTTCCAAACGATGTCGCGTGAGCTATCGCACCACCATCGGGCTGTGTTAAGGCGACGACCACGGGGGCTTCAATGGGCAAGCCTTCGGATTGGTTCTGCGGACGCGGTCGAACGACTCACTTGTTGTTCTCCGCCAGCCCGGATCCTTTGCTGCTTATCCCTTGGCATGGTCATGGCATTTGGCGCTAGAGATCTGGCGGTGCTAAACAAACACGGGGCGATTAGAGTCGTTTCAACCGGGCTTGGTCTGAGGAGAGCCTCAACAGGTTGACCTCATCCTCGGCCACGTGGCTTCTTCACTCCCCTTTGCACCCTACCCGGTTGGTTCGCAATGACTTCTGAACCGGTTCGCCTGGCAATTATAAGCAGCGTACTCGCGTTTGGAGAAAGTTTGGCGAACTCTCTGGGCATGGAAGGCCTGATCGAAGTTGTTGGGGTCATCGACAGTGATTCCGGGGTCGTCGACAAGGTGCTCTCTTGGTCCCTCGATCTTGTTCTTGTCGATTCCCAAAACCCACAAACACTCGAGATTGCTAAGAAGCTTCACACTTATGCACCCCACATGCATCTGGTGGGGATCGGAGTTCCTCGGAGTGTATCAGGCCTTAGCGATTGTTTGCGCGCTGGCGTGACTGCATATGTGGAGCAGGATGCCTCGCTCGCTGAACTTGTGGCCGTGATTCCCCGAATCGCGAGGGGTGATTTTGTCTGTTCCCCGAGCGTCAATAGGCTCCTCCTCGGCGTTCTAAGCACCCAACTCCCCAAGCATGAAGCCCTGGGGAATGTGGCTGCCCTTACTCACAGGGAGCGACACATCGCAGAGCTGTTGACCGAAGGCTTAACAAATAAGGAGATCGCAAGTACGCTCTCCATCGAACTAGGAACGGTCAAGACTCACGTCCATAATGTCCTCCGTAAGTTGCACATCCATAATCGCCGAGAAGCTGCAAGCCTGATCGTGACGCTCTCCGATGACGGAGAGGACGGCAAAGGACTACATCCCTCGGACTAGATCCCCCCATACGCCACAATTCTATCCATCTAAACCTTTCTCCCTTGTCGGGGTCGGCGTATGGTCACGGCCATGTTGACAGAGCTCCCGCAAGCACCCTCCCGATTTTTCGGCTTAGCCAGCGTGTTGCGAGGAGGTAGCGATCATGCTGAGTACAACGATTATGGCCATACGAAGAACGACCGTGTTTTTGCTGGTCGTGATTACGCTCGGATCGGCCTTGGGGGGCGAGAGCTACTGGCACAGACAGTCAACTGCTTTCGGACTCCCGGGGTGGATTGTAACCTAACCAGCAACAGCAACCATCTCAATGTCCTTCTGGATCCCATCTTCTTAGGAGGTCAACAATGAAAGCTCATCATATTGGGCTTTTCGCACTTTGTCTTCTTACTTTTCTTGTTCTCGCATCAAATTCGTGGGCAGTGAAACGCTTTGTCCCTTCAGCAAGTTACCCAACAATTCCGAGCGCAATAACAGCCTCTGCAGACGGTGACACAGTGGTGCTTACGAAGGATGAACCCGATTCTATTTATGGATATTTTACCTGTACAAAAAATATTGTAATAACCGGAGAAACAGGCGAACGGCCAAGGATTAATGGTAGCACAACGCTTCAAAAAGGCACAATTGTAGGGCTGAAGTTTCAACATGACAGTTCCGGCTTGAGCCCGGTAATTCACTCCGGGCTTAGTACAGCAGACAACGTCACACTTACGAACACGACCATAAGGGGGTATTCGCCCACAATCGCATCAGTGGGAGTGAGTTTCAATTACGGCCATATTACTCTAAAAGGTTGTACAATGGACAGTGTTCGCTACGCTGTATATCCAAATACGATAGACTTAAGCAATGGCGTCGTACGCATAGAGGATTCGCGAATCTTGTGCGATGGAGGGTGTCAGCCAACAAGTGGAACAGTGGAGTTCGTTCGCTCTACGCTCATCAAGGCGTACGGTTCAGGTGGATTAGCGTTTAGCGCTGGTCTGACTGGAATTTATGCGAAGGTGCAAAGATCTATCATTGGAGGTTTCGGAACCGTGTTCAATGGGTGTCCTGGTGACACTGTTCAGTATAACATTATTTACAATTATTCAACGCTTGGATGCGGTACCATCAGCTCGAGCGATAACATGCTCGCCCCAACTGATACAAATCATCCTCTATTCTGCTTGGAGCACGAAGCTCCAGTAGGAAAGTACACACTAAGAATTGATTCACCTGCGGTAGCAACAAACAATTCCTATGGTCTCGCAATCGGAAAGACTGACGGGGTGGAATGCGCATACGGAACCCTTGCCCGAAACGCGACCGTTGCAGCCGACGCGGTTGTTTTTGGGCTTGAGGACGTTACGATCCCTTCGGGCAAGACTCTGGTTATTAAGGAGGGAGTTCTCTTCAAGTGGGACGATGATGATAACGCCGCTGGTGGTTACGACACGGCCGAAAACGAACTTTTGGTGAGCGGGAAACTGAGGATCAACGGGACCTCGGCCAAGCCAGTCACCCTGACGTCCTCCAAGACCACCCCGGCTGAAGGAGATTGGACGGGAGTCGTCGTGGACGCGAATGCGGCGGGGAAGATCAACTACGCGACGATCAAGTACGCAGAAGACGGGGTGCGGTCGGTCTATACAGCCGACAGCACGACGGTGAGCAACAGCACGTTGCTCAATAACCAGCTCGACGACATCACGACCGCTGGCGACGGCTCCCATGCAGTCAGCATCACGAACAACACGGTCACGGTGGGAGGCGGCATCGGGATCTCCGCGTCCGCTTCGGAGGCAACGATCTCCGGGAACACTGTCACCTGCAACAGTTCCACCGTGGACGGGATCGAGCTTGCGGCGGAGAACAACCAGACGGTGTCTTCGAATACGGTTCAGAGCGCTTCTGCGGGATCGGCGCTCTGGATCGGCTCGAACGCGAATAAAACCCCGGCCATCCAGGGCAACACCCTGATCAATTCGAAGTTCGGGATCGAATGCGTGAACAGCAAGGCGGTCGTGGGGGACAGCACGCATACGAACACGATTACGGGAAACACGACCGGAGTCTTAGCCGATGGAAGCAATGCCAAACCCAAGCTCCGGTTCAACGACATCTCGTCCAACTCAACGGGAGTAAGCGCCAAAAGCGGCGGGGATCCAGATATGGGTACCAACCCCAGCCCCGGGAAGAACAAGTTTCTGAGCAATTCGACCTACTGCATCAACAACCGGAACACCTCCGGGACGTTGACGGCCAAGGGGAACTACTTCGGAAACCCGGGCGGATGCCCTGTCCCGGCCTGTTTCCTGGGTAGCGTGGATGTTTCAAGCTGGCTTTGCACGACGCCTTTCATGATCGAGGTGCCGATAGGGGCACTCCCTAGCGGTCCCGAAGCGTTCCGGCTCTTAGGGGTGCGACCCAACCCCGCCCGAAGCGGCGCGAACCTTCTGTTCGCGCTGGGAAGTGGGGTAGCCGACATTCAGGTGGAGGTCTTCGACCTCGCCGGCCGGCTCGTGCGGAGACTCGATCCCATGAACGCCGGGATCGGGAACCATGAGCTCTTCTGGGACGGTCGAGATGAGCGGGGTCAGCCCGTTCAGAGCGGGGTTTATTTCTTCCGGGCCACTGGACACGGCATCACTCAACAGAGCGTCAAACTCCTAGTCGTGCGCTAAGGAGGAGGGAAAATCA